>ENA-ORBV01001158-ORBV01001158.1-microbial-mat-metagenome-genome-assembly--contig:-NODE-1158-length-59636-cov-6.018603_pt1 | contig 59636 bp, 48 predicted proteins | sample MGYA00237777_ERZ505514 | MGnify/ENA primary metagenome ERZ505514 (study PRJEB26160, sample SAMN06269048) | microbial mat metagenome | isolation source: Oligotrophic lake microbial mat | place...
CCACCATCAGCAACGGCCGCCCATCTCCGAGTTCGCTGCCCGCCGCCGCAGCCGCCCGCAGATCCGACATCACCAAGGTCGGATTCGCCGGCGACTCGACAAACACCACCTTCACGCCCTTTGTCTCCCGAATCGCCGCCTCCAGCGCCACCCGGTCGCCTGCCACCACCGGCACCGTCCGCACACCCCACGAGGGCAAAAAATCCTCCATCAGCCGCTGCGTACCGCCATACAGCGGCACCGTGTAGACCACCGCGTCGCCCGGCGTCAAGTTCGCCATCAGCGCCGTCATAATCGCCGCCATGCCAGAATTAAACACCACCGCGCCCTGGGCCTCGGTTTCGAGCGGCACAATCTGGTCCTCGAAGATTTCCGCGTTCGGATGGTTGATGCGCGAGTAAATCAGCTCAATCCGCTCGCCCGCGGCGGCCTCTGCCCGGCCGCTCGCCACGTCGAAGGCCCGTTCGGCGGCTTCGGGAGTGGAGAAGACATAGGTGGAACTGCGAAATACCGCGGGGCGCGCCGACCCCACCGATAGCCGCGGATCGAAGCCCTCAGTGAGGACCTGAGTGTCCTGTCGCATCTTTGTTTTCTTGGCCATGGTGTGAATGCGGCCTCCTGACCTGAGTGTACGCTCTAGTACGCCGCTCCATGCGGCGCACGGACTTTTGGTCTGGGTCCTAAGAAGCTTCCCCGATTGGGGATTTTCGCCCGCTGCCCTACTATCGAACTTAAGGACCCCAACTCCATGACCCTCATGACCCCCATTGCCACCAGCAAGCCGCAAAAGACCCACTACACCGCCGAAGAAGCGGCCGCCGCCTTGGGTGTCTCCATCGAACAGCTCCAATCGCTCATCCGGCAACACCTGGCCGTCGAAGATGGCGACATGAGCAACGTCGTTCAAACCCAATTTCAAGCCTCTGACCTGCTGCTGCTTCGCTTTCTCGCCCAAAAATAACATCCTCGCTTGGTACAATTTTTCCTGAAGGAGAAATTTAGCATGGCGAACTTAGGATTCTTAGGACTCGGCATCATGGGACTTCCCATGGCGCGCCATTTGATGCGTGCCGGCCATCAGGTCGCCGTCTGGTCGCATACGGGGTCCAAGGCCACTGAACTCGCCGCCGCTGAAAACGGAATCGCCTGCGCCACGCCGCAGGAAGTGGGCGCCCACGCCGAATGCATCTTCCTCTGTGTCGGCGATACCGACATGTCGGAGGCCGTCATCCTCGGCGAGCATGGCATCGCCGCCGGCGCCGCGCCGGGCACCGTCATCGTCGATTGCTCCACTGTCTCTCCCGATGAAAGTCGGAAGATCTCCCAGAAACTCGCCGCCCGTGGCTTGCACTTCCTCGATGCCCCCTGCACCGGCTCCCGCCCCGGCGCCGAAGGCGGCACGCTCACCTTCATGATCGGCGGCGACCCCGCCGTTTACGAGAAGGCGAAGCCCTTCTTCGAGCCGATGGGCAAAAACTTCTACTATTGCGGCGGTGCCGGCATGGGGCTCCATGCCAAACTGACCCAGAATCTGATCCTGGCCAACACCCTGCAAGCCTTTAATGAGGGCTTAGTGCTTTCCACCAAAGCCGGCGTTGACCCGGAACTGATGCTCACCATCCTCGAAAACTCCGCCGCCAAGTCCGGTTTGGTCTCCTTCAAGGCCCCCTATGTCTTCCGGCGCGACTTCACCACCAACTTCTCCGTCCGTTGGATGCACAAGGACATCGGGCTCATGCTCGATTCGGCCAACGAGCTGAATGTCCCCCTGCCGCTCACCGCCGCCACCCAACAGCAATTCCGCGCCGCCATCGCCTCCGGACACGCTGAAGAGGACATCTGCTCGACGATTAAGGTGCTGGAGGGGCTGGTCGGGGTGGAAGTGAAGAAGCGTTAACGAAGTCTTCTAAAATTCAGAAAATAACACTTGCATTTCCGAAAACAGTATCCTAAGATTGGAATCAAGGCGGGGAGGTTTTACTCCCACCAAAGCGAGACTAACCTCATTAAGACCCCTGAAGCACCCTCTCCGCCGCCTAATTCTCTCGCTTCAGTCTCCTCCAAATAGCCCGTGATACAATAGCCCCAATGGGCGCTCCCCCCTTCAGGTTCCGTTCATGAAGCAAGTTACCGTTCTCGGTTCTACTGGCTCCATCGGGGTGAATACCCTCAACGTCTTGCGGACGATGTCCGATCGTTTCGCCGTTCACGCCCTCGCCGCTGGTACCAACTTCGAACTCCTCGCCTCCCAGATTCGCGAATTCCGTCCCCAAGCCGTTGTCGTCGCCTCGGATTCTGTTCGCCAAGCCCTAATCCGCTTTTTGGAAGACGCGCCCCTCCCGTTTTCTGTACCCGAATTGTTAACTGGGCCCGAAGCCCTGGTTTCGGTCGCCACCGCCCGGGAAGTGGACTTCGTCATGTCCGCCATTGTCGGCGTGGCTGGCCTGGAAGCGACTTACGAGGCCGTCAAGCTGGGGAAAACCGTCGGTTTGGCCAACAAAGAGGTCCTGGTGGCCAGTGGCGAACTCGTGATGGCGGCCGCCGCCGCCTCGGGCACCGCGCTCCTGCCGGTCGATTCCGAACACAATGGTGCCCACCAGTGCCTCCGCGCCGGCCGCCGGGCCGAAGCTGTCCGTCTGATCCTTACCGCTTCGGGCGGGCCGTTTCGGACGTTTACAAAAGAACAGATGACTTCCGTGACGCCCGCGCAGGCTCTACGTCATCCAACTTGGAAGATGGGCAAGCGCATCACTATCGATTCGGCCACCATGATGAACAAAGGTTTTGAGGTGATCGAAGCCGGCTGGCTGTTCGGGTTCGCCCCTGCCGAAATCGGTGTGGTTGTGCATCCCCAGTCAACGGTGCATGCATTGGTGGAATTTAACGACGGTTCGGTGATCGCCCAGGTCTGCACTACCGACATGCGCATGCCGATCCAATACGCGTTGACCTATCCTGACCGCGAAACGGCCCCCGTGCCGCGGTACGATTTTAGTAAGCCCCAGCAATGGGACTTCACCCCGCCCGACCTTGATCGGTTTCCCTGTCTGCGCCTGGCCTACCAAGCCTTTGAAACCGGCGGATCGGCCACGTGTGTCCTGAATGCGGCGGACGAAATCGCCGTCGAATCCTTTTTACGGGAAGAGATCTCCTTCCCCCAACTTGCCGCCACGGTCGAAGAAACCCTGGCGCGCGTCCCTCGCCGGACCCCTCGCTCGGTCGGTGAAGTGCTCGAAATTGACTCGGAAGCGCGTCGCGTCGCCCAAAGCCGGATCGCCAAGCGGCCCGTTACCGTATAGGAGAATTTTGCATGGCCTTCGTCGAAAGTATCTGGTGGATGATCGTCCTTATCGGGATCATGATTGTGATCCACGAACTTGGCCACTATTGGGCCGCGCGTTACTTCGATGTCAAAATCGATGCCTTCGCCATTGGTTTCGGGCCGCGCCTGTTTGGCGTCCGGCGCGGCGATACCGATTGGAAGGTCTGCGCGTTTCCCTTTGGCGGCTATGTCAAGATGGCCGGCAGTGAACACGAGGAACAAAGCGACGATCCCCGCGGCTTCATGAAAAAGCCCCGCTGGCAGCGCATGATCATTGCTATCGCGGGCCCCCTGATGAATATCATTCTCGCCATCGTCCTGATGGCCGGTTTGTACAGCCAGCAGTTCCCCAAAGAGATTTATCGCGACAAAGTGGCCAAGGTCGGCGGAGTGATGCCCAACTCCGTAGCCGCCAAAGCCGGCCTTCAGGCGGGCGACACCATTATCCGCATTGAGGACCAGGCCAACCCCTCCTGGGAGGACATCGGCCGCACCGCCATTGCCAATATCAATCGCTCGGTGAGCCTGGTGCTTTTGCGCAATGGCCAAACCATGCCGTTGCCGATCACGCTTAAGCATACCGACGACAAGGGTCTCGAGGCCTTCGGCTGGCAGCCGGATACCGACGTCGTCGCCGCCCGCGTGGAGCCGGAGCTCGACGCTTTCAAACAAGGCCTCCGCGACGGCGACCATATTGTCTCCATTAACGGCGTGCCGGTCCGCACGCCTTCCGGGATGGTCGATAGTGTTCGCCATAGCGACGGCAAGCCGCTCGCCATTGTCTACCGGCGTAAAGGTCAGGAGCTTACAGCCACCGTCACGCCTTTGATGAAGAAAGTGGCGGAACTGCCCAAGCCCATCTTCCGCATCGGTATCGCCGCCGTTCCCGCTTATAACAACGTGCAGCTTTCCCCGATCGAAGCCATTAAAGAGTCACTCAATAACAACTACAAGAACGCCGGCCTCATTTACAGCGTCATCCGCAGTATCTTCGAAGCGCGCCTTTCGCCCAGAACCATCGAGGGCCCCGTCCGCATGGCCCAGATGTCCCGCCAAGCCGCCAAGGAAGGCTTCGATTCTTACGTCAGCCTGATGGCCGGCGTTAGCCTCAACTTAGCCATTTTTAACCTATTGCCCATCCCCATCCTCGATGGCGGGGTCATTTTGATGTTACTCATCGAAATGCTCGCCCGCCGCGATTTGAGCTTGCGCCTCAAGGAAATGGTCTTCACGGTGAGCTTTGTTTTTCTGATTAGTCTGGTGGCGTTTGTTCTTTATAACGACATTCAGAAAGTGCTCAAGAGTTAAAGACCTGCCAGCGCCAGCGCGCCGCGCAGGTCCCCTTCGATTGTGTACTTGGCGGATGTGCGAACCGTTGCCACTTTAGGTTCAAAGGCGATGCCGATGCCTGCGGCCGCCAGCATACACTCGTCATTGAGCCCATCGCCCACCGCCATTACCTGGGCGCGATCCACCTGCAGGCGGTCCTGGAGATGCAGCATCACGTTGTATTTGCAAAGAGTGTGCTCCCGGCAGCCGTTGTCATGCGCAAACAAGGGACAAGGTGTCAATTCGCCCGAGCAAACGCCAGACCGGAAGCGGACCAGATTGGCCACCGAGAAATCGGCGAATACCCTCCGTCGCACGATCTCGGCCGCGATCACATAGCTGTCCGTTACGATGCCCACCCGGAACCCCGCCTTGCGCAACGCCACCACCGTCTCGGCCGCCCCCGGCGTCAATTCGATCGCACGTGCCGTTTCAATGAAGTCTTCCTTGGGGACTCCTTCAAACGCCTGGGCAATCCCCAGCGATCTTTCACTGTCACTGATCCGGTGGTTATCGAGCCAAGGTGCCAGTGCGTCCTCGCGCCCGGTGCGCCTCGCGAGTTCCGTGATGAACCGGCCGCGTAAAAGCGTGCCGTCCATATCGAACATGGCCAAGCTCTGGACTTTGCCCAAGCTCCCCATCGTCACCGCGACCTCGGCATTGGTGTGCCGCTCCACCTCTTCGATCTCCCGCACATGATCACCGGCGAGACGCCCGCACTTTTCGGCCCGTTTCAATAGCGTGCGCACCACCTGCTTGGCCATATTGCCCAACACGTCCAGTGTCTGGCTATCGTGTTCCAGATGGCCAATATCGACTTCCATCACCTTCGCGCCGGCCTGATGCGCATCGATTAGCAGGCCGAGGTCCACGCCGTAGTCGGTTTCAAAGTGCAGCGATTCCAATAGTGTCCGTTTGGCGGCCATGATGCCCCCCAGCGGTTGCGTGAAATGAGCGAGTTCCGGAAAGAAAACCTGGAGCAGCGGACGAGCCGTCAGTACGGTCACGCGGCCCGCGCTGCGGCTAAACTTTGCTTTGCTGAAGTCGGCGTGGCCGTTGAGCAAGGGTTGCGTCATGCTTTCCACCAGATCTTCGCGCAAACCCGTTAGGTCGCCGTCGAGGTACAGCACCACGTCCTCGTTCGCCACCCGCAGGCCGTCCAGCATCGAGGCGCCCTTGCCCAAGAGAGAACTGGTAATTACTTCAGCCCCAGCTCTGCCTGCGATCTCGGGAGTGTCATCTACCGAGCCGTCATCCACGACGATAACCTGTCTCACTAGCGGCGATCGCCAGGCAAACTGCACGACGCTTTCGATTCGTCGGGCTTCATTTAGGGCCGGAATGACGACGGTAACCATCTCGCCCTCCTACTTCCACTTATGGAAATATAATGAAACGAGCCTAACCTTTTCTCTCCGCGCTGTCAATGCATTTCTCATCTAGATTCAGGCCGCGTTAGGAGCGGTATGGAGAGGATATCTTCCATATAATTAACAGGTTACAATTGCGACGCTACCTAGCATAGGTGCCCGGTTCCTTGTGGAGCCCCTAGCGAGCGGCCTGCAGCGCGGTGACGATGGCCACCGTATAGATATCCTCCGCCGAGCAGCCCCGCGACAGGTCATTGGCCGGCTTCGCCAAGCCCTGTAAGAACGGCCCGTAAGCGGCAGCTCCGCCCAGGCGCTCCACCAGTTTTACGGCGATGTTACCGGCGTCGAGGCTCGGAAAGATCAGCGTATTCGCCCGCCCGGCTACCGGCGAACCCGGTGCCTTGGATCCACCGATGCTAGCCATCAGGGCCGCGTCGGCCTGCAGTTCGCCGTCTACGTTTAGCTCCGGCGCCCGCACCCGCATCACGCGCAGGGCCTCAATCACGTTCTCGGCATCGGCATGTTTGCCGCTGCCTTTGGTGGAAAACGACAGCAAGGCGACGTGCGGTTCGGCACCCAGCAACCGCCGGGTGGAGGCGGCCGTGGCGATGGCAATGTCGGCGAGTTGGGTCGGCGTGGGGCTAACGACAATCGCGCAGTCGGCAAAGGCCAGCATGCCGTTTACGCCGAAGTTGGGGTCCGTCACGGCGACGAGAAAAACGCTCGAAACCGTCGAGACGGTGGGTTGCGCGCCGATGCAGTGCAGCGCCGCCCGCACGGTCTCCGCGGTCGTGTTGGCGGCCCCGCCCACGAAGCCTTCGGCGTCGCCCGCCGCGACCATCAGCGCCGCAAAGTACAGCGGTCGCCGGGCCACGGCCGCCGCCTCCACCTGGGTGACGCCCTTGGCCCGGCGGCGCTCGTAATAAATGGCTTCGTAGCGGCTCAAACGCGGGCAAGTGGCCGGATCGTTCGCCGTAATCAGGATCGGGGTCAGCAGGCCTTCGCGTTCCAGGCGCGCCGCCGCCGCCTGCACCCGCGGGTCCTCGCCTTCGGGAAATACGATTCGCGGCCGCGGGGTAATCGCCCGCAGACGTTCCACCTGCGTGGCGATAAACGAACGGGCTGACGAGGGGACTTCCATAAGACCTCCCCATCGTAGCGCGCCCCTGCCGGAACGCGATAGACTGTTGGGTTCGTCCCCCGGGGATCAACTCTCTAGAGATAAGGAAACTAATGCGGAAGAAGGTTACGGTTGTCGGCGCCGGAAATGTGGGCGCCACCTGCGCAATGCGCATTGCCGACAAAGAATTAGCGGATGTCGTCCTGGTGGACGTCGTCGAGGGCGTGCCGCAAGGCAAATCGCTCGACCTGATGCAGTCCGGCCCGGTGGAGGGCTATGACGTCACTCTGACGGGGGCCAACAACTACGAGCCCACCGCCAACTCCGACGTCGTCGTCATCACCGCCGGTCTGCCCCGCAAGCCCGGCATGTCGCGCGACGACTTGCTGCTCGCGAACTACGAGATCATGCGGCAAGCCAGCGAACAGGCCGCCAAGTACAGCCCCAACGCCATCCTGGTGATCGTCTCCAATCCACTGGACGCCATGTGCTGGACGGCGCTCCAGATCTCGAAGTTCTCGAAGAACCGCGTGGTCGGCATGGCCGGCGTGCTCGACACGGCCCGCTTCCGTACCTTTATCGCTCAGGAACTCAACGTCTCGATGGAAAACGTCGTGGCGATGGTGCTGGGCGGCCATGGCGACACCATGGTGCCGTTAACTCGCCTCTCGAGCGTCTCCGGCATCCCGCTCACCGAACTGATGAGCCCGGAAAAGCTGGCCGAAATCGTCAAGCGCACGGCCAACGGCGGCGCCGAAATCGTCGGCTATTTGAAGACCGGTAGCGCCTACTACGCGCCCGCCGCGGCCACCGTCGAGATGGTGGAATCCATCTTGAAGGACAAGAAGAAAGTGCTCCCCTGCGCCGCTTTCCTTGAAGGTGAATATGGCGTGAAAGGCCTCTTCGTCGGCGTGCCGGTAAAGCTCGGCGCCCGCGGCATTGAGCAGATCTATGAGCTGAAGCTGACCGCCGATGAAGCGGCCGCGCTGCAAAAGAGCGCCGCGGCGGTGGAAGAACTGGTCGGCATCATCAAGCAAAAGATGGGCTAGGCGCTTCCGCACGAAAATTAGTGATCATCCGGGGCCAATTATCTTGTCTTTGGCCCCGGCATTTTGTAGTCTAAATGTTCAACGCTCGATCCTGATGGAGGGATTACCAGTGGATAATGAAACGATGGTAAAAGTAGTGTGCGGCGGCCTCGCCGTGCTGTGCGTAGTGATCATCATCATGCGCCGCAAAGGCACCAAGAAGCCAGTTGACGGCGACGACTTTTAAACCCGTTACCGCATGAAGTTAGCCAAAGCCGCTGTAGCCCGCGAGCCAGAGAAGCCGCGCCTGGACGAACGCTATTGCGCCTATAAACTCAGCATCAAGCCCTCCCGCATTCACCGCTGGGGCTTGTTTGCCGAGCAGGATATCTCGAAACGCCGCAAGGTGATTGAGTATCGCGGCGAGCGCATCAGCCGCCGTGAGACCAAGCGCCGAGCCGATGAGCGGCCGTTGCACTATATCTTCACGCTCGACAAGTACTGGTGCCTCGACGGCGCCGTCGGCGGCAGCGGTGCCGAGTATATCAACCACTCCTGCGAGCCCAACGTCTGGACCCTAATCGCCAAAGGCCATATCCTCTACATGGCCCTGCGCGATCTCAAAAAAGGCGAAGAGCTCTTCGTCGACTACCACTTCGGCGCCGACGTCGAAATCGTCCCGTGCAAGTGCGGCGCCAAGCGCTGCCGCGGCACCATCAACGACAAGCCGGAATAACGCGATGCTGACCGCCCTGCTAATCGCCATGCTGCTCGCCGAAGACCCTATCCGCCTGATCGTGCAAGGCGACGACATGGGCGCCGCGCACTCGATCAACGAAGGCACCATTCAGGCCTATCGTCAAGGCATCATGCGCTCCACGAACATCATCGTCCCCGGCCCGTGGATGCTGGAGGCGGCCAAACTGCTGGCCGAAAATCCCGAGCTCGAAGTCGGGATTCACTTGGCGCTCACCAGCGAATGGTCGCTGGTGAAGTGGCGCCCGCTCACTGCCGCGCCCAGCCTCACCGACGCCAACGGTTACTTCTACCCGATGGTGCGGGCGAATCCGCGTTTCCCGAAAGGGCAGAGCCTGGCGGAGTCCGGCCCGAAGCTCGACGAGGTGGAGCGCGAACTGCGGGCGCAGATTGAACTCGGTAAGAAGCTTGTCCCCCGCGTCTCCTACATCACCACCCACATGGGCTTCGCCAGCCCCTTCCCCGAAATTCAGGTCTTGCTCAAGAAGCTAGCCGCCGAGTATCGTTTACTGCTGCCCGGCGAAGCCGTAAAACGGCTGGCGGGCATTTACACCTCCACCGACTCGGGAGACGTGCGCGCCGATAAGATCGCCGCCAAGCTTGAGACCCTCACCCCCGGCACTTGGCTGCTGCTCGACCACGCCGCCCTCGATTCTCCCGAGATGCGCGCCATCCACCACCCGGGCTACGAAAACGTCGCCACGGACCGCGCAGCGGTGGTCACGGCCTGGTCAAGCGAGAAGGTTAAGGAAGTGATCAGCCGACGCCAGATCGAGTTGGTCGGCAATGTCCAATAGCTACGGCAAGCGCGCGATGTCTTCGGGGTCGAGTTCGAGCTTATCGCCAATCAACTGTCGGCCGGAAAGCGCATGACGGAAGACTCCGGCTTTGCTATGTTCCGTGCACTTGCCTACCATGTGCACAATCTCGTGGGCCATCACGCGGGCCAGCGCCCGGCCCAGCAGGCGATCCCGGTCGAAGAGTTGGGCACCCATGGCCCGCTGGACGGAGCGAGCGATGTGGTCGCAGGCAACTTCGCTGAAGGGCAGAATGCGTCCGTCGACGGTGTGCGTGAAAGCAAAAGGACCGCGTTCGTCCATCAGCGGTGCCAGATTCTGCATCTTGCAGGTGCCCTTCAGCTTCACCAGGACTACGTCGTTGTACGTCTCGTTAGCGACTGCGTCCTGCCGGAGGCGGACGTCGACGGTCAGATTGGTGGGCTTGAAGACTTTGGCCAGTTCCTTACGCATCTCAACGAGCGTACGCTGAGAGTGTTGCTGTTCAATATCGAGCAGAACCGTCAAGTTCAGCGCGAAGGCGGGCATGGCAGCAAGGCCAGCAGCGAGCAGGAAAGTACGCATGGGACATCTCAACCTAGAGATTATTTCTATCGGCCTCATAACGAGAAGGCCACTACGAGCGATTATATACAGAACATCTCGTCCGTTGTAAGGCCTTTCTTGACTTCAGCGTAATTTTTCTTCAGCGTTTACACTAACAGTTTCGATGACTGAACCTTCCACCCCGCTGATGCGCCAGTACCATGCCCTCAAGCAGCAGGTGCCGCGCGCCCTGTTGATGTTCCGCCTGGGCGATTTCTACGAGCTCTTTTTCGAAGACGCAGTGGTGGCGGCGCGGGAGCTCGAAATCACTTTAACTGCGAGAAACAAAGAGAAAGGCGAGCCCGTGCCCATGTGCGGAGTGCCCTATCACTCGGCCGATGGCTATATTGCCCGGCTGATCCAGAAGGGGCACCGCGTGGCCGTCTGCGAGCAGATGGAGGAGGCCAGCGCCGGCAAAAAGCTGGTTCGGCGGGAGATCACCCGCATCGTAACGCCCGGCACGGCGACCGAGGCGAACCTATTACGGTCTCACGAGAATAATTTCCTTTCGGCAGTAAATCGCCACGGCGGGCGTTGCGGGGTGGGTTTGGTAGACGTGTCCACCGGCGAATTCCGGGTGACTGAAGTGGACGAAGCCGAGGCCGCCGGGACGCTCGAAACCCTCGGCGTCCGGGAGGTCTTGCTCGCCCCGGGCGGGAGTGGGTTAACCGGCGTGCGGACCGAGATCGACGCCTGGATCTTCGCCGCCGACTATGGTGAGCGGTTGCTGAAGGAGCATTTCCAACTGTTGTCGCTCGATGGGTGCGGCTTTGGCGACCGGCCCCTAGCCATCGGTGCGGCCGGGGCGGTGCTCCATTACCTTCGGGATACCCAGCGAGCGGCCCTCGAGCACTTGGAGCGGCCAGCGTGGTTTGAACGCAGCGAGAACATGATCCTCGATAGCGTCACCGTGCGCAATCTGGAGTTGCTCGACCCCATGTTTGCCGGCGAGAGCCGCGAATCCACCTTGGTGGACGTGCTGGACCTGACCAAGACCGGCATGGGCGGCCGTCTGCTGCGGCGGCGGCTGTTGCAGCCAGCCATCCGCGAAGCCGAAATCAGCGAACGCCTGGACGCCGTCGAGGCACTCGCCCGGGACACCATCGTCCGCGCCGGAGTACGTGAGGGGTTGAGCCAGGTGCTCGATCTTGAGCGGCTACTGGCCAAGACCACCTTGGGCTCGGTGAATGCGCGGGAGTTGTATGCCTTGGGGAAGTCGCTCGATAGCGTACCTTTGGTGGCCGACCGCTTGCGGGCGATGACAGCCAGTGGGTTGGTGCGGATGCGGGAGCATCTGGACCCCGTGCCGGTAGCCCGCGATGCCATTCTGGCCGCGATCAACGAGCAGCCGCCGGTGAATCTGGCCGACGGCGGCACCGTCCGGGCGGGTTACAATGTCGAACTCGATGCCTTGCGGGATATTGAGCGCAATGGGCAGCAGTATGTCGCGGCGATTGAAGCTCGCGAGCGGCAGCGGACCGGTATTCAAAGCCTGAAGGTGCGCTTCAATAACGTTTTCGGCTATTACATTGAAATATCGAAGGCCAACTTACAATTAGCGCCCACGAATTACGAGCGCAAACAGACCCTCGTCAACGCGGAGCGATTTACCACACCGGAACTGAAAGAACTGGAGGTGAAGATTCTGGAGGCCGGGGAGCAGATCCTCACCCTGGAACGGGGGATCTTCGAAACCCTGCGGCAGGTTACCGCCGCTGCCGCGGTGGCGATCAAAACGACTGCCGGCGCGGTGGCGGAAGTAGACCTCACGGCCGCCTTGGCCGAAGTGGCGGTTACCCGGCGCTACACGCGCCCCCGATTCTCGCAAACCGGCGAGTTCCGCGTCACCGGCGGGCGGCACCCGGTGATCGAACGGCTGGTGGAGCGGGAGGCCCAGCGCTTTATTACCAATGATACTTACTTGGACCGGAAGCAATTCTTAGCCGTGATTACGGGGCCGAATATGGGCGGTAAGTCGACTTACTTGCGGCAAACGGCATTGATCGTGATCCTGGCGCAGATGGGTTCGTTTGTGCCCGCCGATGAAGCCCTGTTGCCGATGGTGGACCGGGTGTTTACGCGGATTGGCGCGGCGGATAACCTGGCGCGTGGACGGTCAACGTTTATGGTGGAAATGACAGAGACCGCGCTGATTCTGAACACGGCGACGTCGAAGAGTCTCATTATCCTCGACGAGATCGGGCGGGGCACCGCGACTTACGATGGCTTGTCGCTCGCCTGGGCGATCCTCGAACACATTCATGAGCACTTACGCGCTTACACCTTATTTGCCACTCACTATCATGAATTGACGGAGTTAGCCGGGACACTGACCGGCATTCGGAACTTACATGTGTCGGTGAAAGAGAGCGGCGACCAGATCCTGTTTCTGCGCCGCGTGGAGCCGGGCGCGGCCGACCGGAGTTACGGCATCGAAGTCGCACGTTTGGCGGCCTTGCCGGCCCGCGTGATTGAGCGCGCTAGGGAGATTCTGGCCATTCACGAGAGCACCGAGCAAACGGCGACGGCGGAATTGGCGCCACGGTCTGCCCGGCAAGCGCCAATGCAGATTCGGTTGTTTGAACCGGTAAACCACGACCTGGCGGCGCGGATCCGCGGTTTGAAACTCGACGAGTTGCGCCCGATTGAAGCCTTGCAGTTGTTGGCCGAGTTACAGAAGGAGTTGCAGTGATGCTCGTGGCGGGAATTATGTCGGGGACATCGCTAAACGGAATCGATGTCGCCATCGTTGAGTTATCGGGGAGCGGTTGGCGATTGAAAGTGCGGCCCGTGGCGTTTGCTACAAAAGCCTACCCGAAGGCGGTGCGCGCCGCTTTGCTCGCAGTGTCGAATACTACCTGCCACACCGGCGAGATCGCCCGGTTAAATGTCCTACTGGCGGAATTGTATGCCGAAGCCGTGCAGCAGCTTTGCGCGAAAGCAGGCATCCCGAAACTCGACTTAGTGGGTTGCCACGGGCAGACCATCTTTCACCAGGGCGCACCCGCCAAGTATCTGGGCCACCGCATCGCGGCTACTTTGCAGATTGGGGATGGTTGCCACTTAGCGGAACGGCTGGGCGTGCCGGTGATCTCGGACTTCCGGCAGCGCGACATGGCAGCGGGAGGCAACGGGGCGCCGCTCGCGCCTTACTTCGACTACCTAGTCTTCCGGCACCCCAAGCGCGGCCGCGTCTTGCTGAATTTGGGTGGCATCGGAAACCTCACCGCGATTCCACCGCGGGCCGCGCCGGAGGACGTGATGGCCTTCGATACTGGGCCGGCGAATATGGCGATCGACCAGTTAGTGGCGCGCCACACCAAGGGCAAGCTGCTGTATGACCGCGATGCGAAATTGGCTCGCCAAGGTCATGCGCACTTGGACTTAGTGGACAAGTTACTGCGCGACAAATACTACCGGCAGCCGCCGCCGAAGAGCGCGGGGCGAGAACAGTATGGGGTGGAGTTCGTGGAGAGGTTGCTCGCCACGGGGCTGCCGGTGCTGGATTTGATTGCGACGGCGACGGCATTCACGGCGGCGACGGTGGCGGCGCAAATCGACCGCTTCGTTCGTCCCAGCATGCCCGTGGATGACTTAGTGGTCGGCGGCGGCGGGGCCAGGAACCCCTTGCTGATGGCTTATCTCGAAGGCTTCTTACCCGGAACGAAGTTACAGACTACTGCTGACTTTGGTTTCGAGGCTGATGCCAAAGAGGCGATCTTCTTCACGGTGCTGGCCTATGAGCGTTGGTATGGTCGTGGGAACAACTTGCCCTCCGCAACTGGGGCACGGCGAAGCGTCTCGATGGGGAAAGTAAGTCGCTAACGGCGAACTCCCCCTACGGCAGAGAGTAAGCAATGACGGCACCGCCCAACTTACTCCCATCTACCTTGCCATGCCCGCCGGCGCATACGACCACCTAGCGCTTGCCTTCCCATAAGTAGGTGCCCGGCACAGAGTGGGCGGAGAAAGGGAGATCCGTTTCCCAAAGTTTCCGGCCATCGTCGGCAGCGTAAACGCGGAGCTTGGTTTCAAAGATAGTACCGCCAAAGAACACCACTCCATTCACCGCCAGCGGACCGCCCAGGCTGGGTAACATGGGCGCTTCCCAGCGGACTTTCCCCGTAACGACGTCAATGGCAGCGAGCGCGCCCTACGGCTCCTGATGGCAGGGCTTCCCTTCCGGATCGAGGAACGTCTTGCGCGACTTGGCGAAGGGCGCGCCCTTCTGCATGGCGTATTCCTGCCCCAGCGCTCGCCGGTTTCGCCGTGTCCCGCCGCGTCATAAACCGCCCGGGGAATCAGCCGCACCGCGGTGGCCAGCCGATTGGCGGCGACAAAAAGCAGCCCCCGCTGTTTGTCGTAGGAGCCACTGCCCCAATTAGCGCCGCCGACGTTGCCGGGAAAGAGCAGGGTGCCTGGGAGACTGGGCGGCGTGAAGATGCCGTCATAGCGGAGTTTGCGGAACTCGGCTTCGCACCAGCCGGGGCGAGGGTGAATTTCTGGAGCGTGAAGACGCCATCTTTCGCCGGGAAGGGCTGGGTGGGCGAGGCTTTTTCACCCTCCAGATTCGAGCTGGCGACGGGGACGCTCTTCGACGGGTAGAAGGGGGCGGCCGGTGAGCCGATGGAGCGCGAAGTAGTGGCCGGTTTTGGTAAGCACGCCGATGGCGGGACGGCCTTTGATTTCGATTAATACGAGGCGGGAGACGACATCGTAGTCCCAAAGATCGTGGTGCACGACTTGGAAGCTCCAGCGTTGCTTTCCGGTGGAAGCCTGGAGCGCGGTGACGGAGTTGGCGTGGCGCTGCCGGTGGGGACGAAGACGAGGTCGCGCTCGGGGTCGACGGCCAGGGGCGCCCAGGCGTTAGCGGCGCCGGTTTGGCCTATCGGAGTGGGGTCCCAGGTCCATAGCGCTTTGCCGCTGAGGGTATCGAAGGCGCGCATCGTGCCGCGCTCCATGACGGCGCGGCCATTGTCGCCGATGGCGGCATGCCCCGTCGCGGGGGCCTGGGCGTGGGTGTCGAAGCGCCAAGCCTCTTTCAGTTGCGGCGCGTTGGCGGGCGAGAGGTCCGCGGCGGTTAGGGGGAGCGTGCAGAAGAGGGCAAACTCACGAAGGGTCATGCCCCATGTTATCCTCCGCCCAATGGGAATCGTCAGCCGCCGTTTGTTTCTTGCTTCCTCCGCGAGCGCCTTAGCCGCGCAGGATCCATCCAGTGTGGTGTCCATTGCCGATGCCGCCGCACGGCTTCGGGCGCGCAGCGTCACTTCGGTGCAACTGACTGAGGCGTGCCTCAGCCGCATGGCAGTCTACAACCCCAAGCTGAATGCCTTCATTACGGTGATGAAGGCCCAGGCGATGGCGATGGCGCGGCAGGCCGATATGGAGATTCGCGCCGGGAAGCTGCGCGGGCCGCTGCACGGGATTCCGATAGCCTTGAAAGACAACATCGACACGGCAGGCGTGCGAACGACCGGGGCGAGCTCCGTTTATGATTCGCGCGTGCCCGACGAAGACGCCGACGTGACGCGGCGGCTGCTGGCGGCGGGTGCGGTGATCGTGGGCAAGACCAATCTGCACGAATTTGCCAACGGCGGCACGTCGGCGATTAGTTACTTTGGGCCGGTGCGGAACCCCTGGGCGCTGGACCGTCATCCGGGCGGCTCTTCGGGCGGCTCGGGCGCGGCGGTGGCGGCGGAGATGTGCCTGGGGGCGCTGGGCACGGATACCGGCGGGTCAATCCGCACGCCAGCGTCCTTGTGCGGCATTACGGGTCTGAAGCCGACGCACGGGTTGGTGTCGATTCGCGGGATCATTCCGCTGGTGTGGACCCTGGACCATTGCGGGCCGATGACGCACACGGCCGAGGACGCGGCGTTGATGCTGCAAGTACTGGCCGGCTACGACAAGCTCGACGTGCACTCCATCGAGCGCGCGATTCCGGATTACCTGGCGGAGATGAAGAAGCCGGTGCGCGATCTGCGGCTGGGTGTGCTGCGGGTGCCGTTCTACGATCATGTGGAGGCCGACGTAGTGGGGCCGGTGGAAGCGGCGATTGAGGTTGTGGCTGCGATGACCAAGGGCCAGAAGGACGTGGTGCTGCCGTCGCTGCGCGGGACGCAGACGCCCGGCGAAATGTACGCCTATCACGAGGAGAATTACAAGGCGGGGGCGGAGCGGTACCAGTTGCCGACGCGGCGGAATTTGGCGCGCGGGGCGGAGGCGAAGGCGTTTGAGTATGTGAAGGGCTGGCGGCAGTTGATGTTGTTGCGCCGGACGATCGGCGATTGGTTCGATAGGAACGAAGTGGATTTGGTACTGCTGCCGACGATGCGTCGCGCGCCGCGGACGGTGGACGATACGATCAAGCGGACGGAGAGCGAAAAGCCCATGAATCCGGAGTTGGCGAATACGGCCGAGTTTAATATTTTGGGCATTCCGGCGATCACGGTGCCTTGCGGATTCAATGGTAAGGGCGTGCCGGTGGGGCTGATGATGGCGGGGCGGCCGTGGGCGGAGGGGCAGGTGTTGGCGATGGCACATGCGTACCAGAGGTCGACGGACTGGCATACGAAGCGTCCCCGGTTGACGCCGGAGATGGCGGTGCCGGCGCTGAAAGTGGAGGCGGAGGAGAAGCCGAAGGCAGAGTGAGCGTGGGCGAAGCTGATCTGCATGCTGGCGGCTACTGGGCTAAGAGCCGAGATGGACGTACTGGCACACCAAAGCGTCGGCGGCTGACAACCGGAGATGGTGGCGCTGGCGTTGGATTTCTCCACAAGCAATAGCTATTGCGGTTAACATTATTCTTTTCAATGGTTTACACGGAAACCCAGGGATGCGCGTGGATGCCCCCGATTGGGGGTAAGTATTTTAGTTTGTTGAGCTTATGGATAGAGTGAGTGAGTGTGAAATGGGCCGAAGGAGGGAGGCAGCTCGAAGCGGACCGCTGCCCTGCTTCTAATAATGAGGCGTTTTTTCAGGCGCGCCGGGCTAGGGCGATCAAGGGGCTCGATGTGTCGTAGATGGCGCGGATATGCAAAGTGGCCGCCAATGCATTCGCCGGTTACTCCTTAGCCGCAATCCCCAGGGTCTTCATTTTGCGATAGAGGTTACTGCGCTCGAGACCTAACTGCTCTGCGGCGCGCGTGACATTGCCCTTCGTCTCCTCCAGCTTGCGCAGAATAAACTCGCGCTCTGCATTTTCGCGGACCTCCTGCAAACTCTCGAAGCGCTCCGGCGCCGCGCGGCGGGGGGCGGTGGAGTGGAGGGGGATGTTGCGGGCGTCGATGCGGCTTTGGGGGTTCAGGATGACAATCCGCTCCATCACATTCTTCAGTTCGCGGACGTTGCCGGGCCAGTGGTAGCCGGCGAGGGAGGCGTAGGCTTCGGGGGTGAGTTCCTTGGGCTTGCGGCCGTAGCTTTTGGTGAAGGCACGGAGAAAATAGTCGGCCAGTAAGGGGATATCTTGCTGGCGATCCCGCAAGGGGGGGACGTGGAACGGGATGACGTTGAGCCGGTAGAACAGGTCCTCGCGAAAGTTCCCACGTTCGATCTCGTGCTCGAGGTTCTTGTTGGTGCTGGCGATTACGCGGACGTCGACCTGGGTGCTTTCGTCCGCGCCCAGGGCCGCGAAGCGCTGTTCATCGAGGGCGCGGAGGACCTTGGCTTGGGTGCGGAGGCTCATATCGGCGACTTCGTCCAAGAACAAAGTGCCGCCGTCGGCGCGTTCGAATTTGCCGATCTTATCTTCGGGCGCCCCGCTAAAGCTACCTTTGCGATGGCCGAAGAGTTCGCTTTCGATCAAGTCCTCGGGGATGGCGGCGCAGTTCACTTCGATGAACGGGTTGCGCGCGCGCGGGCTGACGGCGTGGATGGCGTGGGCCACCAACTCCTTACCCACGCCGCTTTCGCCGTAGATGAGCACGCGACCATTGGTGCCGGCCATTAGGGCGAGTTGCTGCCGCAGGGCCTTCATCGGCACGCTGTCGCCGATGATCTGGTGCTGATCCTGATCCTGAAGACGGTTCACCTGCTGCTCAAGCCGGCGATGCTCAATCGCGTTCTTGACGGCGATATTCACCTTGTCGATGGTGAGCGGTTTCTCAAGAAAATCGTACGCACCGAGCTTCGTCGCGCGGACGGCGGTTTCGATGTTGCCGTGGCCGGAGATCATGACGACCGGGGGACGGCTGGCGAGGGGGAGTCCTTGGATTTGCTCGAGCACGGCGAGGCCATCGAGGCCGGGGAGCCAGATGTCGAGCAGCACCAGGTCATAGGCGTGACGCCCGAGTTCGGCAAGGCACTCTTCGCCAGAGGCGAGGCCGGTGACGATGTACCCTTCGTCCTCGAGCACCGCGCCCAGGGTTTGGCGGATGGCGGGTTCGTCGTCGACGATCAGGATGCGGGCGCGTTTCACAGAGATAGGGGGGGTCCTTTAAACGAGCGCCAGTTCCGTGGCTGCGACGGGGAATTCGATGATGAAGCGGGCGCCGGCGGGGTGGTTGTCCTCAACGCGGATGGTGGCGCCGTGCTCAAGCAAGACGTGGTTGACGATGGAAAGGCCGAGGCCGGTGCCACGATCCTTGGTGGAGAAATAGGGCAGGAAGAGCTTTTCGCGATCAGCGGGGGAGATGCCGCAGCCGGTATCGCTGATGATGAGCTCGACGGCCTCAGGCGAGGCGCTGGCGGTAGTGACGAGGAGGCGGCGGAGGGGCAGGTCCTGCATGGCCTCGGCGGCGTTGTCGACCAGGTTGACGACGACGCGCTTCACCTGCTCGGCGTCCAGCGACAGGGCGGGCAGGCCGGGGGCGAGGTCCTTCACGACTTCGATGCCGGCGAGGCGACCTTGGAAGACGGCGAGGCCATGGTCGACGATTTCGTTCAAGTCCGCCGGACGTCGCTGCGCCGTCGGAAAGCGGGCAAATTGCGAGAACTCGTCCACCAGCGTGCGCACGCTCTCCACTTCGCTCGAGATCACGCTCGAACACTCGCGCAGGACGCGCTGGAGCTCAGGCGGAGCGGGGTGGCGCTCGAGTTGGCGGGCGATGCGTTCGGCGGAGAGGGCGATGGGGGTGAGCGGATTCTTGATTTCGTGCGCGACGCGGCGGGCCACTTCGCGCCAGGCGGCGGTGCGCTGGGCCTGAAGCAGTTCGCTGGTGTCTTCGATCACCAGCACATAGCCGTGCTGATGCGAAGCCTCCAGCGCCGTCACCGTGACGCCCAGGTGCAACGTCCGGCCGTCGCGCGTCATTTCAAGCTGCCGCGTGGCGAGCCCGGTGCGGCGGGCGCGCTTCATCAGATAGCGGATTTCGGCGGCGTCTTCGGAGGAGAACAGGTCCTCCAGCATTACCGCTTGCGCGACTCGTTCGGCGGGGAAGATTTGCTTCAAAGCCGGGTTAACACGCAGCAGCTTCCCTTCGGGCGATAGCGAAATCACGCCCGTGGGAATGCTTTCGAGGATGGCTTCGGTAAAGCGGCGGCGGCGTTCGAGCTCGCGGTCGTTAGCTTCGAGGGCCTGGGTCATTTCGTTGAAAGCGCGGACGAGGGTGGCGAGTTCGTCCATGGCCTTCACGCTGACGCGATGGGAGAGGTTGCCGGCGCGCACCTGCTGCGCGCCTTCGAGCAAAGCAGAAATCGGCATGCTGAGGTGGCGGGCCAGCAACAAGGCGACCCAGGTGGCGAAGAAGAGGATGAAGAGGGTGATGAGCAGTAACAGCAGGATGTAGAAGTCGCGGAACTCCCGGCGATGGAGCGCCAGGTCGTTGTACTGTTTCACCGCAGCGCTAATTTCGGCTTCGGTCTGCCGCAGGTCCAGGGCCAGGCGCGACTCCAGCACCAGCTTCCGGCCATTATCGATCACGGAGGTGCTCGAAATGGAGTCCCGCGCTTTGGGTTGGCTTTCGCAAAGCGCGACGCGTTCGTTGCCGGTGTCGATCCAGGCGGCGTCCACTTGGAGTTCGCGGCAGATGGCGCCGTCGAAGGCGGTCGACGTCGTCGCGAGCTTGAGGGCGCCGTATTTGGCGAGGACGTCGAGCCGGCGTTGGGACTCCCGCCGCATGCCGACGCCAATGTCGATCAAGTTTTCCCGCACCGTCATCGCGGGTCGGGAGAACCATTTGTCGAGGTTGCGGTTCAGTACCTGAATGCTGAAGAGGACCAGGAACACGACGGGCAGAAAGCTGAGGGCGAGCGCGCCGACGACCAGTTTAGTGCGCAGTCGCGAGCCTTCCTGATTGATGCGCCGCTCGAGGTAAAGCTTCAAACCCTGGCGAAACAGCATGAAGCCGAGCGTGATCGTCATCAGGAAGACGAGCGTCGAGACGGCCCAGAAAAGGAAGATCTGCGCCGAGCCCTCAGGCGAGTAATCGACGCTAAAGGAGCCTTGCCAGACGACAAACGTGGCGAGCACCAGCAACGCCAGCACGCCCAGGCCGAAGACGTATCGCTTCTTCATGGTTCTGGCTTTGATTATATAGGGCGGCGCAGGAGTTCGCCGTCTTTGCATGTCAGGACTCGCTGAACCCCATTACGTCCGGTTTCGATCACCATTCCCGCTTGCCGATCAAAGCGAGCCGTAATCCCAATCGTTGCCACTCGGCGATCTCGCGGTTCGTTCGAGGACCGATGACGGAGTTGAGACATGCCTAGTGCCGCGACCGCTTGATTTCTTTCTTCTGATGCAGCCTGCCCTCCTAGCCCGTCGCGTTAGCGATGGGCTAGGGAGATTGGGGGCGCGAGAAGAAAGCAGTAGCGATCTGACGGCCGATGGGGCGCATGGAATACAAGAAAAAACGGGCCCGGTGATGGCACCGGGCCCGCCCACAAATCGCGGTTTGATTCTCAAGGGAGAGTAGAGTAAGGAGACGAAAATACAAGACTGAACGAAAACTGGATAGATAAAGGAGCCGGAAAAACTAGGCGCCGGCGGCGGCGCTTTGTGACAGGGCGGAGGTCCGGAACTCGTATTGCTGGATCTCTAACGCGGCCATCCCGTTGGTACTGCGGACCACGCGGCCACGGGCCACCAGACGCAGGGCGCACTTATCGTTCAACTGCGCCGGCCAGGTGATGGACAATTCCATCCGCTTTCCCGGAACCAACTCGTGGCCGGCGGTGAACAGGACACCGGCACTGCTCATATTGAGCGTTTTGCCTTCGCCGGCTTCTTCACTGCTGCGCTTGCTCAGCACTTTGTAGCGCACGTCCCTCTCGATGGGGAAACGGTCCGAGTGGCGGCGATCGTTCTCGATGCGCGTGGGGGTGGTGGTCATTCCGGGAAACATCATTGTTCTCTCTTGGCTCCTGTCTTATTCAGTCTGCCGCCCACGATAAAACGAAACAATGGAATCAAAGGCCCAATTTGCGCTGGTACGGGAGCATGGAACCGGGTATCATCTTCCCTATGATTCGCACCAGTACTTTGTTTACCCTCCTCCTGCTCAGTACGGTTATGGCAACCGCGGCAGAGAAGCAAGTGGTTCAGCCCAAAGAGTTTGCCACCGGCCGGCCCTTTTCTCCCGGTATTCTGGCCAACGGCACGCTCTACGTCGCCGGCCAGATCGGCCAGGACCTAAAGACGGCTAAGATGGGAGCGACCTTCGAAGACGAGGTGAAGCTCTGCCTCGAAAACATCGGCGTCATCTTGAAGGAAGCGGGCTATGACTATAAGGACGCCGTTAGCGTAACGGTCTACTTAACCGACATCGCCCTCTTCAACCGCATGAACCCCATCTACGTCCCCTTCTTCCCCGAGCCTCGCCCCGTCCGCGCTACCGTCGCGGTCAACAAACTCGTCGGCACCGCCCAAATCGAAATCAGCCTCACGGCCTGGAAAGATCCCAAGGGCCAGGGCAAAATAAAGGCGAAGAAGTAGATACCGCCATAACTCACTTATGGGCCCCACTTAAGATTTCGATGCCTCCCCCCGCCTACGGTCCGGCGCGGGGGGAGCCAAGCGCGATAGAGTATAAGTTGAGCTCGATATGATCTTAACCAAGACCCAAGTTGACGTCCTGGCGGACACCAATCCCCAGGAAACCTCCGAATGGCTCGAAGCATTTGACGAAGTGCTGGAAGCTGGCGGAACAGAACGCGCTAATGAGTTGCTGAACCTGCTGCTGGACCGTGCTACCCATCGCGGCATCAGTTCCGGGCAACGCTTCAACACGCCTTACCTGAACACCATCCCGGTAGCGGCCGAAGTGCCGTATCCGGGTGACCGAGAGATGGAGCGGCGCATCAAGTCGATCATTCGCTGGAATGCGCTGGCGATGGTGGTACGGGCCAACAAGTACGACCCCAATATTGGCGGCCACATTTCGACTTACGCTTCCCAGGCCACCTTCATGGAGGTCGCCTTTAATCATTTCTTCCGCGGTTCCTACGGCGATCAACCCGGCGACATGATCTACTTCCAGGGCCACGCCTCGCCCGGCGTTTATGCCCGCGCCTTTTTGGAAGGCCGCCTCACTGAAGAGCACCTCAAGAATTTTCGCCACGAACTGCGCGACTCCCCCGGTCTCAGCAGCTATCCCCACCCCTGGCTCATGCCGGACTTCTGGCAGTTCCCCACCGTCTCGATGGGCCTAGGCCCCATCAACTCGATTTACCATGCGCGCTTCCTCCGCTACCTCGAAAATCGCGGACTCATCCCCGCTACCGGCCGCAAGGTCTGGGCCTTCATAGGCGACGGCGAGACCGACGAGCCCGAGTCCCTCGGTGCCCTCACCCTCGCCTCGCGCGAAAAGCTCGACAACCTGATCTTCGTCGTCAACTGCAATCTGCAACGGCTCGACGGGCCGGTGCGCGGCAACGGCAAGATCATCCAGGAGCTCGAAGCGGCCTTCCGCGGCGCGGGCTGGGATGTGATTAAAGTGGTTTGGGGTTCCAGCTGGGACAAACTGCTCCAACAGGACCACAGCGGCATGCTGCTGAAGCGCATGGAAGAGTGCCTCGACGGCGAATACCAAGCCTTCAAGGTGCGAGGTGCCGAGTATATTCGCAAGGAATTTTTCGGCAAGTATCCCGAAACGGTGGCGCTGATCGAGGGCATGAGCGACGAGCAGATCATGAAACTTGACCGCGGCGGCCACGATCCGCTGAAGGTCTATCAGGCTTTCAAGCGGGCGATGGAAGCGAAGGACCGCCCCACGGTGGTGCTGGCAAAGACGATTAAAGGCTTCGGCCTGGGCGCCGCCGGCGAAGGCAAAAACGTCACGCACAGCCAGAAGAAGCTGGACGAAGAGCAGTTGCAAACGTTCCGCAAGCGCTTCAATATTCAGATCCCGGATTCGGTGGTGGATACGATTTCGTTCTTCCGCCCGGAGCCCGATTCGCCCGAGGGCAAGTACATTCGCGAACGCCGCGAAGCGCTGGGCGGCTATTTGCCGCGGCGCGAGGTGAAGCCGCTGCACATGACGGCGCCTTCGCTCGACACGTTTAAGGAATCCATCGAAGGCTCCGGCGGACGCCCTGTTTCCACCACTGGCGCCTTCGTCGGCGTGCTGAAAGCGATCCTCAAAGATCCGCAGTGGGGCAAGTATGTCGTCCCCATCATTCCGGACGAAGCCCGCACTTTCGGCATGGAAAGCCTCTTCCGCTCGCACGGCATCTACGCCAGTGGCGGCCAACTCTACAAGCCCGTCGATAGCGAGATGGTCCTCTACTACAAGGAAGCGCGCGACGGCCAAGTGCTCGAAGAGGGCATCACCGAAGCCGGCTCCATGGCCAGCTTCACCGCCGCCGGCACCGCCTACGCCAACTTGGGCGTGCCCATGCTGCCCTTCTACATCTATTACTCGATGTTCGGCTACCAGCGCGTCGGCGACCAGGTCTGGGCCTTCGGCGATTCGCGCGGTAAAGGCTTCATGATGGGCGGCACCGCCGGCCGCACCACCTTGCTGGGCGAAGGCCTCCAGCATCAGGACGGCCACAGCCACGTGCTCTTCGGCTGCGTGCCCAACTGCGTCACCTACGACCCGGCCTACGCCTATGAGCTCGCTGTCATCATCCAGGACGGCATCCGCCGCATGTATCAACAGGGCGAGGCCATCTTCTACTACGTCACCGTCGAGAACGAAAACTACGCTCAGCCGCCGATGCCCACCGAGGGCCGCGACGCCATCCACGCGGGCATCCTCAAGGGCATTTATCCCGTACGCCCCGTCGACAAAGCTGCCGTCCAGTTGTGGGGCAGCGGTGCCATCTTGAACGAAACCATCCGCGCCCAGGAGATCCTGCGCGACAAGTTCGCCATCGACGCCCAGGTCTGGAGCGTCACCAGCTACAACGAACTACGCCGCGAAGCCATCGCCGTGGAACGGCACAATCGCCTCCACCCCGCCGCCGAACCGCAAAAGCCCTATATCCAGCAAGTCATGGCCGCCACCGAAGGCCCCATCGTTGCCGCTTCCGACTACATGAAGGTCCTGGCCGATCAGTTAGCGCCCTGGCTCGGCGGCCGGCTCACCGCCCTCGGCACCGACGGCTTCGGCCGCTCGGAGAATCGCGAAATGCTCCGCCGTCACTTCGAAGTGGACGCCGAAAGCATCGCCGCCGCTGCCTTGTCGCAACTGGCGAGCCAAGGCAAGTACGATAAACAACGCGCGGCGCAGGCCATTCAGGACCTGGGGATCAACCCCGATAAGGTCGATCCGGTGACGGCTTAAGTTGGGACGGGCCCGGGGGGCCCACGCCGCCCGGGCATGGGTTTCGGGAATCTACCTTCTCGGCTCGAGTGCCAGCCAGGACAATTCAGTCGTGCAGGCTCGTTCTCGGGCAACCGTGCCGCAGCGAGGCCAACGGGTGCTGGTTATCGGGATCTGCTGGCGACGGCTTGCAGGACCTCTCGTGGCGTTTTCCCTTTCGATACCAGCCGAAACTCGGCGAGGAACTGGCTCATTCTTTCAAGCCAGCGTAAATAGGTGGTCGGTCGCAGATAGTAGCGGGCCAACGCTGCCTGAGAGGTGACCAGCGGCGCTGGCGGCGCGTCGGGCCACCTCCGCAATCCCGGATCGGCAGTTTCTGTCGCCTGCCGCCTGCGGACGATCGCGAGGATGTTTCGTTCGTAGCGGTCCAAAGAAAGTTCGAGGCATTCCCATCCGCTTCGCTCGAACGCTGTGGCGAGGCTCTCCTTGGTGAACCCAACCACGTGCGCGTAGTGGAATCGCTTGGCCGGATTCTGGTGCGGCGAGTTCACGTTTGGGACCTCGACGATAAACAGGCCATCTGTGCTGAGCCAGCGATGGATCGACTTCAGCGTCTCCACCGGGTCCGGAATGTGTTCAAGGACGTGAAACATCGTAATGCGATCGAAGCCATCGACCGGCAACTGCAGCGATTCTACTGGTTCGGTCCGGATGTCCACGCCATACTCCAGCCGGCCAAATTCGCCGAAAGCGGGATCCAGTTCGACGCCGGTGACGGTGTGGCCGCGCTCCTGGAGCAAGTACAGCCACTCTCCTGAGGCACAGCCGATGTCCAGGACCCTTGCCGTATCCGCCATCTGGCTGCGGAGCCGCCGGAGGCGTTCTGCCGCGAGCAGGGCGGCGCGGCAAATGTGCTTCGCTTTGGGGCGATGACTTCCTTTGTAGCTCCGCCGGTATTCCGACTGGTAAAAGTGGCGCAGATCCTCGCCCGTTGGCAACGGATCCGTCCGCATCAGTCCGCATCGAGTACATCCGACGGTCTTGAGCGGTTCTCCGTTTCGATCATGGTGGGCGATCACCTGCCCAAGAACCTCCTCGCATACCGGGCAGGGCACATCGGCTTGGACTGTGACGCCGATGGGCGGCCAGTTTTCCGGCACTTGCTTCGAGCCATTCATCGATCGGTCATCCGGTTGAGCACTGCTTCAGAATAGCAACGCGCCGGATGCCGTCCGAAGCGGCGAATGGGCAGCAACCGCTTAAATGACGCCGGGGCCAAGGCGGCGTCCGCCGGGCAGAATCGACCCGCGGCGGCTGGGCAAGGGGCCGGTGCCCGTTTCGCGAATGCGGACGGCGCCGGGCGTAAAGGTGATGTCCTCGTCGTTGAAGTCGAGCTTGCGGTCCAGCACCATCTCGACGGTGCTGCCTTTGGCGAGCACGGCTTCCGCCCCGCGGGTGAAGAGCACGCCGATCAGGCCGACGGTAGCGCCGGCGGCGGCGCCAATGCCCGCGCCGGCGAGTCCGCTGCCGCGCGATGCCGCGCCGGCAATGCCGCCGATGGCCGCGCCAGTGGAGGCGCCGGTGGCAATGGTGGCCACATCGCCGCCTTTGTTGCCTTCGCTCTTGATCTTGCCTTCCTTACGGTCGAATTCTTCGCCGGCGCGGCCATCCATAGTGCCCATGCGGGCGCGGAAGTCGCGGACGACACCGTTGGGGAGGATCAGCGAGTCAAAACGCACATAGAGCTCGCCCCGGCCTTTCACGCGGCCCGGTCTTTTTACACTGGTTACCGTGCCGGCGACGTTCGAGCCGGTGGGAATGACGATCTTGCCCCCGGACATGATCGGGAAAACGGTTTCGAGATAGACACGGTCACCCTCGACGGAGTGTTTGGTGCTGACGCTATTCAGCAGGCCCAGGGGAATATTCGTCCCCGGATCGAGCGAATACGTTTTCTCGACAGGCTTGGGCACGTCCTGACCGAAGGCGAAGATACTCATGGTGAGAAACAAAGCGGCGCGGATCGGCATAGTTCTATTGTAGTCCTGCGTTATTAAACGCGCCCCGGCCGCATTTAGTTGCGTTTCACGTTCTCGTACCAGACGACGTTGGCACTCTCCTGGCCGGCGACGAGGACGTCGAGGTCGCCGTCGCCGTCCATGTCGGTGAGGCGGATGTCGTAAGCGCCTTGGTCCTCAAAGATGTTGTGCTGCGTGAAGTTGCCTCGGCCGTCGTTTTCGAACCAGGCGACGATGCGGCTATCTTTGGCGCAGGTGACGGCGTCCATATCGCCGTCGCCGTCGATGTCGCCGATGGCGAGCGAGTGCGGCCCGGCCAGCGTCGTGTTGATCTCATGCGGCGTCCAATTGGGCGATTCATACCAAACCAGCCCGTAGCCATGGCCGCGAGAGGCGAGCAGATCGGGCTTGCCGTCGCGGTTGACGTCGACGACGTGGATGTTGGTGGCGCCTTCCTGTTCGGTGGCGACGACGTGCTTGGTCCATTTGCCGCCCGCCCGGTTATCGCGATTCTGCGGCTGCTCCCACCAGGCGAACCAATTCCCCATCTTCGCCGCGCTCGCGATATCTGGACGTCCATCGCCATTCAGATCGCCGAAGCCCTGGTAGTGCGAAAGGCCGGGCGCGTCGCGGTCGGCGAAGACATGCCGATCCCAGCGCGCCGCGGTGCGGACGTTCTTGGGCGCCTTAAACCACGCCAGCGATTCCGGGAAAGCGCCTTTCGGCTGCGCGCTGTTGCCGATGACGTCGAGCTTGCCGTCGCGGTCGACATCGCCGAGGATTAATCCGTGGATGCCGTCGACACCGCCCAGTGCCGCATCGTCGATGACGTGATAGGCCCACTTATCGGTGAGCGGATTCTTGGGCCGCTCGAGCCAGAAGATGAGCCCGGGCGAGTAACGGCAGCCAATAAAATCAAGGTCGCCATCGCCGTCGACATCCATCACGGCGGAGTGAATCAACTGCACACCCTCCATCAATAGCGTTGGCTTCCAGTCGGGCGCGGTGTAGAGCATGGTGCGGTAGGACTTCGTGGCCATTTCGTTGGTGATGACGTCCGCGCGGCCATCGCCGGTGAAGTCGCCGGCGTGGGCGGTCCAGTTTTTGAAGCCTTGCGTGACCACGTGGCGCTTCCAACGGGGCTTGGTTTGGTTCCAGTAGATCTTCACGTTGCGCGTGGCACGGCCGCCGGCAATCACTTCCGGAAGGCCGTCGTTATTGAGGTCCGCGATCACCAGGTCCTCGCAGGCCATGCCGCCGGAGTCGAGCACTTCGGTCTGCTTCCATTCGCCATTAGGCTGGCGCTTGAACATGGCCACGCCGACCGTGGGGCGGCCGCGCCAACCGGCGATCAGTTCGTCGCTGCCATCGCCGTCGAAGTCGCCCCAGCCGAGGGCGTGACCTTCGAAGATCTGGCTCTCGATCACCTTGCGGGTCCAGGGCTGCCCGGAGGGGAAAGCGGTGGGAAACTCAGGCACCGCCCCTTGCGGATCCACCTTGGGCGCGGGCTCTTCGTAAATAGCGATGGTGTTGCCGTGGTAGGGCTCGACGCTGGCGAGCACGCGGCCCGCATTCACGCGGCCCAGTTTGGCCTCGCCCGGCTGGCCCGCGGCGAATTTCTCGCGTTTCCATTGGCCTTGCGGGCTGCGGGTGAGCGCGTAGAAGCCCTCCTTGCTGCCGATGATCAGCTTGCCGTCGACGCCGACAAAGTTGTGGGTTTCATGCAAAGAATCGTCAGCGACTTCCACCGGCCAAGCGTCCTTCGTTGGGTTCGCCGGAATGCGGTACACCAGCACGCGCAACGGAGCCTGATCCCACCTCGGAGCCTGCGTATGGCGGCCGTGCAGCGGCAGGGCAATCAACTCCGGGCGCTGGTCGCCGTCGACGTCGACGAAGCGCAGTCGATGCAAGGTCGCCTCGGCGCCGATGCGCGTGGCGGGCCAGAGTCCGTCCACACCGGTGTTCCGTAACCAATGCAAAGTGCCGCCGGTCTCGGTGTTGCTCGGCTCCCAGTCACCGGCCAAGGCAATGTCTAACCGACCGTCGCCGTCGATGTCCGCGATCGCGATCGAGACGTTGTCCTTGGGCGTAGTCCTGTCGGCGATCACGTGTTTCTGCCAAGTGGGGTTCTGATACCAGGCCACCTGCGTGTTGTGCACCGCGACAATATCCGGCAATTTGTCCCCATTGATATCGGCAACCTGGATGGCGTAAATCACGCCATACTCTTTGTCGATCTCCTCAGGACGAAAGTTCTGGGCCAAAAGGGGTACGGTTAGGAACAAAAGCTTCAGCACGGCCCCATTATCATACGCGTTAGAATGGACCAATGCGCATCCCTTCTCACGCGCGGCCTTCCCTCTTCGGCGGCGACTAGCCACCGCTCGACATCGCGTGGGCGTTTTCCCACGCGGCTCCTTTGTAACCAAGTTCCCCCTCGCGCTATTAGGAGATGAATGATGTCGACCCTTACTCTTCGTGCTGACTTACCGCACTTGGTGACGGCTTTGCCCGGCCCCAAGGCGCAATCGATTATTGAACGCGACGCCGCCGTGCTGTCGCCCTCTTATACCCGCGGCTACCCGCTCGTGGTGGAGCATGCCTCCGGCGCTATGATTCAAGACCCCGACGGCAATCGCTTTCTCGATTTCAATGCCGGCATCGCCGTCGTCGCCACGGGCCATTGCCATCCGCGCGTCCAAGCCGCCATCCGCGCCCAGGCGGAGCGACTGATCCACATGTCCGGTACGGACTTTTATTACGAAAACATGGTCACCTTGGCCGAGAAACTCGCGAGCCTGGTGCCCGGCGCGGCGCAGGAGCGGCAGCGTGTATATTTCGGGAATTCCGGCGCTGAGGCCGTGGAAGCTGCTTTGAAGCTGGCCCGCTACCACACCGGGCGTGATAAGTTCATCGCCTTTCTGGGCGCGTTCCACGGACGAACCATGGGCGCGCTATCGGCTACCGGCAGCAAGAGCATTCAGAAGAAGGGCTTCGGGCCCTTGGTTCCCGGCGTCACCCACATTCCCTACGCTTACTGCTACCGCTGCGCCTACGGGAAGCAACCGGACACCTGTCATGTCGAATGCCTGCAGGTGATTGAGCAGCAGTTGATAAAAACGATTTTACCCGCCGAGGAGTTAGCGGCCATTATCGTTGAGCCAATCCAAGGCGAAGGCGGCTACGTAGTGCCGCCGCAGAAATTCATCGACGAGTTACAAGCCATCGCCAAGCGTTTGGATGTCTTGCTCATTTTCGACGAAGTGCAAAGCGGCATGGGCCGCACCGGTAAGATGTGGGCGGCGAATCACTTTGGTGCCGTGCCCGACATCATGACCATCGCCAAAGGCATCGCCAGCGGTATGCCGCTTTCGGCCATGGTGGCGCGTGAAAGCGTGATGCGCTGGAAGCCGGGCGCGCACGCGTCGACCTTCGGCGGCAATCCGGTGAGCATCGCCGCGTCGCTGGCTACCATCGAGTTACTCGAGCAGGAGCTAGTGGAAAATGCGGCCAAGATCGGTGAGCGGATGATGGCCCGCATGTGCGAATGGCCAGCGCGTTTCGCTTGCGTCGGTGACGTGCGAGGGCGCGGCCTGATGCTCGGCTTCGAGTTAGTGCGAGACCAAGCGACACGGGAACGTGCCACCGAAATTCGGGATCGCATTGAGGAACTCGCTTTCGAGCGCGGCTTGCTCGTCCTTGGCGCCGGGCAAAATTCGATTCGCCTCTGCCCGCCGCTGGTAATTACTGCCGACCAAGCCGACTTCGCGCTCGACACCCTGGAAGAGTGCATTCAACTCGCCAGCTAATTCAACGGCTTCAGTTCGCCCAGCATCGTCGGAATTAGCTCCGACACCGTCGGATGAATGTGCACGGCCCTTTGCATTACCGTGTAAGGGGCCTTTGCGTACATCAGATCCAGGATCGAATGGATAGCCTCGTCACCACCCGGCCCCAGAATCGACGCGCCTACGATCTGCTTCGTTTCGGCGTCCACCAGGATCTTCATGAAGCCCTGCGTTTCGCCCTTTTCCACGGCGCGGCCAACACGCGTCATCTGCCGTTGGCCAATTAACGCTTTGCGGCCGGACTTACGTACCTCGGCCTCGGTAAGTCCTACGCGGCCGAGCGGAGGGTCGATGTAAAGGCCATAGGCTAGGATGCGGTCGCTTACACGGCGAGCATCTCCGTCGAGTAGATTGGCCGCCACGATCTCCCCGTCGTTGAACGAAGTATGGGTAAATGCCCCTTGCCCATTGCAGTCGCCCAAGGCCCAAATGCCGGGCACATTTGTCCGTAGCTGATCGTCCACTTGGATATAACCGCGCTCGTCGGTCGTCAGGCCAGCTTTTTCGAGCCCCAGGTCGTCGGTATTGGGCCGCCGCCCCGTTGCTACAAGTAAGTGGGTGCCCTTCGCTTCACGCCCGCCTCCAGCACATTCGAGATGGACATTCACTTCGCCCTCGCGCCCGGCCACCGAGATACAGCTACTATTTAACTGCACTTCAATACCCTCGTGCTCGAGGATCTGTTGAATGGCAAGAGAAACATCTTCATCTTCCCGCTGCACCAGCCGTGGACCCTTCTCCACGATCGTTACTTGGCTACCGAAACGCCGGAACATCTGGCCGAACTCGAGCCCAATGTAACTACCGCCGATAATGAGTAAGTGAGGCGGCAGAAAGTCAACATCCATCATGGAGCTATTGGTTAAGTACGGAACTTGGTCCAAACCGCCAAGGGATTCGACCGTCCGCGCGCCCACGTTCAAAAAGATCTGCGGCGCCGTTAACAACTCTTCTCCCACCCGTACCGTCGCTGGCGACTCAAAGCGAGCGTGCCCGCGAAACACGGTGCAGTGCTCCATATAATTGAGCCAACCTTCGAGGGCCTCGCGCGAAGCGGCCGAAACAGCGTCCTTACGAGCCTTTACCCGTTTCATATCGACCTTGACGGAACCATCGATCATCACCCCAAACTCGGCTGCGCGGGCAGCTAACCGTGCGGCATAGGCGCTCGCCACCATCGTTTTGGTGGGAATGCAACCTGTGTTCACGCACGTGCCGCCAAAGTGATGCCGCTCCACAACAGCTACCCTTTGGCCGGCCGTCGTCAGCCGTCCGGCCAGGGTGGGCCCTGCCTGGCCGGTGCCGATGATGATGGAATCGAAAGTTTGCATGGACTCCTGAGTATCACGCCCCAAGTCGGCAGCATTTGCCGAGGCGGGGCAAAATTTACACTCGCAAGGAGCCCATGCCGCCGCCAAGGAAGAGCCATACCAGTAGCACCACCAGTACGACGCCGCCGATACCCAACCCTCCACTGGCGCCGTAACGGCTATGCCCATAAAAACCGCCGCCAAATAGCAGCAAAAGCAAAATTATAAGGATCAACATACTCGATTTCTCCTGATTGTCATTCGGACAATCATGGTAAGAGCACGTTGAGGGCCAAGTAAATTACCGCTCCCGCTGCTTCTTCTGTAGCGTCTTCCAACGCTGCTTCTCTTTTTCCTTCGCCTGCAGTTCCGTCGCCTCGCCCAACTGGGTAAGTTCACGGCGTAACTTACAGTAGTTATCCCAACGCCCCTCATCAAGTTCGCCATTGGTGAGTGCTTCGCGGATAATACAGCCGGGGTCGTCCCGATGGCGGCAATCGCGGAAGCGGCAGCCTTGGGTTAATAGCGCGGCGACGTCGCGGAAAGCCAGGTCCAGCGCGGCCGGATTATTGGGCGTCCACACTTGCAGTCCCCGCAGGCCGGGCACGTCCATCAGTAGCCAACCGAGCTCCAGTTGAATGAGTTCGCGACGCGTGGTGGTGTGGCGGCCTTTCGAATCATGCTCCCGCACCGGTGCGGTGGCCAGCAGTTCGTTGCCCCGCAGCCGATTCGCAATGGTGGACTTACCCGCGCCCGAAGAGCCTAACAACACGGCCGTCTCAAAGGGCCGCATATGCGCCGTAAGTAGGTCGAGCCCATCGCCGGCCAAGGCATTAAGCGCTACCACCGGCCCCAGCTTTTCGCATTCGCGCACCCGCGCCGGCAGGTCCTCACATAGGTCACTTTTATTCAGCACGATCACCGGCCTCGCGCCGCTTTCCGCCGTCAGGTAAAGATAGCGCTCCAGGCGACGCACGTTGTAATCGAGGTCCAAGCCCATCACCAGAAAGGCGACATCGGCATTGGCCGCGATCACCTGCGGCCGCATCTTATCGCCCGGATCGCGCCGGACAAAAGCCGTTCGCCGCGGCAACAGCGCCTCAATCCGCGTTCCCTCTGGCGAAAGCGCCACCCAATCCCCCGTGACGGCGCGATCGGTTCCCGGCCGCAACTTGGGGTTCGGCTCCGCATCGAACTCCCCTTTTTCGGTGAGCACGTTGAAGTTTCCGCGATGCACCAAGCGGATGCGGCCCACTAAGTGGGCTTCGGCGAAGGGCGCGAAGGCGGCCTCCCAGTGGGCGTTCCAGCCGAGGCCGGTGAGTAATGAATCCAAGCCGCAGGATAGCACTGCCTATCGGTTCGCGTTAAAGGAAGAAGCGCACCCCCAACTGCACTAGCCGCGAAAAGTTCGCTTGGCTGTTGATCACGCCGAAGGCCGCCGAGCTACTAAATACCGTGTTCGGCGCATAGAACATGGGCGTGTTCGTGACATTCAAGGATTCGGCGCGAAATTGCGCCTTCAGGCGTTCGCCGATCGAAAACGTCTTGAAGACCGAGACGTCGAAGTTGATTTGCCCGGGACCACGGAGCGAAGTGGTGCGGCTGAGGTTCCCAAAAGTGAACTGCGGAGCGATGGAAAAAGCCGCGCGGTTGAACCAGTTATCGAGGCGCTTATCGAATGGCAGGTCCGGCTTCGGGCTGACGCCGGTTGCATTGGGCCGCATATGGTTGGCACCGATGACGGAGTTGTCATTCGGCTGGGTGATGGACATCGGGTAGCCCGACTGAATGACGCTGACCACGTTGAGTGACCAGCCGCCCACCGCCAGATCGGCCCAGCGGTTCCCGGAGAGTAGCCGTTTACCTTGCCCGAATGGCAGTTCGTAAGTGGAGGAGAGCGAGAGCCGATTGGGAGTGTGGCTGGAGGATAATCCATACTCGTTGCGCGGCGCATAGGCGTTCTGAGGACCGCCAGCGGTGGCCGCGAAGTCATTGGCCGCCGCGGCGCCATAAGCTTGGTCCATGTTCTGCGAACGCGTGTAAGTGGCAATCGCGGTAAGCCCCATGCTAAACCGGCGCTGCACCTTGATGTATATGGCGTGGTAAACGGCGCGGTTCGTGTCGGAGTTACCCAGGGTGATGGAAGTAAATTGCGGGAAGGGCCGAAGTAACTGCGACCGGGAGATTGTCGTGCCGCCCACGCCTAGGACGCCCCCCCGCTGGAAAAGAGGATTGGGCACGGTCTGGTTCAGTGTGCTACCCAGGGGCAGAAATTGTGGGTCCAACTGATTGATGTTGCGGCCGCCCTGGGCGAGTTGTAGGCTCTTCGAGCCAATATAGCCCACGCCCAGGACGAAGTTACCAGGCAACTGACGCTGTAAGTCAAAGGAGAACTGTTGCACATAGCCGGAGCGGGCATCCTTATCGGGAATTGCGAGTGCCTGGCCGATGCCCGTCGCCAAACCGCCACCCGGGCCGACCGGACGGAGCAATCCATTCGGATAAGGGTTGTCGAGCGTTGTGGCCGGAGTAATGTTATTGTCCAGCGAACCCACAATCGGCGTCGACTGCGAATATCCGATCGTCGATTGGAAAGTGAACGCCAGTGGCGCCCAGAAGATGCCGTATCCACCGCGCAGGGCGGTTTTCGCGTTCACCGCGTAGGCGACGCCAATGCGCGGCGAGAACTTGTGGGTATTCGGGTTGCCCGCGTAGCGATCGTAGGGTCCGGCGCCGGCGTACATTACGCCGCCGAGGATTTTGGGTTCAGGAACGGTCTGTTGCAGCGGACTGGCGACCTTGGTGTCAAAGCCAACGATGAAGTTATCGTTCTGGTCGGCGGGGCCTGTTTCGTTTTCCCAGCGGAGGCCAAAGTTGACGGTAAGCTTGGAGGTTACCCGCCAGTCGTCCTGGGCAAAGAGTGCGTAATACTTGGCGAAGTTATAAAACTTAGTCGCCACCGTCATCGTGCCATCCGTGGGATAACCAAGTAACATCGTCGCGAGCCCCGCCCCGGTGCCCTGTATGTTCTGATTCGGCAGGCTCCGAGTAAATACGTCGCTAAAAGTAAAACTGCTGGGGCCAATCGCCGGCGTACCGTCGTGCTGAATCAGACGGAAGTCAAAACCTCCCTTCACACTGTGTTTGCCGAGAAACTTAGACACCGTGGTATTGAAGCTCTTCGAATGAAAGACGCTCTGGGCTGTGGTTCCGCCGCCATAAGTTTGCAACCCACCCACGGCGATACTAGGGAATGCCGAGAACTGCGTTGCGCTGGCCAGCGATGCGGGCAGGCCCAGCCGGTTGAGATCGAATCCCAGGCTGGTTGGCGTCGAGAAGTTCGGGAAGCGGTTGAAGCCATAACGAACCGCGAGCACGGTAGTGGGGGTAGGCGTGAGCGTCGAGTTCACTTGCGTGGCATCCACTTTGCGAAATAACACCGCCTGATTCGGCGTGGCCACGCCGCCCCACCAGGCGTTGGCTGGTTCGCGGCTGCCGTAATGGAGGTAAGATGCCGAAGCACGCCACCATTTCGTAACTTCGTGATCCACCTTCCAGGTAGTTTGGTCGGCGCGATTATAAGCGCCAATCGAAGCGTCGTAGTTCAGGGCGCCGTAACGATCGGCCGCAACGTTGGGTAGCGGATAATAAGAAGCCATATTGCGGCCAATCGCACTTACCCGGCTGCCGGGGATGATATTGCCCGCGAAGGGCGTGCGCGCTCCTCCGGTGGGCGCCGAGAGTGGATCGTAAATCAATTGCAGTGCGTCGCTGCCCGGGATTACGGTTTTCGTTTGTGAGAAGTCGCCGATGCGTTCTCGGGCGGTGGCCACGGCCAAGCGCGTGCCGGCCGCCTCAGTTTGGCGATAAGCCTCACCCGTTATCCAGAAGAAAGTGCGATTGCGGCCATCGTAAAGCTTGGGAATGCGAACGGGTCCGCCAATTGACCCGCCAAAGTTGCGGAAGGGCTGGTTGATAATCTTCGCGCCGGCGCGGTTCGAAAAGAAGTTATTGGCCAGCCAAGGCGTTTCACGAACATAGCCCAGGGCGGATCCATGCACTTGATTCGTTCCGGAACGCAAAAAAGTATTGAAAGTCCCGCCGCCGGTACGGCCCATCTCGGCGTCGTAAGTATTCGACTGCACCTTCATGTCCTCCACCGCTTCAATCGAAGGGATGATGACCGCGCGGTTGACGGAATCGGTGATGGAGATGCCGTCGAGCGTATAATTATTGCCGCGCACGGGGCCACCGGCGATGGAAATCGCCGAAGATCCCGATTGGTCCTGCATTCGGTTAAACTTGGGGTTCCCCACTTGCACTACGGCTTCGGAGAGCTTCGAAAGCATAAACGGATTGCGGCCCAGGTTTGGTAAGTCAATCAGTTTCTGGCGGTCGATTACCTGGCCGTTCGAGGCCGTAGCCGTATCGATGAGCGCGGTTTCGCTGGTGACGTTGACTGACTCGGTAACTTGCCCGAGTTCGAGTCGCAGGTCCGCCGTCACCGAAGCTTGCGTCGCTATCGCCACGCCGCGTGTCTCTAAGCGCTTAAATCCGACTGACTCGGCAATCACCGTGTAAGTGGCCGGCGTCAGCGCTGAAAATGTATATTCTCCCTCAGACGTGGTAAGGGTGGAGCGCTGGATTGCCGTGCCCTCATCCACCACCGTAATCTTGGCCAGTGCAACGATGGCACCGTTCGGATCTACCACTCGCCCACGCAGCGAGCCTTGGAAGGACTGGGACACGGCTGAGGCCGCGCAAATGAAAAACAGGAACCAGGTACGCATCATCTCTCCTTAAAGTTTGAGAGCGACGGGGCGGCTTGATCCTAACGAGGGAAACATTAGCCCCGCACTGCGGCGTGCGGGGCTAATCAGTCAAAAGGTTGTAAGCGGGTTTAAGCCATCACTTTGTCGAAAGCGGCTTTGAACTTATCCATTTCTTCCTGGGTCCCTACCGTTACGCGAACTTTGGTGGGCCAAATCGGCCACACGCGGCCGATATAGATCTTGTGCTCGGTAAGCGCTTTCGCGATTTCCGCCCCTGGCCGACCCACTTCCATCAAGAAACAATTGGATTCGCTGGGAATATAAGAGACGTGTTTCTTCTCAAGGTACTCGAACGTATTCTCGCGAATGCGTTTGTTGATCGCGCGACGCTCCTCCACTAATCCTTTCGCCCGCACACTAGCCGTGGCGCAGGCGGTGCCGGTGATAGGCAGGAAACTTGGGTTACCCCAGGCGCTCATCTTCGCGAGTAAGTCCGGACGCGCCATGGCAAAGCCGGCGCGAATGCCCGCCATACCGTAGGCCTTCGAAAAGGTTCGTAGCACCACGACGTCCTTGTCGGCCGCGACTAAGTCATTCGCCGGCTTGGCGTTATCCGAGAAATGGATATAAGCTTCGTCGACGATTACTACCGCGTCCGGCTTCTTGTTGGCGAGTAAGTACTCGATATCTTTCCGCGCGGTGATCGTTCCGGTGGGGTTGTTCGGATTGCAGACATAATAAGCCCCGGCATTCGGGTCGGCCTTGATCATCGCTTCTACGTCGTGCGAGAAATCGGCCCGCAAGGGCACGCGAATTACTTTCGAGCCGATGTACTTGGGCGCCCCGCCCCCGTAGCCCGGGTCCGCCATCACCCAGCTTTGGGTGGGCGAAGAAAAAGCGCAGGAAGAGCGGGTAAGTGGGTCACTGGAGCCCGCGGTGCACTGGATGGAATCCGGCTTCACGCCTTCGGTTTCGGCGATCGCCCTCACCAATTCACCTACTTCGTTATGCGGCGAATAGCGGCCGCCATATGGGGCTACTTTGTAGATCGCTTCCAGGCCAGCCTTACAGGGGCCAAGCGGATTTTCGTTGGTGCTGATGCGCACGGCATCGGCCGGCATCGTCGCGCGGCCCATCATGCGGCGCTGTGCCTCCTGGGCCATGGCAAACTCGCTGTAAAAGGGGAGCGACGCCCCCGCAGTGAGCATGCTGGCGATGCGTCCAATTTGGCGGCGCGAGAAGCCTCGCTGGCCGAGGGAGTCAGTTTGTTTGTGGGAGAGCGTCATCACGAACCTTTCAAGAGTGATCTCGGCTCTGGACGGAGGAGCGATGGCGCAACGGGGCTAGCGGATGGTAAGAGTCTACCCGAACGCGTAAAGAATAGTAAAGGGGAAACTTCGATTCTCTCGTGGCAAGCCCTAAAAAGTGGCAAATGGCGTGGCAATCGTTGAAAAACTGGGGACAAAGGCGACACGGGCGGGTTTGCGGTAGGAGTAACTTCCTGCCGCAGGGCGGGGTTGTATTAAGGAGCATGTTGCGCCTTCTCTTCATCTTCGCCGCGGCTGTGGCCACTTGGGCGCAGGCCACCCATAATGGCCAAGTTCGCGCCAAAGGCTTGCCCTTGCCGGGCGTCGCCGTGTGGGCCACGCAGGGGACACAAACCGTTGCGACTACCACGGATGAGAATGGCACTTACGAATTGGAGTTAGGGCCCGGCGCGTGGAATTTGTCCGTGCGGATGTTCGGCTTTTCGCCGGCTGCTCGCACGGTTACCATGCCGGCCGCGAAGGCGGATTGGACCCTCGAGTTACAAACCCGCCCGGCGGCCAACCTAGCCGCCGAACAGTCGACTTCCTTCGAACTTCCGGCCGAAATGCCAAGCTCCGCGCTGCCTAGTGGGGCGAGTGATTCCGCGAATGAGGCCTTTCTAGTAACCGGCAGTTTGAGCCGTGGTCTGCAAGCCGGGCAGGCGGAGGCGCCGCTCGATCCGGGCTTCGGTGGCCCAGGCGGCCCCGGATTCGGCGGGCCGGAGGGTACGCAAGAGCGTACGGGTGGGATGATGGCCGGTGGTTTTGGAGGCGGGTTTGGTGGCCCTGGCGGTGGCGGCGGTCCGAGGGGTAGCTTTGGGCGCGGCCCTGGCGGCGGTGGTCCCGGTGGACCAGGCGGTGGAAGAGGTGGCCCCAACGGTGGACGCCGCGATAGCCTTGGCGGGCCCGGCGGCCCCGGGCCGAGCTTTGGCAACCGGCAACGTCAAGGACAACCGGCCATCCGCGGCATGCTTACCTTCCAAGCGCGCGATTCGGCCTGGAACGCGCGGCCGTATTCCCTCACCGGTTTGCTGTACCCCAAACCGGACCAATCGCAAATTCGCTTTAGCGCGATGATGGGCGGTGCCATCCCGAAAGCCAAACGAAGCCAATTCGTCTTTCAATACTCACTGGGCCGTGGCCAGTCGCCCTTCAGCGGCGTGGCTACCGTGCCCACGGCGCTCGAACGCGCGGGTAACTTTTCCCAGTCGCAAATTCGCGGTCCAGTTACGATTTACGATCCGCAAACCGGCCTCCCCTTTCCCGGCAATCTGATTCCCTCCTCCCGAATCGCTTCCGCGGCGCGCGGTTTACTCAGTTTCATTCCCAATTCGAACGTGGCGTTGCCCATTCAGAATTATCAGTTCGTTACTGGCGTGCCACAGAATTCGCAGTCTATCAGCCTGCGGGTGAATCATCCGCTTACCGCGAAGGATCGTATCTCGGTTAACGTGGGCGGACAAACGCGGAGTGGCCAGTCCGCCCAGCTCTTCGGTTTTGTCGACGAGTCTTCCGGCCATTCCTATAACGCGGACCTTAGCTGGACCCGCAATCACTCGGCGCGCCTGATTCAAACGCTGCGGGCTCGAGTAAGTCGTAATGTTTCCGACTTAGTGCCCTTCTTCGCCAACAAGCAGAATGTCGCGGCAGATCTGGGCATTCGGGGCGCCGCGCAAGATCCGGTCAACTATGGTCCGCCGAACCTGAACTTTACGAACTTTGGACGCCTGGCCGATGGTAGCCCGCTCCAACGGCATGACCTGAACGCGAGCGTGGCGGCCAGTTTTGTCTATGTGCGGGGCAAGCATAATGTCTTGGCTGGCGGTGATATAGCGCGCGTGTTTTTCAATAACCGCACTGACTCGAACGCTCGTGGCACCTTCACCTTTTCGGGCCTCGCCACTAGCCGCCTGGATGCGAATGGCGTTCCTCTGCCCGCCTCTGGCTTCGACTTTGCGGATTTTCTGCTCGGCTTACCGCAATCAAGCTCCATTCGCTTTGGATCTCCGAGTAACTACTATCGGGCCCAAAACTACTCACTTTTTCTGCAGGACGAATGGAAGGCGACGCCGAACCTTACCTTGAATCTGGGGATGAGATATGAGTATTTCGCCCCCTGGACCGAAAAGTACAATCGGCTCGCGAATCTGGATATCGCGCCGGGCGTGACGGGTGTGGCCGCGGTGACTCCGGGTCAGGCCGGCCCCTACAGCGGAGCTTTTCCGAATGCGCTGATTGACGGCGACCGCAACAATGTTTCGCCCCGTTTCGGTTTTGCCTGGAAGCCGAAACGGAAGTTGCGGTCCACGGTGCGCGGATCCTATGGATGGTACTACAACGGAAACGTTTACCAGAACTTTGCCACCCGGCTCGCTTCCCAACCGCCGTTTGCCAGCACCGGCACCTTGAATACTTCGCCCATCCGCCGGCTGACGCTGGAAAACGGCTTTGCTGGTGCAGCGTCTCAAAGTATTACCAACACCTTCGCCGTCGATCGCAATTACCGCATCGGCTATGCCCAAACCTGGAGCCTCTCAATTTCACGTGAGGTGAAAAAGAACTACGCGTTGGAGTTAGGTTACTTGGGCACCAAGGGCACGCGGCTCGACTTACAACGGCTACCGAATCGCGCTGCGACGGGGTCGCCGGCCGACTCGGAAGCGCGCCGTCTGCTCGGTAATGCCGTCGGCTTCACTTACGATACGTCGCAAGCCAATTCCATCTTTCACGCTGCTCAAGCCCGACTTACACGCCGCTTCGCGAAAGGCTTATCGGTGAACGCGCTGTATACCTACGGGCGGTCGATCGACAATGCCAGTTCCATCGGCGGCGGCGGCGGCGGCACGGTTGCACAGGACGATAGGAATCTGGCGGCAGAGCGCGGCTTATCCAGCTTCGATATTCGTCATTCCTTGACGACTAACTTCGTGTTCTCCTCGCCGGTTAGTTCTCGCGGCCCTGGGCTAAAGATAGCCGGGCCGATGGGCTCCGTGTTACGTAACTGGACCATCACGGGGGCGATTATCCTGACGAGCGGAAATCCCTTGACGGCTCGCGTATTGGGCAATCAATCCGACACCGCCGGTACCGGTGTGATCGGCAGCGGCCGCGCCGATGCCACGGGCCAGGACATCCATGCCGGCCCCGGTTTTTTCAATTTACTGGCTTTTACACTGCCGCCTTCCGGCCGGTTCGGAAATGCGGCTCGAAATACCGTTCCGACGCCGACCTTATTTACGCTGACTTCTTCTTTTGGCCGTTCGTTCCGTTTGAAGGAGCGCCGGCAGTTGGAGTTACGATTGGAATCGAATAACTTGACGAATCGTCCCACTTTCACGAACCTGGGCACCGTGGTGAATGCCTCGAACTACGGTCTGCCCCTCAATACCGTTCCCATGCGCTCAGTACAAGTACAAGTGCGGTTCCGGTTCTAACTCTCATGCGTAGTTACTTTGCCTTTTCGCTTATGCTCTGTCTGGCGGCGCAACAGCCCGACGTAATCCGCTTTGAGACCTCGGCGAGCCTGGTGGTGATTAATGTGACCGTGCGGGATAAGTCTGGCAAGCCACTAACGGCGCTCAAGAAAGAGGACTTCCGGGTGCTTGAAGACGGTAAGCCCCAGACGCTGACGGTCTTCGAGCTTCAGAGCCTCGCAATGGAAAAGCTCCCGACCGTGGAAGTGCCAAACTTCGATCCGAAGGCGCCGAAAGAGGACGTGCCGGAACCGGCGAAGCCAAATTTCAGCGACCGCCGTGCGCTAGCTTTGTTTTTCGACTTTGCCGGCATGCCACCGGTCGACCAGATCCGTGCTCGCGAAGCAGCGATCAAGTTTCTCTCCACCCAATTGACTGCGGCCGATTTGGTAGGTATCTATACTTTTTCGAGCGCGTTGAAAACTGTAGTCGACTTCACCGATGACCGCCAGCGATTGATCCGCGCCGTCCAGTCGTTCCGCTCCACCGACTTAGCCGACGAACCGGCATCCAACGCGAACAGTGACGATCCTGAGAGTGCCAACGCGGAGCTTGCGGCCGACGAAGCGGAATTCAATGTCTTTAACACCGATCGCCGCCTCGGCGCGCTTGAGGACTTAGTAAATCAGCTCGCCAAGATCCCGGAGAAGAAGGCGGTGATCTACTTTGCCAGTGGTGTGAGTAAGACGGGCGTCGAGAATCAATCGCAGTTGCAGGCTACCGTTAACGCTGCGGTGAAGGGGAATGTCTCTTTCTATCCCATTGACACACGCGGGCTGCAAGTCGCCACCGGCCTCGATGCCAGCGCCACCGCTCCGCGGGGCAGCGGTATCTTCTCGGGTAAGTTCCAAAGCCAAGCAAAAGACAAATTCAACGACCAACAGGAGACTTTGCATACGCTCGCGGCCGACACGGGCGGGAAAGCCCTGCTCGACTCGAACGACCTGACCGTCGGCATGGTAGACGCGCAGCGGTCGGTGGAGAGCTACTACACGCTGGCTTATTACAGCGCGAATACCGCGAAGGATGGCCGCTATCGGAAGATCAAAGTAGAATTGCCGTCGACGATGAAATACGCGCTCGATTATCGCGGTGGTTACTATGCCGATAAGGTGTGGAGTAAGCTGGACAACAGTGAGCGCGAAAAGCAACTGGCTGACGCGATCGCGTTGGGTAATCCCGCGACCGATCTGCCGTTGGCCGTGGAGTTACTCTATTTCCGTCAAGGCCGGGGCCGCCAGATGGTGCCGCTGGCGATTAAGATTCCTGGCTCCAAGATACCCTTGGCAAAGAAAGGGTCTACGCAACTCGACTTTATCGCCCAGGTGAAAGACTCTCGCGGGCGTATCGTGCAAAGCCTGCGCGACGCCATCAAGTTAAAGTTGGGTGACAATGCAGGGCAATTGGCCAGTAAGAGTCTCTTATACGATGCCGTGCTCGCCTTAGCGCCCGGCGATTATTCCCTCAAAGCGCTGGTGCGCGAGAATCAATCGGGAGCCATGGGTACCTTCGAGGCCCGCTTTCGTGTGCCAGGTGACCCGCCGGCGCCCGAGTCGGCCGTGAGCAGCTTGGTATTGGGCTCCCAACGCGAAGCTCTCAGCGCTGCGGTGGGCGATGCCGGGCAGAAGAAGAAATTCGCTGCCATGAACCCACTGGTCTCCAACGGCAGTAAGTTAGTGCCCAGCGTCACGCATGTGTTCAAACGTTCGCAGACGCTCCATGCTTTTGCCGAGGTCTATCAAGCGGGCAGCGCGGCGGCGACCTTGGCCGTATATCAAGGCCGGAAGAAGATTTATGAGTCGGGCCCGCTGCGGGGCGTTGCGGTTCCGAACCGTGAGGGGGTGATGGCCATTAACGGCGATTTACCCTTGCGTGGGGTGCCGCCCGGCGAATACACGTGCCAACTAAACGTAGTGGACGCGGTCGGCGGTCGCTTTGCCTTCCGCCGCACCGCGTTAGTGGTTACGCAATAGATTTTTGCCGGTCAGATACTCGCAAATAGACAATAAGCGCAAAGGCCAGCGCCGCTACCGCGCCGAATAAATAGTATTTGTACGAGAAAATCCGCGTCAGCGAGTTCGCCCCTAACTCCGCGCCCAGCCAAGCCAAAGCCGAGTAACGAATCAGGCGAGCGACAAAGACGATGCCGGCGATGGTGATCGGCCGCACGCCCAATGCACCGGCACAGAATACCGGCACTTTCATGGGCAACGGAATTACGGAGACGGCCGGCACAAACACCGTCACTAAGCCATAGCGAAGGTACCACTGGCGGAACCTTGCGCCGCGCCCACTGGTCGTGTGCCGATCCAGCAGTGCTTCTCCGCCCGTGCGCGCCAGGCGATAGAGGATCATCGTTCCCATCACCGAGCCGACAATGGCCAATCCCGCGAACAGTGGCGCACGCGAAGGATTCGAGGCGGACAAGCCTACTAACAGCGCATCGGCCACGCCGGGTAAGGGAACCCCTGACGAATCGATGAGCGTCAAGAGAAAAATGCCCATCGGGCCAAAAGAGACCAGCGTCTGGGCCAGGTTCTGCAAAAAGGGCTTCATTCCGTTATTTGTTTCTTCACTAGCTCTTCTCCGCGAAGTAGCGCGAGTAAACCTTCCTCATCCAAAATGTCAATATTCAGCGTACGCGCTTTTTCGAGCTTGGAACCCGCGTCTTCGCCGGCAACGACAAAGCGCGTCTTTTTCGAGACGGACCCGGTCACTTTGCCGCCGGCCTCTTCAATCCGTTCCTTGGCGTCTTCGCGCGAAAGCGTGGGCAAGGTTCCGGTAAGCACGAACGTCAAGCCTTCGAGCGGGGCGCGCTCCCGGGGCTTTACCGTGTGGGTGAAAGTGACTCCGGCTTCCTGCAGCCGCCGCACTAGCTCCTGATTATGGGGTACTTCAAAAAACGTCCGGATACTTTTGGCGACCTTCGGCCCGACCTCTTCTGCTTCCTGCAGCGTAAGTTCTTCGGCTGACGTCAAAGCATCCACCGATCCGAAGGTCTCGGCCAGGATCTGCGCCGTGCGTTCCCCGACGAAGGGAATACCCAGCCCATTCAACAAGCGAGGCAACGGACGTTGCTTCGAAGCCAGAATATTGTCGAGTATCTTGCGGGCGGACTTTTCTCCCATCCGCTCCAAAGTAAGTAACTGCTCCAAAGTCAGGGTATAGAAGTCCGCAATCGAGTGGACCAAGCCGCGCTCCACTAACTGGTCGACTAACGCTTCGCCCACGCCGTCCAAATCCATGACGCTGCGCCGCGCGAAGTGCAGCAAGCTTTCCTTCAGGCGCGCCGGACAGCTCGAATTCACGCAGCGCGCGGCCACTTCGCCTTCGGCGCGGACCACTGGCTCACTGCACACCGGACATTGCAAAGGCATGCGAAATGGCCGACGGTCAACGCCGGGACTTTCGACGCGCACCACCTTCGGAATCACGTCGCCGGAGCGCTCCACCACCACGGTGTCGCCAATCTCGAGGCCCAATCGTGCGATCTCATCCTCGTTGTGTAACGTAGCGCGCGACACAGTTACACCGCCTACTAACACGGGTCGCAAGTAAGCCACCGGCGTCAACGCGCCCGTGCGGCCCACTTGCACGGCGATATCCTCCACCACCGTCTCCGCCGCGCGGGCCTGATACTTCAAGGCAATGGCCCAGCGCGGCGCCTTGGCGGTCCACCCGAGCGACTGCTGCTGGGCGACGGAATCCACCTTCGCCACTACGCCGTCGATCTCATAGGGCAAATCGTCGCGGCGATTCTCCCAACTGGCGAAGAACTCCCATAGCTCGTCCACATTGGCGCACTGCTGCCGCAGGTGGTTCACCTTGAAGCCCATGGCCTTCATCGCCTCAAGCGATGCCCAATGCGACGCAAATACCGGCTGCCCCTTCACCAAAAGGAAGTAAGGCAGAAACTCAAGCCGGCGCTTGGCCGTCACCGCCGGATTCAGCAGCCGCAAGGAGCCGGCCGCCGAATTGCGCGGATTGACGTAAAGCGCCAAGCCATCGCGCTCGCGTTCCAGGTTCACTTGCTCAAAAGCGCGGCGCGTCATGATCACTTCCCCGCGCACTTCGAACGCCGGATAATCGCTCTTCACCCGCAAGGGCAGCGTGCGGATGGTGCGCGCATTTTCGGTGACATCCTCGCCCACCAAGCCATCGCCGCGCGTGATGGCGCGCACCAACTCGCCGCCCTCGTAGCGCGCCGCCATCGACAAGCCATCGAGCTTCAACTCGGCCGTGTAGCTATACTCGGCCCCCGCTAGTAACTCGCGCACCCGGCGATCGAACTCCCGCAATTCGCCTTGATTCAGCGCATTGTCGAGGCTTAACATCGGCGAACTATGGGCCGCCGTGGCTACGCCCTCGCGCGGCTTGCTCCCCACGCGCTGAGTGGGTGAGTCCGGCGTTACTAACTCGGGATGCGCGTCCTCCAGCGCTTGCAGTTGCCGAAACAAGCGATCATACTCGGCATCCGTGATTGCGGGCCGAGCTTCGACGTAGTAAAGGTGTTCGTGCCGCCGCAGCTCATCGCGAAGAACTTCGACCGGCGGAAGGGCTGATGACATTCAGGTACGATAACTATTGTATCGAGCTTCGGAATTCCCCCGCTTTGACATATCGTAACGGTGTTTTAATCTACAATCCTCAAGCTGGCACCCTGCGGCGTCATCCCCAGCGCCTGACGCGCGCCGCGGCGATTCTGCGCGGCCACGGCTGGACGATTGAGGAGCGGCCCACCACCGGCCCCGCTACCGCCGGAAGCTTGGCCGCCGCGGCGATTGCCCAAGGGGCTGACCTGATCGTGGCGGCCGGCGGCGATGGCACCATCAACGAAGTGATCAGCGGCATGGCCGGCAGCGCCGTGCCGTTGGTGGCCCTGCCCGGCGGCACGGCCAACGTCCTGTGCTGCGAACTGGGGCTGCCCGGTTCGATGGAAAAGGTCGCGCACCAGGTGCCCCAATTCGTCCCCCGGCGCATCCCGCTTGGCCTGCACACTTCGGGCAAAGGGCAGCGGCATTTCGCGCTAATGGCCGGCATCGGGCTCGACGCGCATATCGTGGAGCACATGAATGTCAGCCTGAAGCGCAGCTTAGGCAAGGGCGCTTATTGGATTGCAGGCTTCCGCAGCTTGTTGCGGCGACTGCCCGAGTTCGACGTGCGAGTCGATGGAAAATCGTATCGCGCCAGCTTCGCCCTCATCACGCGCGTGCGCAATTACGGCGGTGACCTCGAAATCGCCCGCCGCGTTCGCCTCACCGACGAAGACTTTGAAATTGTTCTATTCTCCGGTTCGCTCGCGCCGATTTATCTGAAATACTTTGCCGGCGTCGCGCTGAATCTACTGCCTAAGTTATCGGGCGTGCATGTGCTGCGCGGCCACAGTGTGGAAGTCGGCGCGCCGGATGCGGCGGTTTTTGTCCAGCTCGATGGCGAGGCCGCTGGGCCCATTCCCGGGCGCGTCGAGATTGTGGCCGATGCACTTACTTTGCTGATGCCCCCGCATTATGGATAACCTCACCCACTCGCTGGTCGCCGTGGCCATGGCGCGCTCAGGACTCGATCGCTGCAGCCCCCACGCCACCGCGCTGCTGATCCTCGCCGCCAATCTGCCAGACCTCGACATTATCAGCCTCGCCGGTGGCGACCTCACTTACCTCGACCTCCATCGCAGTCTAACCCATAGCCTCCTCGCCACGCCGCTCCTGGCCACCCTGCCCTGGATGCTCTTCCGCTACGGCCTCCGCCGCCCGGTAACGTTTTTGAACACTTGGCTGCTGTCGCTCCTCGGCATCCTCTCGCACCTCGGGCTCGACTTTGTTACTTCCTACGGCACTCGCGTCGTCGCCCCGTTGAGCGGCGCCTTCTTCCAGTGGCCGGTGCTCAACATCGTCGATGCCGCGCTATGGCTCGTGCTGCTGCTCGCGGTGGCCGCACCCGCGCTTTCAAAGCTCGTCTCCGGCGAGATCGGCGCCAAACCCAGTGCCGGCCGCGGCTGGGCCATCTTCGCGCTGCTCTTCACGCTCACCTGGATCGGCGGCCGCGGCGTCATCAAAGGCCGCGTGGAACAACTGCTCTCCTCGCGCGTCCAGCAAGGCATCGCGCCCCGGCGCGTGCTCGCACTACCCACTTTTTTCAGCCCCTTCCGCTGGCGTGGACTCGTCGAAACCGACAACTTCCACGCCGTCCACGACCTGAGCCTGCTCTTCGACTTCGACCCCGAAGCCGGCCTGCTCATCGGCAAGCCACGGCAGTTGGACATCGTCCAGGCCGCCGGCCGCGCCCCCGGCTTACAGCGCTTCCTGCAATTCGCTCAATGGCCCGTCTATCGCATCGTGCCGATGGATGAGCCGCCCGGGGCGCAGCGCGTGCAGGTGTACGATTTGCGTTTCAGTGACGATGGCTCCGCCTTTCGCGCCGTCGTCGAGGTAGATGCCAATAGCCGCATCTTGCGCGAAAGTTTTCACATTCGGCCCTAGGGCGTGTGAGAATTGAGGGCATGTCTTCGCCCACGCCCACGCAAAACTACGCTAACCACGCGCAAGTCGTCCCCGGATTCATTGCCGTCGGTATTGTCCTGCTGCTCACCATCATTGGGGGCGGCGTGAATACTTATCAGAGTTGGGGCGACCCTCAACGGATCTACAGCGCTTCCCTCGTCCTGATTCTTAGTTTCTGCGTGTTTTTCGTCGCTTTTTTCTGCCGCACGTTTGCGCTGAAGGCGCAGGACCGGGCCATTCGCGCCGAAGAGAATCTCCGCCACTTCGTCATGACCGGCCGGTTACTCGACCCGCGCTTGCACACCTTGCAGATTGTCGCGCTGCGCTTCGCCTCCGACCACGAGTTTGTGGATTTGGCGAAGAAGTCCGCTGAGCACAGCACCGCGCCCAAGGAGATTAAGCAGGCGATCAAGAACTGGCGCCCGGACCTATACCGCGCCTAGTTCGTCCCTGCCTAGCACTTACGCACAATCAGTAACGTCAAGTCGTCCTGCATCTCGGGCGTGCCGGTCCACTTCTGTACCGCATCGACTACCGATTGCATCATCTCCTGGTCGCCGCGATGCATCTGTTGTCGTACGAGATCGACTAAGCGGTCCTCGCCGAACATTTCTTCGTATTCGTTCTCCGGCTCCGACACGCCGTCCGTAAATGCGACCAGGATATCGTCCTTCTGTAATTGCAAACGGCTCGCCCCAAAGGGGACCTTGGCAAAGGCACCCACTACGGTGCCGTCCACGGCGAGGCGCTCCACCTGCGGACCGCGAATAAGAATCGGGGGTAAATGGCCGGCGTTGGTATATTCAATTTCGCCCTTCGCTTCGTCGTAAATGGCAAGAAACAGGGTGGCATATTTGGCCGGCGCTGACATCGCGTAGACCTGCTCGTTTAAGCGAGAAACGATTCGCGCCGTAGACCAGACATAGTCCGGCTGTTCCTTCGAGCGGTCCATCCCTTCGCGCACCAAGGCGCGAAAGGAGGATTGGATCGTCGCCATCAGTAAAGCGGCCGAAATTCCCTTCCCAGCCACGTCGCCGAGTAACAACGCGATCTTACCCGGCGCTAACATCTGGTAATCGTAGAAGTCGCCTGATACGGTCCGCGCCGGATGGCAGAGGGCGCGCATAGTGAGGCTATCTACGTGCGGCACGCTCCGCGGATACAGTAACTGCTGCACTTCGCTCGCGATTTCGAGCTCCGCCTCCATGCGCTCTTTTTCCTTGGCGACTTCCAATAGCCGCTCCAGGTTTTCCGTCATCCGGTTAAAGCTCTGGCTGAGGCTCGCAATCTGGTCCTTGCCGACGCAGCGGATGCGATGGCCAAAGTCACCTTCCATCACTCGCTCGGTGCCTTCGTAGAGGTCGTGCACGGCGGTAGTAATGGAACGCGTAAGTGAAATTCCGATGATCAAGGCGATCATTTCCACTATCAGGAATAAGCCGCCAATCGTTTGCAATGCTAAGGTGGCAAAGTCACCTTCCACCTCTTGGGCGTAGAGTTGCCGTAGCACCGCTGAAACGCGGGAGAAGATCACGAAAGATGCACCTTTTACGGACCCTGGCTCTTCCCAGTTGGCATAGCGGGTGGGCGCCATGGTAATTAAGTAGAACAGTTCGTCCAGTGTATTGGCGGCGGCCGGAAGTTGCCCCGGAGCGAGGACCTCTCTGGGGTCGCGATCCACCCGGCGCGCGGACCGGACCTGAACGCGCGGGCTTCGCCCTCCACCTTCCAGCGACAAGGATGTCGTTAGCGCGACGCTGCCCAGGCCCTGTACCAAAGCGTTCAAACTTTCGTTACTCAACGGATAGCTAGCTGTCACGCTGGAGTCGCCCTGAGCCATCCGGGCCCACAAATAGAAACCGCCTTCCCGAGCCACAATTCCAGAAGCCTCTTTCCATGCATCCGGCGGGGAGGTCACCTTACTGCCTTCGGGAAATCGTAACTCGGTACCCTCCGCGCGATAGTGCACCACAAAGCCTTCGCGCGTCGCCGCGTAGAAATTGCCGATCCGCGCTACCGCGGCCGGTCTCGCTACGGCGGGTATCTTCAGTACGGGCTCAATACTGGTGCGTAACTGCGATACCTGCCGGTCTAATTCGCGGTTCACCATATATGCCGCCATCTTGCCGGCCAAGATGTAAGTGACGGCGCCGCCCATCAGTAACATCAGCACGATGGGCACCAAGGCCATGAAGAGATAAGCCACCGCTAAGCGGTTGCGCAAGCGCCAAATCATTTTGCGCAGGCCTACCCGCAGTAACCGATAAGAGGCAATAGCTCCGCTGATCAAGGCGACGACGGTCAAAAGATCCGTCACCATTACCGGCGCGGTTAGCACGTGCGCGATGCCTAGGACAATCAGCGACAGCACGAAGCACTGCCCCGGCCATCCGAGGACGGCCCATAGATTCGGAGCGGCACTGGCCGCCGGTCGCAGTGCTTGGCGAGGAGTCATGGGGCTAATTGCGGGTATTCGAAATGGCTGGCGTCTTCTGCTCGCCACGCGGCAATGGCGTCTCCGGTTGCAGATACCATTCCGTTAGACGGCTCTGGATAATCTCCATCGCCTGCGCCGGCTCATCCGCCCACTCAAACAGCTGCAGGTCTTCGTGCCCGATCATTCCCATCTCCGCCAGCGCCTCGAAGTTAATCACCTTCTTCCAGAATTCTGAGCCGTAGAGAATAATCAGCATCTTTTTCTCGAGCTTCTTGGTCTGCAATAAGGTAAGTAACTCGGTAAGTTCATCCAACGTACCAAAGCCGCCAGGAAACACGACTAGCGTTTTCGCCAAGTAAGCGAACCAGAACTTCCGCATAAAGAAGTAATGAAACTCAAAACTAAGTTCGCGGCTGATATAAGGATTGGGATCCTGCTCAAAAGGCAAGGCGATGTTAAAGCCAATCGACTTACCGCCCGCATCCAGGGCCCCGCGATTGGCGGCCTCCATGATGCCCGGTCCACCCCCGGTGGTGACCACAAAGCGGCGCGTCGTGTCCGGCAAGCCATCGGACCATAAAGTCACCAGGCGGGCCAATTCGCGCGCCTCCCGGTAATAGCGGCCCATCGGCCCATCTTCCTGGATTCGTGCCGACCCAAAGAAGACGATCGTGTCGTGCACCAACTGCTTCCGCAGCACACTCAATGGTTGCAGATACTCCGACAGGATGCGCACCGAACGTGCTTCGGACCGATCCAGGAAACTCGGATCTTTGTAGGATAACGGTGGACGGTAGCCGCGTTCGCTCATACTTCTTTTTCCTTTTCTCTAGTCGACCCGAGAGCCTCTAACTGGGCGAGACGGCTTTCCAATTGTCGCATCTGCCGCACCATCTCTCCGAGCTTCGGAAATGCCAGCGCCGACCGCCGCCATTCCCGGTAATCGAACGCCGGCGACCCCGAGATAATCTTCCCCGGCTCCACATCGTGGCCCACGCCGCTTTGGGCATACACGACGGCGTTATCATGAATCGTCAAATGGCCGGACACACCCACCTGCCCAGCCAATAACACGCTCTTGCCCAAAATTGTGCTGCCCGCCAGGCCCACCTGCGCACAAATAATATTGTCTTCGCCCACCACGCAGGCATGGCCCACTTGCACCAGCGAATCGATCTTCGCCCCGCGCTTCACCCGGGATTCGCCCACCGTGGCCCGGTCAATCGACGTCAGCGACTGGATCTCGACGTCGTCCTCAATCACCGTCACGCCGCTCTGCACAATCTTATGGTGCCGGCCTTCGGCGTCCTTGGCGAAGCCGAAGCCATCGCCACCGATCACGACGTTATTCTGCAGGATCACCCGATGGCCCACCGCGCAGAACTCTCGCACCACGGCGTGCGAATGGGCCAGAAAGTCATCACCAATCTGGGCACCTTGGTAGATGGTGGCGTGCGGATGCAGCACCGCGCGGCGCCCGAGCTTGACGCCTTCGCCCACATAGGCAAACGGCCCGATCGCCGCGCCTTCGCCCACTTCGGCGGTCTCGGCGATAAAGGCCAAAGGGTGGATGCCCAGTGCCGGGCGTGGCGCTTGGTAGAACAAGGCCAGGGCGCGGGCAAAGTCGAGGTAAGGGTTCTTCGACAACAGCGTCGGCAGCTGCTCCATTGGGCTCGCCGCGATGATGGCCGCGGCGCGCGTGCCCTTCACCTTCGGCGCGTACTTCGGATTCGCCAGAAACGTCAGTTGCCCGGCGTCCGCGTGTTCGAGCCCCGCGACGCCCGAGATTTCGATGCCGCCCTCGCCCCGCAGTTCGGCTCCTAAAGCCGCCGCTATTTCGCTGAGTGTCATGCCTTCTATTCTGACGCGACTTCCTCCGAATCGAGATAGCCCAAGCGGCAAGCCTTGAAACGGATCTTGCTTCCCGCTACTGGCCTCGTATAAAGCAGCCACCGTTTGCTATCCAGCGTGTAGGCGATGGAGGCGCCCGGCGTGGGGCACTTGGCACTTACTTTGCCGTTGGCCATGGTGAGCACAGGCTCCGCGGTCTTGGCCCACTTACCGCCGGGGCGCATGCGCTCGAGTAACTGCTCTTCGGGAAGCAGGGCGAGGTCATGGGTCTCTTTCATGAAGCGCTCATGCACCGCGCGGAGTCGCTTGAGTTCGGCCGAGTATTTAGGGTCGCCGGCCAGGTCGTTGACTTCGTGCGGGTCGTGCTCGGAGTCGAAGAGCTCTTCCACCGGCTTTTCGGGCCGGAAGAAGAGCTTCTGCGGGCCGGTGAGTTTACCCGCCGCATGCAGCCGCCGCATCTCCTTGAGCGTCGGCATCTCGTCCATATAGGCGATGTACTGCGCATAGGGCTTGCCGGGCTGGTAGTTGCGGATGTAGCGATAGCGCTTATCGCGGACGCTGCGGATGATGTCGTAGGTCTCGTCCATGCGGTCGCGGGCCATGTAGACATAGTCGCGTGGAGCGGCGGCGTGGAGCCCGAGAAAGGCCTGGCCTTGCATGTAACTGGGCGGCTTCAGGCCGGCCATAGAGAGGACGGTGGGGCCGAGGTCCATCAGGCTCACCAAGCGACCTGTGACGGAGCCCGCGGCGAGTTCGCCGGGCCAGCGGACGATGAGGGGGACTTGGGTGCCGGAGTCGTACACCCAACGCTTGGCGCGAGTGAGGCCGCGGCCGTGGTCGCCCCAGAAAAAGACGATGGTGGAGTCGGCGAGGCCGTCGTCTTCGAGCTGCTTCAGCGTGTCAGCGACCATGTAGTCCATGGCGGTGATGTTGTCGTGGAGGCGGGCCCAGTCCTTACGGACGATCGGCGTGTCCGGGTAGTAGGGCGGCAGAGTGGCTTTGGCGGGGTCGTGAATCTGGTCCGGCGTTAGGCGGGCAATGTTCTTGCGGTAGGTCTCCTCCGGTGCGCGCACTTGGCTTTCATGGCTGACGAGGTAATTGAAGATGGCGAAGAACGGCGCGCCGGCGGGGCGGTTGCGCCAATGGGCTTTGGTACTCACTTCGTCCCAGGCGGTAAGGGGCGCGGCGAAGTTATAGTCGGTCTTCTGGTTGTTCGTGCAGTAGTAGCCGGCGGCGCGGAGATACTCCGGGAAGCACTTCACTTCGGGCGGTGGGACGCCTTGGCTGCGCATGTGTTGGGTGCCGATGGTGGCCGGGTACATGGCCGTGATGATGGACGATCGGCAAGGGGCACAAACGCCGTAGGTGGAGAAGGCGTGGGTATAACGAAGGCCTTGCGTGGCCAACCGGTCGATATTCGGGGTGCGGGCGTAAGGGTCTCCGTAGCAGCCAATATCGGGGCTGGTGTCCTCACAACTTACCCAAAGGATGTTCCAACGTTTACCCTGCGCTGGGTTTGGGGCCTGGGCGAAAATGGCGGGCATGGCGAACATTTGGCGACGCGTCATCGCTCCTTATTCTATGCGGGAACGAGCCACCGATAGTACCGGCTAGGTAGGACGGCTAGTTCAGGAGTGGACCTCGACGCCGGTACCACCCAGTACCCCATTGGGTTCAGGCCTAAAATGAACCCCCCTTCCTATTCGCCGCAGGCAGCCCAAACCGCATGATCATTACATGAAACGCACTCAGTTGTTCACCTTAGCCGGCCTGATGATTGCATCCAGCGGCTATGCTTCGGCCACCACCATTTCTTTCCAGGGCCTCGACGCCGCGCTCTCCACAAGCGTCTGGTTGGACTTCACTTACATGGCCGGTGACACGATGCTGAATGGCAACACGGCCAACCGCCAACGAACGGTCACCGAATCGATCGGCGTGGGCGCACTGGACATCAGCGTCGACGGCAGCCTGCAGTTGCAGGACGCCTTCTGTGTCGATCCTTTCCGGTACATCTCGAATGGCAATTACACAGTTAACCTTGCTGGACCGTCCGCCGTCACCAATGGTTCCCGCGCGGCCTGGATGGTGCACGACATTCTGCCGCAGATCAGCGCCTCTACCAACGCCAATTTGGCGCGCAACATGGCCGCCGCCCTCCAATTGGCCATCTGGGATGTAGTGACGGACAATGGCGATGGGTTCGGCCGGGGACGGATTCAGGCTTCTTCGAATACCTCGAAGCCGACCGATGCGGCGATCCTGAGTTTGGCGAACTCCTTTATCAGCCAGAGCGTGGGCCAATCGTCCGCGAATGCCTACATCATCAGCAACGTGAATCTACAGTTCAACACGCAACGGCTGATCATCGACCGGCCGGGCAGCGCCGTCCCGGAGCCTTCCACCTGGGCGTTAGCGCTCAGCGGCCTGGCGTTTGCGGCCTTCCGCCGAGTGAAGCGCTTCTAAAGACTTTCCTTCTTCGTTTCTTCTCCTTAATTACCTCTCGGCCCGGGGCTCACTGCCCTGGGCCATTTTTTCTTATTTGACAAATAGGTTGCACGTCGCGTAGCATTGAAGCCGAAAGCTGGCCACGGTGCCTCGGTCGCCCCAGGTACGGGAATTTCTGCTCTTGAGGAAACCTATGCGCCTGCTGATCGCCCACTTACTCGCCTCCACGCTCATTGCCGCGGACGTTCCTCCGGTCGCCAAGCTCTTAGTCGAAATCATCAAAGTCGACACGTCGAATCCGCCGGGCAACGAAGAGAAGATGGCCGAGTTGCTCGCGCCGCGGTTGAAGGCGGCGGGCTTTGAGATCGACATCATCCAAACGCCGCAGCCGGGCAAAGCCCACCTGATCGCGCGCTTGCGGGGCGATGGATCGAAGAAGCCGGTGCTGATTGCGGCGCACTCGGATGTGGTGGGCGTGGAGCGCGAGAAGTGGAGCGTCGACCCTTTCGCGGGCGTGATCAAAGACGACGGCTACGTGTATGGTCGGGGGGCGATTGACTTTAAGGGCGGGCTGGCCGTATTTACCCAAGCCGTGCTGGATATCGCGGCCGATGTGAAGGCCGGCAAGTTGAAGTTGGCGCGGGATATTATCCTGCTGGTGGAAGCCGATGAAGAGGGCGGGGCTTACGGTACGGGTTACATCGCGCAGAAGGCCTGGGATAAGATCGATTGCGAGTTCTCGCTCAACGAGGGCGGTTGGATTGTGCGGGATGAGAAGACGAAGCAAGTAAAGTACGTTTCGATCTCCACCGCCGATAAGTCGAGCATCTCGTTGACCATTCGAGCCAAAGGCACGTCGACGCATTCGTCGATGCCACTGGCGGACAACGCCATTTACCGGCTGGCTCGGGCGATGGCGAAGCTCTCCGAGTACGATACCAAGCCCAAGCTGAATCCTTCCACGAAGCAATTCTTTTCGACCTTGGCCGAGACGAGCGCTGAGCCATTGAAGACGCACTTTAAGAATCTGGTGGCCGGTACCGATCCGGTGAAGGTGAAGGCGGCCGATAAGGCAATTAGTGAGAATACGCTGTTGCACGCGATTATGCGCAATACTTTGGCGCCGGTGTTTTTGAATGCCGGTTTCCGGGGCAATGTAATTCCCGGCTCGGCCGATGCCACCATTAACGTGCGGACGATTCCCGGCACGACGGCGGGCGAGTTGATCGACGAGTTGCAAACCGTCATTAATGACCCGTTGGTGGACGTGATGGAGTCGGTGGTTCGCCTGGGCACCGGACCGCTGACCGAAGAGCAGAAGAAGGCGATGGCGGCTCGGCCACGGGGCCCGATTCCAGAATCGCCGCAAGTAAATGAACTTTACCGGTCGTTGGCCAAGCACGCCAAATTGACTTACCCTGAAGCGCTCGTAACTCCCTATCTGTTCCCGGCGGGGACAGATTCCTACACTTGGCGCATGCGTAATATTCCGGTCTACGGCATTTATCCTTACCCGATCACCGCCGAAGACCTGACCCGCATGCATGGGAATGATGAGCGCGTTCCGATCGACTCCCTCGTAAGTGGTCTGCGTTTGATTATCGGTACGTTGACCGAAGTGGCCGCGAAGAAATAGAGGGAGTGAAAAGAAATGCGTGTTTTCTGGCTCATCCTGTTGGGATGCGTGACGGGGCTGTTGGCGCAACAGACCGCGATTAAAGGCAATGTAACGGATTCGTCCCGGGGCGGTGATCGCACAGGCGGTGGTGCGGCTTTTACCGACCAAGAAACGCCGCTCTCGACGGTGTTTGGCGTAAACGATGAACTGAATGCCAACGATATTCTGAATCAATTGAATGTGCCTCCCGGGGAGCAGGAGATTGTCGATGCTTCGCTACGGGTGACGCCGGGGGTGACTGGGTCGGGCAATAGCGAGATTTTGTCGCTGGCGCCGAATCCGCGGGCGATGTTGAGCCGGAAGCTATCGGAAGCGACCCGGTCGCGGGTGCGTTTCGATACGGAGCGGCCGAAGCTGGACTACCGACAATATGCGACGCCGGAGAATCTGGTGGCGATCGACTTACAGATTGCCGCGAAGGCGCAAACCCAGTTGACGGTGGAGGCACCGGGGCTCGATTCTTTTGAGACGAATTTTGCGTTTCCGTCTCCGCGGGCGATGGATTATTCACAGCGCTTGTTTCTCCTTCCGGGTCGTTACTATCTGCAGGTGCTGGTGGACGGCATGCCCACGGCTTTCCAGGTGAATGTGCAGCCGCTGACGGCCGCTTTGCCGGCTTTGCGACCGGCGGCGGAACTCTCGTACCGGGCGAACTTGTATCCGGGCGCGGCTTGGACTTCCGTGGGACGGCAATACCTGCGGCGAGGCATGATCGGCGAGGCGCGGACCTGTTTTCGGATTGCGTTGACCCAGGGCCGGACGCCGGCGGCGCTGGCGGGGTTGGGGCAGTTGGAGGCCACGGCGGGCCGTTTTGATGCGGGGCGGTCGTGAGTGGAGGAGGCCCTGCGGGGGGATCCTCGGCACTTCGACAGCCTGGTGACGTTGGCCGCGATTCCGGCGGAGTTTCAGGATTATGGCTTAGCGGCCACCTATCTTGAGCGGGCGTTGGCGATTTGGCGGACTCCGGCGGTGGAGGCGATGTTGGCGCGGATGCGGGGTAAGTGACGAAACGAACCCGGGAGTTGTTGATTCTAAAGGGTCGGCCAAGTTCAGTGCTGGGGGCGGTGTTTTGGCCCGCTCACTTCGTTCGCGGCTAAAACGGGGTCGCACCCTTTCTTCTAGCCCCGCCTCCCTAGTTTGAGGATCGCAGATGAGTCAAGGGGTTTTTGGGGGCCAAACGAGCTATGTTGTTGATTTGATGGGGGTGAAAAAGCCTTATTTAGCGGGACTGGCGGCGAGTTGGCGGAGGGAGTCCTCGAAGGGGGGGTAGGCGACGCCGCGTTCGGTGATGATGGCGGTGACGTAGCGGTGGGGGGTGACGTCGAAGGCGGGGTTTTCGACTTCAATGCCTTCCGGCGCGACGGGAACGCCGAAGACGTGGGTGACTTCGAGGGCGGGGCGCTGCTCGATGGGGATTTGGGTGCCGGAGGTGAGGGTGAGGTCGAGGGTGGAGATGGGCGCCGCGACGTAGAAGGGGACACCGTTTTCCTTGGCGAGGACGGCGACCGAGTAGGTGCCGATTTTGTTGGCGACGTCGCCGTTGCCGGCGATGCGGTCAGCACCGACTACGACGCAGCCGATGCGGCCGTCTTTCAAGAAGTGGCCGGCCATGTTGTCGGTGATGATTTTGGTGGGGATGTGGTCTTGCTGAAGTTCCCAGGCGGTGAGGCGGGCGCCTTGCAGGAAGGGGCGGGTTTCGTCGGCGTAGACGTCGATCTTTTTGCCGGAGGCGTAAGCGCTGCGGATGACGCCCAGGGCCGTGCCGTAGCCGGCGGTGGCGAGGGCGCCGGCGTTGCAGTGGGTGAGCACAGTTTTGCCATCGGGGACGAGGGGGCCGCCGTGGGCGCCGATGGATTCGTTGATGGCGATGTCTTCGGAATAGACGGCTTGAGCTTCGGCGACGAGGCGGGCGCGCACGTCGGCGAGCGGCTGGCCACTGACGCTGGCGCGGACGCGCTTCATGCGTTCGATGGCCCAAAAGAGATTAACGGCGGTGGGGCGCGTTGCGGCGAGGGTGTCGCAGATGGTGGCGAATTCAGCTTCAAAAGCGTCGTCGGAGGCGGCTTGCGCACCCAAGGCGACGCCCATGGCGGCGGCGACGCCGATGGCGGGAGCGCCGCGGATGATCATATCCTTGATGGCCTTGGCCACGTCGAGGTACGTGCGGCAGGTGACGAATTCTACGGCGCGGGGCAGCCGGGTCTGGTCGATCATGACTACGCCTTGGGGCGTCCATTCGAGGGTTTTTACCAAAGTATTCTCTCTCTATCTGCTCGCCAGAAACGCGACGAGCTGGGTTAGGTTGAAGGTGCTGTGGATGAGCGTGGCGGCGACGGTGGAATCGGTGCGAAAGCGGACCCAGCCGAAGACGCTGCCGGCAAGGCCGAGGAGGAACAAAGGTTGCCAGCTCCAATGCAGTTGCGGGCCATGGATAAGGGCGAAGGGAATGGCGGTGCCGACGATGCCAAAGAAGGTGCCCAGCGATTGGATGGCTAAGGGCTGCAGCAGGCCGCGGAAGGCGACCTCTTCGAAAAATGGGGCGAGCATGATAGCGAAGACAGCGGTGAGAATGAGCGAGGTGGGGCCCTCGTTGAGCCAAACGAGCATTGGCTGGTTGATTTCTGGCGTTTTGAGCAGGATGCCGATGACGCTGACGACGATGGCCAGGATAGGTCCGCCGAAGAGGCTGATGCCGATGCCACGTTTTGGAAGGCGCCAGCCAAGACCTTCGCGGATACTCTCTTGGGAGGTGCTGCGGAGGATGGCGTAGAGGCCGAGGAACCAGAAGACGTAACCGAGGAGGAGGGGTACGAGGGTTTGGGCGGCTATGCCGGGGATTTTCCAGGGGAGACGGCGGAAGATGCTGAAGATGAGGCCGGCGAGGGCGAAGGCGGGAAGGTAGAGGCCCAGGCAGAGGGCGACTTCGCGCCAGGTCCAGAAGGGTTTGCTGGCGGGGGTCATGCGGGGAGGAGGGCCGCCAGAAGGGGAATCATGATTTCGTGATGGCCGGTGCTGTCTCTTATACACATCTCCGAGCCCACG
>ENA-ORBV01001159-ORBV01001159.1-microbial-mat-metagenome-genome-assembly--contig:-NODE-1159-length-59561-cov-6.030815_pt1 | contig 59561 bp, 44 predicted proteins | sample MGYA00237777_ERZ505514 | MGnify/ENA primary metagenome ERZ505514 (study PRJEB26160, sample SAMN06269048) | microbial mat metagenome | isolation source: Oligotrophic lake microbial mat | place...
GATCTGCAGCAGGGTGAGCTTGCCTGTCCACCCTGCTTCCAGTTCGAGCAGGTGTTCCAGCGCCAGGAAGCGTTCGAGGATTCCCTTGGTGTAGTCGAGCCGGTCGACGCCGACCGCGATGCGCGCGTCGGCGGCCAGTGAATGGCGCTCTTGCAGCCATTTTCGGCAATCCTTCACCGCGGGCAGTTGATCGAGCCCGGCAAGCGGCCAGTCTATCGAGATCGGATAGCGCTTGACCGAAGTTCGGGTTCCGAGGTGGGTGACGCCGTTGGTCTCGCGGTCGACGCGCGCCTCGAGATAGCGGTCAACGGTATCGAGAAAATTGTTGCAATGGAAGCGGGTGTGAAAGCCGAGGATGCTGCTGCCAAGCATGCCGGTGAGGATCTGGTCGGCCCAGGGGCAGATGCCGAAGGCTTCGGGATTGGGCCAGGGGATGTGCCAGAACGTGATGATGGTGGCATCGGGCAGGCGCTCGCGGATCATCGCCGGCAGCAACGCGAAGTGATAGTCCTGGACCAGTACCACCGGGTCTTCGGTCTTTGCTTCCTCGATGATGGCACGGGCGAACTTGCGGTTGACGGAGACGTAATGCTCCCAGTCCGGCGGACGGAACACGGGCCGGGTGTGTGCGATATGGCAAAGCGGCCACAAGCCTTCGTTCGAGAAGCCGAAATAGTAGCCGTTCTCCTCGGCTTCGCTCAGCCATACCCGGCGGATCCGGTAACGCTCTTTGCCGGGCGGCACGGAAACGTGATCATGCTTGTCCACCACATCGCGGTCCGCCGTGCCGCTGCCATGCGCGATCCAGGTTCCGGAGCAGGCGAGCATGACCGGCTCCAGCGCCGTGATCAGGCCGCTTGCGGGACGTTGCACTTCGATGGGTTTACCCTCCCTGCGCATGTGGATGTAAGGTTCGCGGTTGGAGACGATCAGGAATTCGTCTCCACGCAGGTCTTCTCGCAGGATGGTGCGCAGCGCTTCCGGATTCCAGCTCATCTGGCTTTCATCGCGCACCCGCTTGTCGCGTTCGAGATCGTGGATCAGCGCCTGCAGGTCGCGCGCCACCGGGCGCAGCTCGGCCGGGCCCGCATTGGGCTTTGCCAGCCATTCGCCGGACAGCATGATGCGCATGCCGCGCACCCATCCCCACCAACTGATCTGCGCGATTGCCACGGTGACGATCGAAATCACCAGACCGAGCCCTGCAAACAGATAGAACACGTAGCGGCGGGTATCGGCGCTGCGATGCTCGATGAAGCCCATGTCGTGGAGTAAAACCAGGCGGCCGAGGGACTCACCGCCCGGCCCGAGCACCGGCGAGACGGAGGCGTGCAGCGAGCCTTGCGGCAGCCGCAGGACACTGCCGGAACCCGGGGACACTTCTTCCACTGTCCGGCAGGTCACACTGCCCGGGAACGTGAAAGTCTTGTAGGACAGCTCGTTTCGAGGATTGCAGAAGCCGATCGCCAGCAGGCGTTCGTCCAGGACCATGTGCTCGAACAGTCCGACGATGCGCTTGCCCTGGCCGGTCGGAATCAGATCGCGCAGCGATTCATCCACGGCCTTCGCCACCACCACGGTGCGCGTGTCCAGATCGCGCACGAACCAGCGCAAGGTCAGTTTGTCGGCAACCACCGTTACGCCATAGGCGACTGCAGCGAGGACCAGCAAGAGGGGCAGAACGAAGCGCAGCGAGAGTCTCATCGAGGGTACCGGCGTCGCGTGCTGCAGACGCTTATGGGAAGACGGGTTCAAGTATAAGCGCATGAGGGACCGCGTGAATACCCGGCAAGTTCCGCATCAGCAGCAGGCCGTCATCAAAGTTGGTGTATGCATAGTCCGGGATGGTGGCAGCGACATGCCGGTGTTCGGCACCCGACTCCGGTCCTTGGAACGAGGGTTCCGCGCTTCGCGGACTTTGCTGAATCCGCCGATGCGCTTGCGCTGATTCCACGTTTGGGGGCCTGCTGAAGCTGTAGTAACATCGCGGCCTTTTGCTCACTCCTTCCCGCTGCATATGCCATCCATTCAGATAGACGAGGACGAAGGCGTCCGCTACCTCCAGTTCGGCGCGCACTGGATCCAGGGCGCGATGCGCATCAACCGTCCCTGGGCGCTGGAGCTCGAATACTCCAGGGACATGATGTTTGCGCTGCTCCTGCGTGGCGGCGGGTGGCCGCGCAGCATCCTGCAGATCGGGCTTGGCGCGGGATCGATCGCGAAGTTTCTTTTTCGCTACCGGCCCAAGGCCAGGATAGAGGTGGTGGAAATCGATCCCGAAGTGATCATGACGGCATGGCAGTACTTCAAGCTGCCCGAAGAATCCCGCCGGTTCCGGATCGAGATCGGCGACGGTTACCGGTATGTGGCGGACTGCCGGAAGCGCTTCGACCTGATCCTGCTCGATGGCTTCGATGCGAAGGCCGAGGCGGGACGGATGGATTCGCCAGCGTTCTACCGCTATTGCCGGGCGCGACTTGCGCCGAACGGCATTCTGGTCGCCAATCTGATCGGCAAGCGGCGGCGCCCGGTCGAGAGCATCGAGCGCATCCGCAAGGTCTTCGACGGTCGTGTGCTCGCACTGCCGCCGAACGAGGCGAACACCATTGCGATCGCGCCGTTGGGTTCTGTAGTCCGGGTGGGTCTGGATGGGTTGCAGCCACGCGCCCAAAAGCTCAAGGTCGATACGGGCCTCGACCTGATGCCGACCCTCACGCGATTGCTCCAGACGCGGGCGGCGTCACAGGCTAGCTGACCCAGGGTGGCGCCGGACCCGCTGCGGTACGGGCTTTACCGCCGTCGGGGCGTTCGATAATTGGCGGGACTGTGGAATTGGTGGGACTTTGGCTGGGTAGTCCAGTGTGTCAGTGTCGAAAAAAGCCGTTTGAGGTCGCAATTGCAAGCATCCACTCAAACCGCTCTTCACCGTAATGCGCGCAGTAGCTCGACCTTGCCCGGGAAATCTCAGCGGGCAATTCATCACACCGCTCGCAATCGGCGCGAGGGCGGCCCTTCTTGTAGGCCTTACGGCCCATGGTGACGATCCTGGAGTCACCAACAGCGTAAAACCCGGCGCAGGCACAATCGGCACCAATGCCAAAACCATGCATGAAGGTCCCGATCGCAAGCGATTGAACCGTCCCTGATGGATGGGCACTCTTTGAGGATTGACTCAGATGCGAACCGAACAAGCATTGACAGGAGCGAAGGGGCAGGTGCTCGATGTGTCGTCCTGGGTCCTGGCGACTCAGCGGCTCGGCGCGGCCATTCTCGGATGCACTATCATCGGTTGTCAGGGTTCATCGTCCGGCGAGCCTGGCCAGTCAGGTCAGGCCGGCCCGGCGCCTGCCGTGGCATATGTTTGCGCCAACGATTTCGATCTGCAGAATTCCGGCCCCACCGCGCTTACCGTGCAGTTTGCAGTGGCCGGCACTTCGGAGCGGGGCGAGCTACTCCTTCCGGCGCGGTCTGCCGTGAACACCCCAAGCACAACCCGCCTGACCACGCTGTCGCCGGGAGCATTGCAGGTCTCGTATTCCAACGCGGCGATCTCGCCAGTCGCCAACAAAAGCGATGCCTGCCCACAGAGTCCCCGGCAGGAACCTCAGGCCTCCTCGGGGGAGTGGGCCGCTCCGATTGATTGGCCGGTGGTAGCGGCGCATCTTCACCAGCTTCCGTCTGGCCAGGTGCTCTCCTGGGGGCGGATCGGGGACCCCTGGATCTGGGATCCGGCGACCGGTGTGTTCACGGCGATTCCCGTCCCGACCAACGTGTTCTGTAGCGGACACACATTCCTGCCCGACGGTCGCCTCCTCGTCGCCGGCGGGCACATCACCGATCACCATGGGCTGCCGGACGCAAACCTTTTCGATGCGGCAACTCGGACGTGGACCGCAGTGGCACCGATGGGCAAGGGACGTTGGTACCCCACCACCACCACATTGGCTAACGGCGAGGTTGTTGCCGTGGCCGGGGGTGATCAAAACGGCATCGAAGCCACCATTCCCGAGGTGTGGAATGGCAGCGCTTGGCGCGCGCTCTCCGGTATCAATCGGGCGTTTGGGGATTATCCCCGCCTGTTCGTCGCCCCGAACGGGTTGGTGTTTTTAGCCGGGCAACTCTCTGAGTCCTTCTACCTCGATACCTCAGGCTCCGGTTCATTGACGCCGGTCGCGACGGCAAATTATGGCCAACGTGAGTACGGGACTGCTGCGATGTATCGACCGGGCAAAGTGTTGATCGTGGGCGGGAGCGATCCGGCCTCGGGCCCCCCCACAAGTACGGCCGAGGTGATCGATCTCAGCCAGGCCGTTCCGGCGTGGCAATACACTGGGTCGATGGCGCAGGCGCGACGCCAACTCAATGCGACGCTTTTGCCGGACGGCCGCGTACTCGCCACAGGCGGAACCAGCAGTCCCGGATTCACTGATCCAGCCGGAGGCGTACGCGCCGCGGAGGTATGGGATCCCGACAGCGGAAACTGGACCACCTGGGCCAGCAATCGGGTGACGCGGGTATATCACTCGGCCACGCTCCTGTTGCCCGACGCGCGGATTCTGCACGCAGGCAGCGGGGATGATGGTGGCACCCTTCCCCGGGAGCTGAACGTCGAGATCTTCTCGCCCCCTTATCTCTTTCGTGGCGCCAGGCCTTCGATCACCAGTGCGCCCGGCTTGGTCGGCTACGGCCAGCAGTTTTTCGTGGCGACTCCTGATGCTGGACAGGTCGTTCGGGCCACCCTCGTCCGGCCATCTTCGGTCACCCACGGTTTCGACCAGAACCAGCGGTTCGTCGAGCTTTCGCTGGTGAGGGTCGCCGGTGGGCTCGAACTCGCGGCCCCGGCAAACGGAAATCTTGCGCCTCCGGGAGATTACATGCTGTTCATCATGAACAACGCGGGGGTTCCTTCCGTCTCCCGGATCGTGCGATTGAGCCGTCCAGGTTAGCTCCTGCAGCCCGCCTCAATATTGTTCGTTTAGTCAGTACCAAGCCACGCCTTGCGGGAGCGGGAGAGGCGCGCGTCGTCCACGATACTGAGCGTCCATGCATCCGGCCTGGCCGCGGCAAGTGTCAAAGGCATGACGTGCAGCTCGTCCCGCCGGAAAACATGCAGCGGCACGGTTTCTCCGGGCCGATAGCGCTTGAGATGAGCATCGATATTGTCGGACGACACGCGCAGCCCGTCGATGGCGATGACGATGTCGCCCGCCGCGAGGCCCGCCTGCTGTGCCGCCCCACCGTCGAAGACCTGGTTGATCTTCAGGTCTCCGCCATCGCTGCCTGAGCGCACGCCCAGGCTCACGCCACGCTGCGCCAGTTTTTCCTTTTTCGATTTCGGGTCGCGCCTGTCGGCGCCGGAACGGGCAGGGCGCTGCTGCATGTCCACGCCGACGGTGGCGAGCAGTTTTTCCAGTGGCAGGTCGGCGGTGGAGCGCACGGCCTTGTCGAAGAAGTTTTTCAGCTTCAGGCCGGTCGCCTGTTCGGCCGCCTGCTCGATGCCATCCTCGGGCACGCCAATTCCCCGGGCGCCGTATTGCTTCCAGAGCGCGCGCATTACGTGATCGAGCGATCGGCGATTGTTCGTTTGCGCGCGGATCAGCAGGTCGAGCGAGAGGCCGATCAGGCTGCCTTTGAGGTAATAGCTGACCCCGGCGTTGGGCGTGTTCTCGTCGCCCCGGTAGTACTTGATCCAGGCGTCGAAGCTGGACTCGGCCACGGTCTGCTTCCTGCCGCCGGCGACGCGCAGCAGGGTGGTGATATTGCGGCCCAGCGTTTCCAGGTAGGTGTTGCCAGGGATCAATCCGGCGCGGACCAGCAGCAGGTCGTCGTAATACGAGGTCAGGCCCTCGAAGGCCCACAGTAAAGTGGTGTAGTTCTCCTGGTTCAGATCGTAAGGCGTGAATGCGGCGGGCCTGATGCGTTTCACGTTCCAGGCGTGGAAGTATTCGTGGCTCGCGAGCCCGAGGAAAGTGCGGTAGCCGCTGGTGGCCTTGCCCATGCCTTCCTGCGGCAAGTCATTGCGCGAGCAGATCAGCGCAGTGGAGGCGCGATGCTCCAGCCCGCCGTAGCCGTCACCAATCGCAGTGATCAGGAAGACGTAGCGGTCCATCGGCGCCGTGCCACCGAAGAATTCAATCTGGGTTTCACACAGGGTCTTCAGGTCCTTCGCCAGCCGCCGCATGTCGGTGCGGTGCCGGCCGGTGATGGCGATGTCGTGCTGGACCCCGGCTGCCTTGAAAGTCGCGAGCTCGAAGCTGCCCATCTCGACCGGATGGTCGATCAGCTCGTCGTAGGTTGCGGCCTCATAGGTGCCGAACAGATACGGGCTGGCGCCTTTGCGCCGCATCGAAGTCGCCACGCCCCAGTTTCGGTACCTCGTACCTTTCGGCGGCAGGATCTCGACCTCGACCGGTTCGTCTTCGCAGCCCTCGACCTTCAGGAACATGGAAGTCCCATTGAAGAAGGCATGCGTCGTATCCAGGTGCGCGCCGCGTACGGACAGGTCCCACGCATAGACTTCCATCGTCACCGTGACCGGGCCGTCGTGCGGCGCGACCTGCCAGGTATTCTTGTCCAGCTTCACGATCGGCAGTTGCTTGCGACCAGCCTGCGCGCGGATGCGGACGACGTGCTTGGCGAATTCGCGGATCATATAGCTGCCCGGAATCCAGGCAGGGAGGGAAAACTTCTGTCCCCAGGGATCGGGGTTATTCACGGTGCAGCGGACTTCGAACAGGTGGGCTTCGGGGTTGCTGGGGAGAATGGAGTAGTGGATCAGCGGGTTCTTCATTATTTTTTAGAGCCTTAGGAACAAGGTTGTTACGTGTTTATGACCGCGGCGGCGCGAATAGTCAAGAACCCCGATGTGAACAGACGGCGCATGCGCCCAGTTGATTGGCGATCTCCAGTACGAGGTAAAAATGGAAATAACGTGCGGATTGCATTCGAGGGGAGGGGTCCACGTGGACATGCGTTGCATGCGATGATTCCGGTATCCGCTATGCGCACATCTCGCCAAGGGAAGCCGGATAGTCCAGGCCGGATAGTCCAGGAGGATGCATGAAGGGTTTTTCGGGAAAATTTTTTTCTGCCGGGTCAGCGAGCAGCTTCGTATTGACCGTACCCAATGGGGTATGAACCACGGAACGGAAAAACACGGAACGGAAAAAAATGAGCGACGAGGTCGAGATCGCGGTGGGACTGATGTTCGGGCGATGGGAAGAAACGGAATTTGATCGGGCGCGTAAATACGCTCCGCCTGCAGTGCCGATAAAAAAGGCCCGGAACGCAGGGGGGCGTTCCAGGCCGGGGAGGGTGAGTTCACCGAGACCGGTGAACGGGCACCCGCGAACATCCTTCACCTTTCGCGCGGCGGATTCTGTGCGATAGCGAACATAGGCAGGATGATCCGCGGCGGACCAGCACAAGGCATTGATGTAATGAAGTTTCGGAACAAGGTTTAATCAGCGTTTCTTCCATGAAGCCGGACAAATTTAGCGGCGGGCTGGTGTTTTCCACCGACGGTGGCCGGATGTGTCCGGCATGCCGCAATCCGATCGAGCGGTGTTTCTGCAGTCGGAAGAATCCTGGGCTGGTATCGGACGGCGTGATCCGGGTTTCCAGGGAGACCAAGGGTCGCAACGGAAAAAACGTCACCGTTATCCGGGGACTTGTCCTGAATGACGCCGCTTTGAAGCTGCTCGGCAAGGAAATCAAGACCGCGTGCGGATCCGGCGGTACCGTGAAAGACGGCGTGATCGAGTTGCAGGGCGATCACTGCGACCGGGTGATCGAGATCCTCAAGCCGCGGTTCGGGAACGTCAAGCGTGCGGGCGGCTGACAGCAGAGTCCGGGGTCGAGCCGAAGCAGTGTTCGTCCCGGCGCCACCGATGGGGCTGCCGGCACCTCGATGACAAGCGCTCATCGCGGAGAGCAATTGACTATCCAAAACGGCATCGCACATCGGTACTCTCTCCGCGTTCTTTCCTCCGCGTCCTAAAAGGGTACTCCGACGTGCTACGCACGTAGGGTATCTGCGTCCTCCGCGGTGAGAGTTGGGTTCGGACGGACAGTTGCTGTCCGATCAAGTCCCGACTACTACAGATCAGCAAGGAAATCGTGGAGCGGGAACTGACGAAATTCATCGGCGAGATTTCCAACTGGTAGTCCCGACGCTTTCCACGCTGCGTTAGCAGTACCTCCGGTTTACCGCAAGCCTTCGCGTCAATCCATTTCCTGTTTGTCGACAACCTGATCCTATTCGCTGTTTAGTTCCGCCGTCGTGAACATGGCGCGCGGCGCGCTGACACAGCCGGGAGCAGACAGATTCTCCGTATCGATCCTCGGCACGACATCCACCGCACCTTGTGTGCGCCAGCGAACATAGCCTCGTCATCGGCTCGCGGATAAGTGCGCTAGGGAACATTTTCTTTCCGGATATGTGCGCGACCGCACAGAACCGCAATGAACTGCGGCAGATAGTCGCCATCACGACGCTCGGGGCCAAAACCTCGGTGCCGTGCGCGGGCATCAGCGGCCAACCGGCCGTATACCGATGCCTTTCGGCATCCCATGATCAGGAGATACTCATGAACAGATTCGGAAATATTTTCAAACCACTCACGTGGTTGATGGCAATACTGCTGGCCGCCTTCGTGGCCGGATGCGGTGGTGGTGGTGGTGATGGCGGTAGCAGTGCGGCCCCTCCAGCGGCGCCGGCAGCGCCGATTGGCGACATCGCTGGGGTGTGGACGATTACCGAAACGGCTGTAACCTCCGCTACTTCGGAATGCCAGGCACCTGGCAACCCGGAGGCCATCTACCAGGTGACCGTCACGCAGCCTGCTAGCGGCGGCGATCTCACCGTATTGGACGCGGCCAACCCCGATCCGACCGATCCGACGACTTTCCCGGGCACGATCAAGGGCGACCAGGTCACCTGGACTGGAAGCTTCCCGGAGCGTGGCGGTGTAACGACCTTGAATTCGGTGAATGTTACCGTCGCTGCGGACTGCAACAGTGCTACGGGTACTTCGACCTGGACTTACGTTCAGGATGCCCCTGCCGTCTTCTCGTGCACGGGTACCACCACCTTCACCGGAACGGCGAATGTTGCGGATGGATGCACGTTACCGCCGGCATCTGCATCGTAAGACATGCGGTTTCGAGGCGAACGCTGAGAAACCACATGGCAGCACGGTAAGAACCCTTGCCGCGGAAATTGAAAAAGGACCCGATTCGGGTCCTTTTTCTTGCTTGCTCCTACGCACGCGTGCCAAGGCGTTCGTCGGGAAAATCAGCGGCCGGCTCTACGCAGCCGCGTGAATATTGATCAGGGCGGCCGGCTGGCTGCTCGTTTGCATATCAGGCGCTCCTTTCGCAAAGCAGATCAGGCGCAGACGGAGTATCTTTTCCAGCGCGCCCACTGCATTTGCACAGGGGCGGATGAATCGACCACGGGACGGGAGCGCACATGGAGACTGGAAAGGCCGACATACTGATGGTCGACGACGAGCCCAGGAACCTGCTGGCTCTCGAGGCCTTGCTGGAGCCGCTCGGGCAGAACCTGCTGCGCGCACAGTCCGGCGAAGAGGCCTTGAGGGTGGTGCTCAAGAACGACCTGGCCGTGATCCTTCTCGACGTGCGGATGCCGGGAATGGATGGCTTCGAAACCGCCCGCATGATCCGCACGCGCGACCGGTCCCGGCACACGCCCATCATTTTTCTGACCGGTGTGTCCCCGGAAATGGAATCGGCCTTCCGTGGCTACGAAGTCGGCGCGGTGGACTACCTGGTGAAGCCCCTGGTGCCGGCGGTACTGCAGTCGAAAGTTTCGGTATTCGTGGAACTGCACAAGAAGAACGCGGCGCTGTCCCGGGAAATCAGGGAGAGGCGGGTCGCAGAAGTTCAGTTGCGTGAATCGGAAGTGCAGTTGCGGGCACTGGCCGCGCGACTTGTTTCCATACGCGAAGAAGAGCGTGCCCGGATTGCGCGCGAAATCCACGACGAACTGGGTCAGGTGCTGACTGGCCTCAAGATGGATGTGACCTGGCTGGCCAGGCAGCTTGCCGGCACCGATGAACTGATCGTGGAGAAGGCCGAAGCCATGTGCCGCCTCCTCGATTCCACCGTGCAGCTCATTCGCCGGATTTCGACCGGCCTGAGGCCGCAGATCCTCGATGAAATGGGGCTGGTGGCGGCGTTCGAGTGGCAGGCCAAGGAATTTCAGAAGCGCATGGGAATGCGTTGCCGGCTCAGGCTTCCGGAGGCCCAGGTGGACCTGGACAAGGAAGTATCGACCGCCGTGTTCCGGATATTCCAGGAAATCCTGACCAATATCGCACGTCATGCCAGGGCGAGCGGCGTCGAGGTGGACCTCAGCATTTCCGGTGATCTGCTCAAGCTCAGAGTGGTGGACGACGGCGTCGGAATATCCGAAAGCCAGATTCGCGGCCGCGAATCGCTTGGCTTGCTGGGCATGCAGGAACGTGCCCAACTCTTCGGGGGCGAGGTTAGCATCGAGGGTGTCGCCGGACGCGGTACCACCGTGTCCGTATCGATCCCGATGCCGCTTCCCGCAGCCTAGCCGGGAAACGCGGCCTGGCCGGGAAACAAGGATCCGGCCAGACGCAATCGTACTGTGTGCAAGCCGAGGGGCCAGTGGCCAGAGGTCATCGCGAGATGGCCTCTTATCTTTCCGGGCTATGTGCGCAAGCGCACGGAATCGTGCAAAGCGCGGTGGGATAGTTGCTTCGTACGCAGGGATCCGCGGCCCGAATCCATCGGCCGCATACGGATGCCTTGGATCCCACGATCAAGGAGAAGTTAATGTACGGCTCCATTCTCGTAGTCGAAGAGGAGGTATCCGCCCGGCAACTGCTTGCCGCCAATCTTCAGAACTCCGGATACAAGGTTCGTTGCGCCGGCGATGTTGCCCAGGCCGAAACACTGGTGCGCGAAGTCCGGCCCGACCTGGTCGTGCTCGACTGGGTGTTGCCGGGAATTCCGGGCCTTCCGTTCACGCGCCGCCTGCGCAGCGATCAGCGTACCCGGGACATATCGATTGTTCTAATCAGCGAGCGTGCGGAAGAGCAGGACAAAGTCGCGGCGCTGGAGGGCGGAGCGGACGACTATCTGACCAAGCCGTATTCGGGGCGCGAGCTGCTTGCGCGAATCAAGGCGGTAATGCGCCGGCGTACGCCACAACTCGCCGATGACGTGGTCGAGATCTCGGGGCTTCAACTGGATCCGGCGGCGCGCCGGGTCACCGCCGGAGACCACGACATCGATTTGTGGACCACCGAATTCCGCCTGCTGCACTTCTTCATGACCCATGTCGGCCGCATCTTCAGCCGCGCCAAACTTCTCGATGAGATCTGGGGCCATGACGCGTTCGTTGAAGAGCGCACCGTCGACGTCCACATCCGCAGGCTGCGCCAGGGGCTGGCGCCGACCGGCCACGACAAGGCCATCGAAACGGTGCGCGGACTGGGCTATCGCTACCGGGCGGACATCGCCTGAGATCCGCTCAATGGGCATTCTGCCTTCCCAGCACGACGACGATCGTTCTCAGAACGATTGTCAGGTCGAGCAGCAACGACCAGTTCCGCAGGTACGCAAGGTCGTACTCGATGCGCATCTGCATCTTGTCGAGGGAACTGGTTTCGCCGCGCAGGCCGTTGACCTGCGCCAGACCGGTGATGCCGGGCTTCACCTTGTGCCGGATCATGTAGCCGCGAATGACTTTGCGGTACATCTCGTTGTGCGCTATCGCATGGGGACGCGGCCCGACGACGCTCATCCGGCCTTGCAGAACATTGATGAACTGCGGCAATTCGTCGAGCGAGGAGGCCCGCAGGAAAGCACCGAAACGTGTCACGCGCGGATCTCCGGGGGAGGCCTGCCTGATGAGGTCTCCGTCCTCAATTACGTTCATCGAGCGGAACTTGTAGACCACGATCTGCCTGCCGTCCAGCCCGTAACGGCGCTGTTTGAACAGTGCCGGGCCTGGCGAACTCAGTTTCACGCCAATTGCGATGGCGAGCATCAACGGCGCGATCAGGACCAGGATCGCGGACGCAAGGACGATATCGCTGGCGCGTTTTATCAGGCCGTCGGCTCCGTAGAAAGGCGACTCCCGCACGGCGACCACCGGCAAGCCGCCGATGGTGTCGATACGTGCCTGGACGAGGTCGAAAAAGCAGACGTCCGGAGCGAAGTAGATCGACGCCGTCGTATCGTGCAGTTCCTCGATCAACTGGAGGATTCGCGGCTGCGAAGCCATTGGCAGGGCGATGTATATGAGGTCGACGTGATGGGCTTTCACATAATCCGAAAGTTCATGCAGTGAGCCGAGACTGGGAGTGCGACCAGCATGGTTCATCCGGTCGGTGCCGCGATCGTCAAAAAAGCCTGCGACGCGGGTGCCGAGCGAGGGATTTTCCGCGATGCGCTCCGCAAGCCTGCAGCCGGTCTCGTTTGCTCCCGCAATGACGGCCGTCCGTTGCAGGCCTTCGGCGGCGAGAAGACGCGGCAGGAGAGCCGGAATCAGGCGATGAGCCGCGAACAGGGCAAATGGAGTGACGACGAACCATGCAAGGAGGGCGCGCTGGTCGAATGCATCAAGGGTTCCGGATGCCCACCCGACGAGGACCAACAGCAGCATCATCGCCAGCCAGCCGGTGACGACGTTGCGCATCAATGCGCCGGGACCGGTCGCGTTTTGCGCAAGGCTGGTGGGATAGGTCATCGAGAATACGAGAAGCGCGAGAATCAGGCAGGCCCCATCAAACCGGCCTTCGAACCAGAGGACGCAAACCGCCAGAGCTCCGATCGCCACCACCGGATCGATCGCTGCGCGCAGCAGGGCGGATACGCCGAGTTTCCCGGGTGACAGGCGCGGCCGGGTTTCGGGGAAGGCGGGGAAATTTGGAATCGAAGACATGAGTGGTGAAACGTTAAGGATAAGGATGGGTCTCAATGTGTTGCAGCTTAGAACATGCAGTATTCAACGTTGATGCGGCGCATGCGCAACCGCGATAGGCCCAATGGACTACAAGGAGTCACGACGCATCCTGGCGCTCAGGGCCGAGCATTTGCACGGGACGCCCCGCCCCGATCTTGTGTCATACGTGCGTAATACGCGGGCCACTACATTGGCCGCAATTCTTCTGATGGTATAAGCCCGATGCGACTTGGAACACCAGAACTGACTCAGCTCCTTCATCCTGAAGCCGTGCTATCGACCGAGCACGGCGTGGAGGCGGACGCCGCGACTGGGACTCCCGGTACTCCCGGGACACTGGACAACGTCGAGCAGCAGGGACTGATACTCAACCTGGACGCCTCCCTGAGGGTGCATACGCGGCCGCACTTCTTCAGTTGGACCCAGGGCATGCTGCAAAGTCTGATCAGGCATGAAGTGCTGATCTGCGCGCTGCGAAGCGGCGAACCGCTGTCACTTTCCGTCGACAGCTTTGCGGTGAACGTCGCGGACCCTTCCGCTTTCAGCGACGCCTTCCTGCGGGATGCGCCGGTTGCACCGGCTCTCGTGAAAGTGTGGGAGGAGCGCCGGTTCCGTCCGCTGGTGTGTGAGGTGGGCGACCTGAAGGCGCTGGCCGGCGGGACATTCGCCGGGAAACTGGAGCGGATCCGGGCAACGCGCCTCATTGCGCATGGGACCCACAATTCCGAGGGACTGATGGAGAGTTTTTTCACTTTCGCCTGCATACCCGAAGGCGACGTGCACAGGCAGGCCTACTTCGCGCAACTGCTGGTGCCGTTCCTGCACGCGGCGTGGGTACGCACCCGCATGAATGTGCGCGCCAAGGGAAATGACGCTCCAAAATCCGTGAAAAGAAGCGCAATCACGACGAGGGAACAGGAAATTCTGCGGTGGATTTATCTCGGCAAGAGTAATTTTGAAATCGGCACCATCCTCAACATCAGTCCGCTGACCGTCAAGAACCACGTCCAGAAAATATTGCGCAAACTGAATGTGGTCAACCGCGCCCAGGCAGTGGGCAAGGCTCTCGACCTGCGACTGCTGAGCCCATGAGGACTGCTGAGCCATGAGGAATGCTGAGCCCTTGAGACCGGAAGCAGCCGTGCGCGCACGCGTTTACCACCGGTCTGGAACTTTCGCAGGAGCAAGCATGAATCTGCTGCTGAAGCTTCTGGCAACGGTCGCCGCGGCAGGCGTCATGGGAATCGCCGGGGCCGAAACGCGCGAGCCGGGCGAAACTATGGACACCCTCGCGCCAACCGCCACAGATCTCCACTTCGCCTCCTCCATTCTGGGTTCCTATCCGTTCGCGGAAATTGCCGATCTGCCGGCGGGAGCGGAACGCCTCCTGCTGGAAGGCGATAGTGTGGGCGGCGCGCTTGCGGGGGCATGGCTCGAAGTTTCCAGTGTCGACTTGCCGGCGCCAGCGTCGCTCGCGGGGGCGAACACCGGCGGCTCTTTTGTGAGCGTGGTTTCAAATCGGAACGACGCCTTCGACGATCCGTCCGCAGGCGAGGTTCCAGCCGCCTATCCCTCCGGACCGGGGACGGCCGGCTGGAACTCCGGCGCGGTGTTCCCGTTCCCGATCGATGAAATTCCCGAGCCCTCCTCCTGGATGCTGCTGCTTTGCGGGCTGGCGGCTGCGGCGTTCATGGCGCGGCGCAAGCGTGGGCCGTTCGCGGACTGAGGCCGGCTCGATTCGCATGCGCCGCGAAATCCGGAACCGATTCCGGAGGGCGGATGAAGCGGTTGTGCATGGTCCGTTCGGACCATGTACGAAGGTCACCGATAAACATCGCGTATCTCATAGTGAGTCTCGAGCGAGGCACGGCGGCCACTCGAACCCGTAGATGCAGATTCAACGACCGCCCGAACCCCAAGACATGCATGCATGACAGTGAAGTCGCCAGCCATGATCAGGAAAATACTTCTCGTTTCAATATGGGCCGCCGCGGTGGTGGTTCTGTGTTCCTGCGGAAAGCCCGATGTACGCAAGACGTCCGGATCGCTCGCCGTTCCAGCCGGCGGGGGGGCCTTGAGGCATCAGGTCGATGGCGTTAACGCGCGCACCGGCAGTACTGACGCGAAACAGTTGACGGCAAAACAGGCGACGGCGAAACAGGCCGCTTTGCCTGGTGTACCGGTACGGGAACGGGGGGTCGATCAGGAACTCCTCGAGCAGGCGGCACTTGAGGTCGAGCTGGATCGTGATTCGCAGGTCGCGCAGGCGATCGAGCGCGCGAGGCGGCAGATCCTGGCGCAAGCCTATATCGAAAGAGCCATGATCTCCGCGCCACCAGCGAGCCCGCAGGAAATCAGGAAATTCTACGCGGAGAATCCGGCGTTATTCGAGCAGCGGCGCAGTTATCGCATCGTCGAGCTGATGGTGGCCATGCCGAAAGGGCAGTTTGGCACCCTGCAGGATGTGGTGGCGGGGGCAAAGAATCTCGCCAGCGTCGCGCGCTGGCTCGAATCCCGCAAGCTGTCTTTCGAAACTGCGACACGGAGCTTAGATGCGGAACACATCCCGGCGAATACCCTGCGCCGGCTTTTTGAAATGCGCGACGGGCAGATCGCCGTATTGAAAACCTCTTACGGTGCTTCCGTGTTACGGCTCGAAGAGTCCGTGGAAGCTCCGTTGAGCGAGAAGCAGGCGGCGCCCGCAATCGCACGCTATCTGCATAACCGCAAGCGGATCGAACTCGCGCAAGCGGAAGTCGCGAAGCTGCGCGAAAGGGCGAAGATCGAGAACAACGGTATCAAGCGTGTTCGCAAGGCGACCGTAGCGCATAACACCGCAGCGCATAACACCGCAGCGCAAACCGGCGGGCCGCCACGGCCACCGGCAGCAAGACCACTGATGGTACGCAACACAACCGATCTCCTCGGGCTGAAGTAGGCCGGGATGGAAGGAACCAGACATGACCAAGTTACAAGTTCACAGACCTGACACAGCAATGCGGACTCCCATGTTGGCCGCTTTGACGACGGCATCGCGATGGCTCGCCATGCTGGCCGCCATCGCACTGTTTTTTCCCGCGATTCACGCCGCTGCCGCTTCGCGCGAGACCCTCGGAGCGGGTGACACCATACGCGTGACGGTATTCCAGAATCCGGACCTGACCGTCGAAGTGCGCATCTCGGAGCGGGGAACCATCGTATTTCCGCTGATCGGGGAGATCGTTCTCGGCGGACAGACTCCGGCAGGGGCAGGCAGCCGGATCGCAGCGCAACTGAAACAAGAGCGCGTGATGAAGGATCCCCAGGTCAGCGTTTCCGTGGTCCAGGTGCGCAGCCGGCAGGTATCGGTGCTCGGCAATGTCGTGCGCCCCGGGCGCTATGCTCTGGACGATACCAACCTGACGCTCACCGATATCCTGGCCCTCGCCGGCGGCATCAGCCCGGGCGGTGCCGATACCGTCACCGTGGTGAATAGCGGTAACGGCACGGAGAAAAAGCGGGAGATCAACGTACCGGAGATGATCGCAAGGGGCGACATGTCCGCCAACTTCGAGATCCAGAACGGAGACACCATTTTCGTCCAGCGCGCACCTGTTTTCTATATATATGGAGAAGTCCAGCGCGCGGGCGCCTACCGGCTGGAGCCCGACATGGTGGTCATGCATGCGCTGTCCCTGGGCGGCGGGATGACACCGCGCGGCAGCGATCGCGGACTCTTGATCCACCGCCGGATGCCCAACGGGGCGGTGCGCAAGATTGAAGCGAAGCTGTTTGAATCGGTACGGCCCGACGATGTTATTTATGTGAAAGAAAGCCTGTTCTGAAGATGCCCCGCATGCCACAGCCACCAAAGGAAATCCGGTAATCACATGAACCTCTACCAGTTTCTCTCGGCGTTGCGCGCGCGTGCCAGCCTGTTTGCCTTCCTGCTGCTGGTCACCGTCCTGGTCGCCACGCTGGTCAGCTTGCTGCTGCCCAAGATCTATACCGCGACGGTGTCGCTGTTGCTGGATGCCAAGGAAGAACAATCCTTGAGCACGGCCCTGCGCCCACTCGTGTCTTCACAGGAAAGGGCCAGCTACCTGCAGACGCAACTGGACATCATCACCAGCGAGAAGGTGGCGCGCAAGGTGGTGGACGACCTGAAGCTGGCGCAGCGTGCGGTCTCCGCGAACGCGCTGGAGGACGTTGCGAAGCATGGCGGGTCAATCGAAGACAAACTGGTGGAGGTCCTGCTGCAGGATCTCAAAGTCGACACTTCCCAGAGCAGCGTCATCCGGCTCAGCGTTTCATCCCGGGAGGCGCGTTACTCGGCGGAGGTCGCCAATGCCTTTGCCAAGGCCTACATCGATACGATGCTCGAATTGCGCGTGGAGCCTGCGCAGAAGGCGGCGGCCTGGTTCGACGAACAGTTGAAGAGCCTGCGGGCCAACCTGGAAGACGCCCAGGCGAAGCTGACCGACTATCACCAGCGGCGGGGGATCGTTGCCGCGGATGAACGCCTCGATGTCGAGAACACCCGCCTGGCTGGCCTGTCGGACCAGGTGGTGAGAGCGCAGGAACAGACCTTCGAGTGGAAAAGCCGGGAGGACCAGGCGCGCGAATCCCTCGGCCAGGGCGGGTCGCCGGCCAATCTGCCGGAGGTCATGGACAACCCGTTCATCCAGAGGCTCAAGGAGGATGTGCTGCACGGGGAAACGAAACTGCGGGAACTGAGCACGCATTACGGACCCAACTATCCGCAATACCAGCGTCAGGTCGAGGAGAACGAGAGCCTGCGCGAGAAACTCGACGCCGAGATGAAGACATTCGTGGCGGGAATCCAAAGCTCGGCGCGCCAGAGCCGGCAGCGGGAAGCGGGGTCCCGCAGGGCAATGGCGGCGCAGAGCGCGCGCGTCCTCGGGTTGAAGGAAAATCGCAATGAGCTCACGGTGCTCAGGCGCAACGTGGAGTCCGCCGAGCGGGCCTACGATACGGCGATGCAGCGCTCCGTCGTCAGCCTGGTCGACAGCCGCGCCAACCAGACCAACGTCATGATACTCAACCCGGCAGGCGTGCCGCGCAAGCACTCCAGCCCGAAGATCCCGCTCAATATCGCGCTGTCAGTGGTCGTCGGAACGATCCTTGGAATCGTGATGGTGATGCTGCTGGAAGCGCTCGACCGCCGGGTGCGTTCACGCAGCGACCTGGAACTCGATGTGCCGCTGCTTGCCGTGCTCAACCAGCCCCGGCCCGCGGGACGACGTCCCGGTTTGCCGGACCGTAGCAGGCGCGCTTTACCGAATCCAGGCTGAGGAGCAACCATGAATACCCAGGAAAACGTTCTGTCGATTGAAGGTTCGAGCCGGGTCATCGGGCGAGGCGACCGCCGCATCGGCAGCATCCTCGCGGAGGAGGGAAAGCTCGACAGCGCCGACATTGAACGGGTAATGGCTTTGCAGCACCTGGAAGGATTGAGATTCGGGGATGCTGCGCTGCGCCTGGGCATGATCAATGTGGTTGATCTGCACAGTGCGATCGCCAGGCAGTACAACCTTCCGCATCTGTTGCCCGGCAACGACAGCATCAGTGATGAACTCATCGTCGCCCAGGACCCCTTCAATCCGCGCGCCGAAGAGTTGCGCGGGCTTCGCACCCAGTTGCTGATCCGCTGGTCCAATGCCGGGATCAAGCAGCGGGTGCTGGCAATCGTCAGCCCCGGTTCCGGAGAAGGGCGCAGTTATATTGCCGCCAATCTGGCCGTGGCTTTCTCCCAGCTTGGCGAACGCACACTCCTGATCGACGCCGACCTGCGCAATCCACGCCAGCATCTCATATTCAACGTCTCCGACCGGGTCGGCCTTTCAGCGGTTCTCTCCGGTCGCGCGGGCCGCAGCGCCGTGGCGCCGGTTCCGGAGTTCGGCTCGCTATCGCTGCTGCCCGCTGGCGCGAGGCCGCCCAACCCGCAGGAATTGCTGGCCGGCCTTGGACTCGGCGTGCTGCTGCACGAGTTGCGGGCCGACTTCGACGTGATCCTCCTCGACACGGCGCCGGCGAAGGCTTACGCCGACGCGCAGGCAGTGGTGTTCCGGGCGGGCAGCGCATTGGTGGTTGCCCGCAAAGACGCCACCCGGCTCTCGGATACCAAGGCGGTCATCCGGGAACTGAGCGATATGGGCGGTCGGGTCGTCGGCACCGTGTTCAACGCGTTTTGAGCGATACCGGGCTGCGGGCGATTTTCGTCACCGGCTCCCTCGCCCACGGCGGTGCCGAACGGCAATCGATCACGCTCATGAACCGTCTGGCGGAGCGGCACCACGAATGCCACCTGGTCCACATCAAGCGCGCCGGTACTGACCAGCTCGACCGCATCCGCCTGCGTCATGGCGGCAGCGTGCACTGCCTCGATGCGGTGCGTTACTTCGACCGGCGCGCGCTGGCCGGCTTCGCCGCGCACATCTCCCGCATCAACCCCTCGGTGATCCTCGCCGCGAACGGCTATGCGTTGATGTACGCCACGCTGGCGATGCGCCTTTCGAGCCGGCGCGTTCCCGTGGTCGCAACCTTTCACTCGATGCGGCTGCTTGGAGCCAGGGAGCCGTTGCAGATGCTGGTGTACCGCCTGTTCTTCTGGTTGGCCGATTGCGCGGTGTTCGTCTGTGAACGGCAGCGGCGGCACTGGTTGTGGCGCGGTGTGTATGCGCAAAAAAACCAGGTGATCTACAACGGCGTGGACACGGAAGAGTTCCGTGACCGCACGGGTCCGGAGGAACGGGGAAGATTGCGCAGTGCGCTCGGTTTTGCCGGGGCGGACTACGTGATCGGCATATCGGCACGGCTGAGCCGGGAAAAGAACCATGTTCAACTGGTCGAGGCGGTGGCGAGGTTGCGCGCCATGGGCATCCCGGCGCGTGTCCTGATGGTGGGCGACGGGGACATGCGTGAAGCAATCGAATCCCGCGCGCGCGAACTCAAGGTTTTCGACGACATCGTGATCACGGGATTTCAGCAGGACGTCCGCCCCTATGTGGCGGCGTGCGATGCCATGGTGCTGTGCAGCCATAGCGAGGCGTTCTCGCTGGCGGGGATCGAGGCGATGTCCATGGGAAAGCCGCTCGTCCATTCCCACGTCGGCGGCGCTGCGGAGATGATCCGGCCGGGTGAAAACGGTTTTCTGTTTCCTGTCGGCGATACGGCCGCGTTGGTCGACAGTCTCGCGCGGCTGGCCGACGCCGGGGCGCGCGAACGCATGGGTAGTCAGGCGCGCGCGAGCGTGGAAGCGCTGTTCTCGGAAAAAAAAATGGTGGATCGCTACGAAAAACTGATGGTGAGTTTATGCCGGACCCGCCCCGTCACGGGGACTGTTGTGTTCCGCTGACGCGGTCAGCGACCGGGCAAACGCGCAAAGGTCCCTCGCCGGTCACGGAATTCCCCGCCGGACAGGAGGAGGGCGTGGGCTAACATCCATCCGGACCCCGTCGTATCCATCCGGACCCCGTTGTATCCATCCGGACCCCGTTGTATCCATCCGGACCATGGTTTCCCCGTAAGCACGACATGCAGGCAGTCGAGACTGCTTCGAAAGCAGGAGGAAAGCCATGGACATGTACGAAGAAGTTCGAGATAGCCTGAAAAGTCGTCCGCGCACCTGGCTGGTCACCGGCGCGGCGGGATTCATCGGCTCCCATTTGACCGAAAACCTGCTCAAACTCGATCAACGAGTGGTCGGGCTCGACAATTTTTCCTCCGTAGACCGCGGCAACCTGACCCAGGTCAGTGACGCCGTCCGCCAGATGCAGTGGCGAAACTTAAATTTCATCGAAGGGGACATCCGCTCGCTTTCCGCATGCCGCCAGGCGTGCCGCTCGGTGGATTTCGTGCTGCACCAGGCCGCGCTTGGCAGCGTGCCGCAATCCATTGCGGATCCGGTGCTGGCCAACGAATCCAATGTGACGGGATTCCTCAACATGCTGACGGCGGCGCGCGGAGCCGGCGTGTCGCGCTTCATTTACGCCGGATCGAGCGCCGCCTACGGTGACGATCCCCGGCAGCCGCAGGTGGAGCCCGCGATCGGCAGGCCGCTGTCGCCTTACGGATTGACCAAGTACGTGAACGAGTTGTACGCGGGGATCTTTGCGCGCTGCTATGGGCTGGAGTCCATCGGGCTGCGCTACTTCAACGTGTTCGGTCCGCGCCAGAACCCTTATGGCGCCTACCCGGCGGTCATTCCGCTGTGGATCGCCGCCATGATCCGCAACGACCCGCTCTTCATCAACGGCGACGGTGAAACCGTCCGCGATTTCTGCCACGTCGACAACGTGGTTCAGGCCAATCTGCTGGCGGCCACCGTCGACGATCCGGCTGCCCTCGACCAGGTCTACAACATTGCACTGGGCGAAGGCATCACCCTCAACCAGTTGTTCGAGACCATGCGGTCGCTCCTCGAGCCGCGCTTCCCCGGCCTGCGTGACCTGCGCCCGGTGTATCGCGCGTTTCGCGATGGGGATGTGCGTCTGTCACAGGCCGACATCGGCAAGGCCCGGCAGCTTCTGGGTTATCAGCCCGTCCAGCCGGTGAGCGAGGGACTGGCGCACGCGATTGACTGGTACGTCGCAAAGCTCGCGCCGCGCCGTTCGCTCCCGATCGGGATGCCGCAGCCAACGACCGCGACCGGCGGCTTGCAGTCCAATCTTTCCATCGCGATACCGACATTGTCCTGATGCTCCCGACCATAGCGGATCGGGTGGCGCGGGATAGAGGAACAACCATGGTGAATAGCACAGAATGCGGCTGCCCGGCGCCGCCGGCGAGCGTTGCAAGGTCCGGCCGGGGCCTGGTACAGATGCGGCCCTGGGGGTACGTCGCGGTCCTTCTGCTCGCCGGTGCGCTGGGTTCCTGCGGCGGTGGCGGCGGTGGTGAAGGCGACTCCGTACCCCCGGTGGACGGCGGCGGCAATCCGCCCGGCAACTTGGTCAGCATCAGTTCGCCGGCATCGGGAGCCATCGTTGCGGGCAACGTCAATGTATCAGCCGACGTCAGCATCACAGGCGGGATCGCGGGCGTCCAGTTCCAGGTGGATGGCACGAACCTCGGGGCGGAAGATGCCGATGCGCCTTATTCGGCCCCCTGGGATACCACTGCTGGAAACGACGGTTCCCATACCTTGACGGCAATCGCACGCGGGAGCGCCGGCGAACTGATTACTTCGGCGCCGGTCACCGTCACCGTGGCGAATACCACGAACCCTCCGCCGCCCGATCCCACGGTCCCGGGACGCGTCGAGGAGACGGATGCGGCTGTGACGCTGAGCGCCGGCTGGACGCAGGCGACCCCCGACTGGTATGGATGGAGCGGCGGGACTGCCGTGCGATCCGCCGTGCCCGGCGCGAAAGTAACGTACAACTTCACTGGGAGATCGGTGACGTGGATCGGGCAGCGCAGCGCCCTCAGCGGAATCGCCCTTGTCAAAGTCGACGGCGGGGCAGGCGTTTCGGTGGACCTGTTCGCGCACAACGTCGAGACCAACAACCCTGTCTATACGGTGAGCGGCCTGAGTTCCGGCAACCACACACTGACGATCGAGGTGACGGGGAACCGGAACCCGCAGGCCCAGGGAGACGCTGTCGTCGTGGATGCGTTCGTCGTGCCGGCACCGGTGGTCTCGCATTTACAGGAAACCGATCCGGACGTGGTTTTCACCGCCGGCTGGACACAGGCGGATGACAATCTTGGATGGAGCGGCGGCGGGCTCGCCACAGTTCCGGATCCGCCGGTAGGGGGGGCGCGGGTGTCGGTCGCCAGCGGTGCAAAAGCCACGTTGAACTTCAGGGGAACGGCTGTCAGCTGGACAGGCTTTCGCGGCCGCGACGGCGGGCAGGCCCTGGTCAGGGTGGATGACGGCGCCCCGACGCTGGTCGACACGTATTCTCCCTCGGACAAAGTCCAGAACACCGTATTTACTGTCACCGGACTGGCCGATGTGCCGCATACGCTCGAGATCGAAGTGCTCGGCACCCGGCACCCCGCGTCGACAGGCAGGAAAGTGATCGTGGATGCCTTCGACGTGACGACGCCGGGACGGCGTTTCCAGGAGGAGGATCCGGCAATCGTCTATACCGGAAGCTGGATTTTCCGCAATCTCAACAGGACGTGGAGCGAAGGAAGCGTTTCCGAATCGCCCGTGCCGGGCGCGAAGGTCACGTTCACCTTCAGCGGCACCTCGGTGAGCTGGATCGGTTGCCGCAAGCTCAGCACCGGGACCGCCGACATATACCTGGATGGCGTCCTCGTGAGACAGGTCGATACCTATCTGCCGGCCCCGGTCGAGGCATACCAGACCACGATCTTCAGAGCGGATGGCTTGTCCAGCGGCATACACGTACTGGAGATCGTGGCTACGGGCGACGGCTCCTATACTTTGATAGATGCTTTTGACGTCCGCCAATGAAGGGGAATTGATGACAGCGTTCGACAGCTATGATTGCCCGTCGCCCCAACTCGGCGGGATGCCACTGATAACGCATGCCCACCGCCATCCCTGCGCGCAGGGGAGGAACTGTCATGGAGACCGGCCGGCGCAAGCTTTGATGAAGCTGCCAGCATGAAGCAAGTACGTCATTATCTGCGTAACGGAGCCCTTGATATCGGCGAGGTGCCCATGCCTGCGATCGGGCCCGCCGACGTACTGGTGCGAAATCATTACTCGTTCGTGAGCGTCGGCACCGAGAAGATGAAGGTTTCCCAGGCTCGCATGAGCCTCGTGGAAAAAGCCCGAGAACGCCCGGACCAGGTCAAAGTCGTTCTCAGCACGCTCAGGGAGCAAGGCCTGATCCCCACGCTTCGCAAGGTGCAGGAACGCCTCAAGGCGCCCACGACCCTGGGCTATAGCTGCTCCGGAACCGTGGTATCGGTCGGTTCGCAGGCGGAAGAATTTCGCGTGGGCGACCGCGTCGCGTGCATCGGCGAAGGCGTGGCCACCCATGCAGAGTACAACGCGGTGCCACTCAATCTGGTGGTCCGCGTTCCGGACGGCGTGAGCCTCGAGGCGGCGAGCGCAAGCGCCGTCGGCGCGATCGCACTGCAGTCGATACGCCAGGCGGAACTCGAACTCGGCGAAAGCGTGACGATCATCGGACTGGGATTGCTCGGCCAGTTTCTCGTGCAACTATGCCGTGCCAATGGCTGCCGCGTGATCGGCGTCGATCTCGATCCGGGAAAATGTGCGTTGGCGGTGAAGAACGGAGCCGATGCTGCGTGCGGTCCCGAAGCGGAAGAAGCCCTGCGCCATGCATTGCAAATCAGCGGCGGGCTTGGTGTCGACGCCGTGTTGCTCACCGTCTCGACCCGGGATCTCGGGCCGATCGAATTGGCGGCGGCGATGGTGCGGGATCGCGGCCGCGTGGTTTGCCTCGGCAATACCGCGATCCAGTTGGACTGGCGCACATGGTTCGGCAAGGAGATCGATTTCCGCTTCAGCCGCGCCATGGGGGCCGGCATCAACGAACCGGACTATTCCGTGCGCGGCAGGGATTACCCTGTCGGCTACGTGCGCTGGACGGCAAACCGGAATATGCAGGCCTTTCTCGATCTGATCGCACAAGGCAGGCTCGCCATACCCCAGCTCATTACTCACCGCTTCCCGTTTTCCGAGGCAATTGCCGTGTTCGACAAAATTGCCGGCGGGGAACTGGGGCACGCGGTCGGTATTGTCTTCGAATATCCGGAGCCCGAGCCGGGGATAATCGCACTGCAGCCGCGCACGGTCGTATTCGGCGGGGCGCGGTCGCGAGGCGCGGTGCGGCTGGGTCAGATCGGCGCCGGCAACTATGCCAAGTCGATGCTCATGCCCTATTTTCCGTCTCTCGAGGGCCTGAGCCTGGAGGGCATTTGCACGACCAGGGGCGCCAACGCCGAGGCCCTTGCGGGGCGCTATCGGTTTCACAAGGCGACGACCGATCCCGCAGAGCTGCTTCGCGATGCCGAGGTGAATGCGATCATGGTGGTCACGCGGCATGACAGCCACGCCCGCTACGCCGCGTCCGCGCTCGAAGCAGGCAAGCATGTCTACGTCGAGAAGCCGCTCGCCCTGAGCGAGGAGCAACTCGCCCCCGTGATCGCGGTGCTCGGCAGGCGTGCTGCCGGCGGCCCCACTCTATGGCTTGGCCACAACCGGCGCTTCAGCGCGCTCAGCCAGCGCGCGCTGGCTCATTTCAGCGGCATTGACGTGCGCCAGGTCACCTGCACGGTGCGCGCGGGGGGCGTACCGGGAGACAGTTGGTACCAGGATGGCGTCGAAGGTGGCGGAATGCTGTTCGGCGATGTGTGCCACTACATTGATCTCGCGATTTTCTTTGCGCAAAGCCTGCCGGTCGAAGTGAGCGCGTTTTCTACACCCGACCCTGCGCACCGCGAGGAAAGCTGGGCGATCACGCTGCGTTTCGCCAACGGCGGCATCGGCGTGGTGCACTACACCTGCGGCAGCCAGAAGGGACTGGACGGCGAAGCCATACACATCCTCGGCGGGGGACGCTCCGCGCAGATCACCGGTTTTCGCCGCCTCATCCTTCGCGGCGGCTCCGGTGGCGGCATGCGCCGGTTCCAGCCCGACCGCGGCCAGAAGGCGATGTTGCAGGCGATGGTCGCGCAGTTTTCCGGCACGCCGGGCGCGGCAGACCACACCGACAGCTTCCTCGTCTCCGCGCAGGCATTGCTTGCTGCACAGCGTTCCATCGTGCAGCGTCGCATCGTGACCATGGAGCCGCGGTTCCCGTTCGCCATCCTCTGACCGCTGCATTGCAATGCTCACTCGAACTTCGCCGGTCCCGTCTTCGTTGACCGGATCAAACGCGGGCGCCGCTTCCGATGTAACAAGGGTCCGGGCACGGCCCCGTCTCCTCGTCGTCGGTCCGCTGCCGCCGCCTTTAGGCGGAGTACAACTCGTGATCGACATGCAGCGTCGCTCGATGCTTGCGCAGGAATTCGAGCTGCATGTGGTGGACACCTCGAAGCGGCAGTTGCGCTGGGCCGTTGAAAATCCCACCTGGAAGACGCCCCTTTACCTGATGCGTGACTTCTCGCGCCTGGTGCGGGCACTCATACATGTGCGGCCGGACGCCGTGCTGGTTCACGCGGCGCCGAGCCTTTCGTTCCTGCGCGACTGGATGTTCATGGTCGCCGCGCGGCTGGCCGGCGCCAAGGTCATTTGCCACTATCACGGCACCTTGCATACGAGTTTCCCTTCGGGGGAGACCCGCAACGGACGTCTTATCGGACGATTCCTGATGTCGGCCGCGCACCGCGTGATCGTGCTTGGCCCGACTTATCAGCGGGAGATGGGCAAGGCGTGGCGGCGCGACGACATCGCCTGGGTGCCCAACATGGCCGACATCCCGCTGTTTCTCAACATGCCCGCCGATACGCCCGCGCCGTGGCTTGCGCACGGCGACAAGGCGGTGCTGTTCGTGGGACGCCTGTCCGCGCCCAAGGGCATTTACGATCTTTTCGATGCCATTCCGCGCGTACTCGAACACCACCCCGAGGCAAAATTCGTCCTGGTCGGCGTCGCCGAGAGCGACGCGCTGGAGTCCGTCCTCCGCGCCGAGGTACAGCGACGCGGCATCGCGCCGCGCGTCACATTTCTGGGTTCCCTCGAAGGCCGTGCAAAGGCTGCGGCATTCGTGACATCGACGCTGATCGTAGTACCGTCCTGGACCGAAGCATTTCCTCTCGTCATCCCCGAAGCAATGGCCGCCGGACTGCCCGTCATCGCCACATCCGTGGGCGCAATCCCGGATTTCGTGAAAGACGGAGAGGACGGCTTCCTGATCACCCCCAGGAATCCACAGATGCTGGCGGACGGCATCAGCCGCTTGCTCGACGACGATGAATTGCGCCAGCGCATCAGCGACCGTGTGCGGGCGCGCGCACCGCACGAGTTCTCGATCGAGACGGGGTGCGCCAGGGTGGCTGAATTGCTTAAAGAGAGCCTCACAGGCATGCCTGCCGTTGCTGAAGCGCTCCAGAGCGAATCTCCGGATAGTCTGAATGGAGGGCATCCTGCCGCGAAAACTGGCAACGATTGGCAATGATTGTTGTCAGGATGTCATCGATGGTTCAAAGAATCCGAATGATGAGGATCGCCGGTGGCTACTTCATTGATCGAGCCGCCATCGGATCAGGATTTCAGACAGGAGTAAACGGTGGATAGTGCCCTGGCTCAAGAACGTGTCCGCGCATATTGGAACGGCAAGCCCTGCGAGTCGGAACTCAGTGATCTGCCCCGGTGGTCGCGGGAGTATTTCCTGGATATCGAGCGCCGGCGCTATGAGCTTCAGCCGCATATTCTTGAGATCCAGTCCAAGCTCGATTGGAAGAGAAAGCAGGTCCTCGAGATCGGCACCGGCCTGGGCACCGATGCGCGCCGCATCATCGGCATGGGTGGTGTCTACACCGGCATCAATGTCGATAGCGCCTCGACCGAGGCCACGTTGCAGGCGCTGAGGGCTTTTTCCAGGCCCGGCGTCGTGTTGGTAAAGGATGCGACGTCGCTCGATTTCCCGGACGGCTCGTTCGATGTGGTCTATTCATTCGGGGTTCTGCACCATATTCCAGACGCGGAAAGTGCCGTCGCTGAAATCCACAGGGTTCTCAAGCCTGGAGGCGAACTCCTCGTGATGCTCTATAACCGGAGCTCGATCAACTATGCGATCGAAATCATGTTCCTGCGCAAACTCTGCTTGCGAATCCTGCACTTTCCGGGAGCCATTGCGCTGCTTCGACGGCTGGGATTTCCCCGCGACAAACTGGAGCGTCACCTGGAGTTGCGCAGGGCGCAGAGCGGAATGACAGACGAGGAATGGCTGAGCCGTAATACGGATGGTCCGGACAATCCTTATTCCCGGGTGTACGGGGCGAAGGAGGCGGAGGATCTCCTCAAGGCATTCCGCATCGAACAAAACGAATTGCATTTCTTCGATCATCGCCACTGGGGCAGGCTGGGTCACCTGTTGCCGGAGAGCGTGCGCAGGGCAGCCGGCCGTCACTGGGGTTGGCATCGAATTGTTTACGCGAAGAAGTCGACTACATAAATGTGTGGAATAGCGGGATGGGTGGCGAAGGCGGAGCGCGGGTTGTCGACCGAAACGATCGAGTCGATGCTGCAGGCGATCGCCCATCGCGGGCCGGATGGACAGGGCACGCGCTCCTTTTTGAATACCGGCACCGGGCACCACGTGTTCCTGGGGCACCGGCGGCTGGCGATCATCGATCCGGAAGGTGCGCGCCAGCCGATGTGCGACGACGGCGCGGGCCTCGCGCTGACCTTCAACGGCGAGATCTACAATTTCCGCGAATTGCGCAAGGAACTCGTTTCACTTGGCTACATTTTCAAGCGCGACTCCGATACCGAAGTTCTGCTGCGCGCTTATCAGCACTGGGGTACCGATGTGGTGCTGCACTTGCGCGGCATGTTCGCATTCGCGATCTGGGACGCCCGCAACCAGCGCCTGTTCCTGGCCCGCGACCGCTTCGGCGAGAAGCCGCTGTTCCTCTACGAGGAAGGGAGCGGGCTGTATTTCGCCTCTGAGATCAAGGCGCTGCTGCGGGTCCCTGGCGTCAGGACGACGGTGGACCTTCAGTCCGTCTGGGACTATCTGTCCTATCGCTACGTGCCGGGCCCGAAGACCCTGTTCGGAGGCATCCGCAAACTGATGCCCGGGACCGTGGCCATCTGGGAACACGGCAGGCTCCGGGAGGAGCGCTACTGGTCCGCTCCCGACCGCAGCGTGCGTCCATTGCTGCGGCCGCAGCCCGATGCCGTCGAAAACTTCCTCTCCCGCCTCGACGAATCCGTCCGGCTGCAGATGGTGAGCGATGTGCCATTTGGTGCGTTCCTGTCCGGCGGGCTCGATTCCTCCACAATCGTGGCGCTGATGAGCTGTCACAATGCCTCCATCAAGACGTTCTCGGTGGGTTTCGGTGAAGGCGGTTACAGCGAGCTCGGGTACGCTGCCGAGGTGGCGCGGAATTTCGGTACCGAGCATCACGAGCTGATCATCACGGACCGCGACCTGGTGGACAAACTTCCCAGGCTGGTCGCGTTCCGCGATGCGCCTGTTTCCGAGCCTTCGGATATCCCCATCTACATGCTGGCGTGCGAAGCCGCGCGCAGCGTCAAGATGGTGCTTACCGGGGAGGGAAGCGACGAGATACTCGGCGGCTATCCGAAACACATGTTCGAGCGCTTTGCGCCCAGCTATCAGGTGTTGCCGGGCTGCGTCCGCCACCGCCTCATCGCGCCCCTTGCCCATGCGCTGCCCTACGGCTTTCGACGCATAAAGACCGCCGTCACCAACCTGAACATCGAGGACTGGCGCGAACGTTACGTGCGCTGGTTTGGAGCGCTGAACCGCGGCGAGCGCGACAATCTCTCGGTCCTGCGGATGAACGGCATCCCGGTCGGCGATGCGCCGCCATTCGACGCTGATCCGGGAAACAGCCCGCTGCGGCGCATCCTTTACTTTGACCAGACCAGTTGGCTGCCGGACAACCTGCTCGAGCGCGGAGACCGGATGACCATGGCGGCCTCGATCGAGTCGCGCGTTCCCTTCCTGGATCACGAACTGGCCGAATACGCTTCCTCGCTGCCGGACCACTACCGCGTGCGGGGCACGCGCTCCAAATGGATCCTGCGCGAGGCGGGCAGGAGGCTCCTCCCCGAGCGCATCCTGACGCGGCCGAAAGTGGGTTTCCGTGTTCCGGTGAACCGCTGGTTCCGCGGCGAGATGCGCGACTATCTGCTGGATCATCTCCAGGGGGAATCCTCGAAAACCAGGGACTATTTCAACCGGCAGGCCCTGGACCGTGTTCTGGCGGAACACCTCGATGGCAGGCAGAACCACGAGAAGCTGTTGTGGGCCCTTCTCAACCTCGAGATCTGGCACCGGCAATACGCCGTCGCATGACCCGGTTCGGGCCAGCGGCCCTGTTCCGATCAGACTACTGCCGCCTCTGCTTGCGTACGTCCGGCTTCAACAATGCCTCCGCATGCTGGCAGTGGTGCTCGCGAAGGTCGTGGGCGCGCACGCAGGAGGCGGCATTCGTCGCCCGGCCGGAACACCGGCCAAATCATCACGATCGAGAGGGAGGGGCATGATTCCTGGCATTTCGGGTTCCGGCAATACCGGGGCCGACACCGCGGGCCCTGCTTCCCGTTCCTGCGCATGAACCGTCAAGTCCAAAAGACCCGGATGTTCCCGGCGGCTTTCGGCGAAGACGACGACAGCTTCGCGCCTGTTGCCAGGGTGGAGGGCATGAAGCAGCGTTTCCGGTGGCGGCTCAACCGCCTTCGCTGCATGACGCTGTCGGAGATTTCGCATCGCGTCGCGCGCACCCTGGCAATTCATCTGGAGCGGACCGGCCTGTTTGGCTCGCCGGGAGTACCCCCTCCCGACCTGGCGCCGGTCCCGCATCACTGGATACATGCCGTGGCGAACGTTTCTGCCGCGCCATACCTTGCTGCTGCCGACCGGATTGTGGCCGGCAGGCTGGACGTGTTTGCGCTGCACGATGCCGACCTCGGCTCACCGCCGTGCTGGAATCGCGATCCCAAGACCGGCATCGAGGCGCCACTCAGTTTCGGCAAGCTGCTCGATTACCGCAATCCGGAGGTTGTGGGGGACATCAAGTATCTGTGGGAGCCCAATCGGCACCTGCATCTCGTGACCCTGGCCCAGGCCTATGCGCTCAGCCGCGACGCCACCTATTTCCATGTCCTCCGGCAGCACCTGGAAAGCTGGTTCGCCGTGTGCCCCTTTCGCATGGGGCCCAACTGGACCAGCGCGCTCGAGGCGGGGATCAGGCTCATCAACTGGTCAATCGCATGGCAACTCCTCGGTGGAACGCACTCCCCGCTGTTCCGGGGAACCCAGGGCGAACGGCTGCGGCAACGCTGGCTCGAATCGGTCCACCAGCACGCGCAGTTCGTGCGCGGCCATCTCTCGCTCCATTCCTCGGCCAACAACCACCTGATCGGCGAAGCAGCGGGCCTGTTCATCGCCGCCCTGACTTGGCCGCACTGGGCATGCGCGGGCGATTGGCTCACCGAGGCGAAGGCGATCCTCGAGCGGGAAGCAATGCTGCAGATCGCCCCCGACGGCGTCAATCGTGAGCAGTCCACGTCTTACCAGCAGTTCGTCCTCGATCTGCTGCTGTTTACATTGCTTGCCGGGAAGGCAAACGGACAGTGGTTCTCAGTCGGCTACGAATCCCGGATCGAGGCGATGCTCGAGTTCATCGCGTCGATCATGGATGCAGGGGGCAACGTCCCGATGCTCGGCGATGCCGATGACGGCGTGGTCGTCAGGCTTGCCGAAAGCGGAGCCGTTTCGCCGTATCGATCGCTGCTTGCGAGCGGAGCAGTTCTGTTCGGCCGCGGCGACTTCAAGTTGAAAGCGGGCGTCCTCGACGACAAGACGCGGTGGCTCATGGGCGAACAGGCCGATGCCCTGTTCGACGGGCTGTCCACGACGGAGGCGAGGCTGCCCGTGCGGCGGGCGTTTTCCGAGGGCGGCTATTACATCCTGGGTTGCGACTTCGAGGGCGAAAACGAAATCCGCCTGATCGCCGATGCGGGGCCGTTGGGCTATCAGACCATTGCCGCGCATGGGCATGCCGATGCACTCGCGTTCACCCTTGCGGTCGGCGGCCTGGAATTCCTGATTGACCCCGGGACGTTCGCCTATCACACCGAAGCGCCCTGGCGCCGCTATTTTCGCGGCACCGCGGCCCACAACACCCTGTGCGTCGATAGCCAGGATCAGTCGCAACCCGGCGGAAATTTCATGTGGCTGAGGAAAGCGCGCGCCGGCTGCAGCCTGTGGTCCTCCGCGGCGAAGGAAGACGTATTCGAGGGCTGGCACGACGGATTCATGCGGCTTGAGGATCCGGTCATGCACCGGCGGCGGATCGCACTCGACAAGCATGCGCGGCGGGTGGTCATTGAAGACAGCCTGCAGATGGCAGGCGAACACGACATCGATCTGTTTTTCCATTGCAACGAGCGATGCGAGGCCGATCCCGCGCCGGATGGCTTTACGCTCCGCCAGGGCGGCAGGACGATTTCGCTGAAGCTTCCGCAGGCCGAGGGGACATTGGTGCAGGTTTATCACGGCAGTACGGCGCCCGTTCAGGGCTGGGTGTCGCGACGCTTCGACCAGAAGCTGCCGGCGCCGACGATCGCCTGGCGCGCCCGGCTCTCGAACAACGTCGTTCTGCGTACGGAGATCACCTGCTGATCCGAACGGACTACAACGCGCAGCGTGCTTGCAGGACGAGCGTCACCGTCGCCTTTCTATCCTGTATCCGGGGTCTGTGCAGCCTGAGGCAGGCGCAGGACTGAGATCGTATCTGTCGCAACCGTATTTGTCGCAACCGTATTTGTCGCAATCACGAGGGGTAGTTATGAAGATCTGCGTCCTGGGCCTCGGCTACGTCGGGGCGGTATCGGCGGGCTGTCTTGCCCAGGAAGGCCATGAAATTGTCGGTGTGGATCCGGAGGCGAGAAAGGTCGATCTGATCAACGCCGGAAAAACGCCCATCATCGAGAAGGACATCGGCACGATCATAGAACGGCAGGTGGCGGCGGGGCGGCTGCGCGCGACCACGGATATGGCCGCCGCGATCGGGCAGGCCGACCTTTCCCTGGTGTGCGTGGGAACGCCCAGCCGCGCCAACGGCGACATCGAACTCAAGTTCGTGCGACGCGTGTGCGAGCAGATCGGCACGGCCCTGCGCACCCATGATGGCGCACCGGCCGTGGTGTTTCGCAGCACCATGCTGCCCGGAACCATGCGCGACGTGGTGATTCCGGCGCTTGAAGCGGCATCGGGCCGCCGCGCCGGCGTCGAGTTCGGCGTTTGCATCAATCCCGAGTTCCTTCGTGAAGGGACCGCGGTACACGATTACTTCAACCCGCCCAAGACCGTCATCGGCGAACTCAACAGGGCGAGCGGGGACCTGCTGGCAAGCCTGTACACCCGCATTGACGCGCCTCTCATCCGCACCGATATCGAGACCGCCGAGATGGTCAAGTACGCGGACAACGCCTGGCATGCCCTGAAGGTCGGGTTCGCCAATGAAATCGGCAACCTCTGCAAGGGAGTCGAGGTGGACAGCCATCGCGTGATGGACATTTTTTGCCAGGATACCAAACTCAATCTTTCTCCGTATTACCTGAAGCCCGGATTTGCGTTCGGCGGCTCGTGCCTGCCCAAGGATCTGCGCGCCCTGCTGTACAAGGCGAAGACTCTGGACGTTTCCCTTCCCATCCTGTCTGCCATCCTGCCCAGCAACGAACAGCAGCTCGAGCGCGGGGTGCGGGCGGTGATCGAGATGGGCAGCAAGAAGGTCGGAATCCTCGGCTTCAGTTTCAAGGCCGGCACGGACGACCTGCGCGAGAGTCCGGTGGTGGATCTGACCGAGCGCCTGATCGGCAAGGGGTACGACCTCAGGATCTACGACAAGAACGTAAACCTTGCACGCATCCACGGGGCCAATCGCGATTACATCCTCAATCATATCCCGCACATTTCGCGACTGATGGTCTCCAGCATCGACGAAGTTCTCGATCACGCCCGCACCATCGTCATCGGCAACGCAGCGGCGGAGTTCAGCGACGTTCCCAGGCGCCTCGGCGAAGGGCAAACCATCATCGATCTGGTACGGGTTACCGATTCGCGCAGCGTCAGCGGCGTCTATGAAGGCATCTGCTGGTAGCCATGATTCATGAGCGATAATTTCCAGGCCCGTTCGCCCCGGATTACGGACCGGACCAACTTCCCCCGGCAGCCGGCAGTCCCGTCCGATGCTCGCGCCGTCGACCGCGCAGGGTTCGGATTGCCCGGGACCGGAAACGCCAATCTTCCGCATTCGAAGGACAAGAGGCAGGCAGCGGACCACGCTGCCGGCAGCCGGCCCAGGCGCGTTCTCATCCTGGTCGAAAACCTGCCCAGTCCGTTCGACCGCCGCGTCTGGCAGGAAGCCTGCGCGCTCCGGGATGCCGGCTACGTCGTTTCGATCATCTGCCCCACCGGACGGGGGTACGACCGCAAGTTCGAGGTGACGGAGGGCATACACATTTACCGCTATGACCTTCCCATCGAGGCATCGGGAGCGGCCGGTTATGCCGTGGAGTACGCCACGGCGCTGGCGTCGACCTTCGTGCTTTCCCTGCGGGTGCTCATGACCCGCGGATTCGATGTCATCCACTCCTGCAATCCACCGGACCTGTTTTTCCTGATTGGCAGATTCTTCAAGCTGTTCGGAAAGAAGTTCGTGTTCGATCATCACGACCTCAATCCGGAACTCTACGAGGCAAAATTCGGCCGGCGCGATTTCTTCTATCGCCTGATGCTCGCGCTCGAGTCCTGGACTTTCCGCGCCGCCGACGTGTCGATCGCCACCAACGAATCTTACCGGCGCATTGCCATTGATCGCGGCGGCATGCCTTCCGATCGAGTCTTCGTGGTGCGCAGCGGGCCGAGCCTGAAGCGCCTTCAGATCCTGCCGGGCGAGCAACGGTTGAAGTGCGGCCGCCGTTACCTGATTGGCTACGTCGGAGTGATGGGAAAGCAGGAAGGCATCGAATATCTGCTGCGCGCCCTGCATCACATCGTGTACGAACTCGGCCGCCAGGATATCCAGTTCGGCCTGGTCGGGGGCGGCACGTCGCTTGAACAGATGAAGGCCTATGCCGTCCAACTGGGCGTTGCCGAATTCGTGACATTTGCAGGAAGGGTGCCGGACAGCGAGATGCTGGCAATGCTCAATACCGCCGACGTCTGCGTCAACCCCGACATCGCCAATGACATGAACGACAAATCCACCATGAACAAGATCATGGAGTACATGGCGCTGGGCAAGCCGATCGTGCAGTTCGACCTCCTGGAAGGGCGGGTTTCGGCGCAACAGGCATCCCTTTACGCAAGAAAAAACGATGCGGTGGATTTCGCGGTGAAGATCGTCGAGCTGCTGGATAATCCCGCGCGGCGCGCGCAGATGGGCGAGTTCGGGCGCAGGCGCGTGACGGAGGAACTGGAGTGGCGTTACGAAGTCCCCAAACTGCTGGCCGCCTACGATGCGCTGTGGCCGCCCGCCGCCGGAGCCGATGACGACGCGGTTCGCGGCGGCAGGCGTCCGGCCGTGACAAGACAGGCCGTGACAAGACCGGCAGTTACAAGATCAGGCGCCCCGGCAGCGACAGGACTCGAGACGGGCAGAGGGCAGACGCCGGTATGAAACTTCTGCCCCTCGAGACGCCCGCACTGCTCGAACTGGTGGCGCATTGGCTCGGGCTGAAGGAAAACCACCAATGGCTGGACTTTGGCAACGGCAGGCAGATCGTCACACCCGCACTGCTCAAGATCATGACGCAGCGGCCTACGCATTTCATGAGGGCGTATACCTCCGATCGGGACGACACGCCCATAGGGATCTGTTGCCTGAACAGCGTGGATCTCAACTTCAGGAGCGCGACGCTGTGGGGAGCGCAGGGCGACAAATCGTTCCGCAACCGGGGTCTTGGAACCCTGGCCGCATCGAAAGTCCTGACCCTGGGGTTCCGGGACCTCGGACTTCACAGCATAAATACCTGGGTGGTGGAAGGCAATCCGTCGCTGCGCCTCATTGAGCGCCTTAACTTCCGTTTCATCGGCCGGCAGCGGCAATGCCATTTCATGGGCGGCCAGGCGTGCGACCGGCTGTTGTACGATCTGCTCGCCAGCGAGCACGAAGACATAAAGAGCGATCGGCGCCCCCGCGGGCAAAGATCGATTCACGACACCGCTGGCGGAAATCCTGCACAGGATCGCGGACCCGGACACGGGCCGGCCCTTTCGAGGGTTCCGGCAATCGCAGCAGCGGGAGCGGATCCGGATACCCGGACCGGGTGACGGGCGTGGACAAGAAAGTCAGGCAGAAGACGCTGCGGATGCTGTCCAACGGCGTCTACGTGCTGACCTCGCGCAACGAGGATCACTATGGCGCGGCGACGGTGACCTGGGTTTCGCAGGTGTCCTTCAAGCCGCCGCTGATCATGGCGGCGGTGCGCCGCGAGAGCAATGTGTTCAAGTGCCTGGCCGCCAGCGGCAACGCAGTCCTCCACATTGTCGGCGACGAACAGCAGGAGATCGCGCAACGGTTCTTCTATCCGACCCGCGCGGAGCCCGGCACCATAAACGGCGAACCCTTTGCGCAAGGCAGGAATAACGCGCCCGTGCTGGCGAACCTTCCTGCGTACGTTGAGTGCCGGGTAGAGCGGATACTGGATGCCGAAGGGGATCACGCGATGGTTATTCTCGGCGTGGTGGAGGCCGAATGCGGGGAGCGAATGCGGCCGCTTACCGTCGCGGACGCGACATGGGAGTATGGCGGCTAGTCCCACTTCCTGGACGCAGGGATGAAACAAGAGCGCTTGCTGCGGAGGCCACGGAGCAGCGGACCCCGCTGAACAATCGAAGCGTTCTGTGAACGATTCCAAAGCCGGCGTATTTCAGGAAATCTTGCCAGGGACGAGTGCCGGCAGGGGTGGGGCGCAATCCGCGCCGGCGCAGGAAGGCGTTGCAGATGTGCACCATCCTGCGTCGCTTCAGGTCCGGCGTGCGAAAGGTGATGCTGAAGGAAACGGATACCTGCGCACCGTTTTTCACGTAATGGGGAGCGGTCACCGGCAAATGCATGCCGCGGCCGGGAGCCAGGTCGAAGGTCCAGGCCCTCCCCCTGTTCCGGTACGCCAGATTGCGGTGGGCCCCGCAATAGAACTGCTCGAGTTCTTCCTCGGAGAGGATGGAGCGGTCGTGCCCGTCGAACAGTTCAACGCGCTTGCTGCCGCGGATCTGCAGGAGGAAATTGTGCTCCGGGTCCATGTGATAAGGCGTCACCGCCCCTGGCGAGCTGAGGAAGATGAATCCCTGCGCGAGGAGCATGCCCGGCCGGAGCGGTTCGGAATGCCCGGCGACTTCCGCCAGGCAGAGATGCAGCAGATCCCGGTATTCCGGGTCCTGCTCGACGTATTTGAGTACCAGCCAGGATTTGCAGTCGGCAATGCGAAGTATCGTTTCCTCGGCACTGAGTCCGTTGCGCGGCGTTCTTTCCGTGGCCACGCTGACCGGAATGTTCCCCGCGTTGTACTCGATGCTGCTTTCGGGAAGGCTCCGGCATAATTCCATCAGACGCGGAATCTCGAACAGCGGATGGTTCGTCAGGCCATGCCCGATCGCGAATGGCCTGCGGTCGAAACATCCCCGAAATGTTTCCGCATCGATATCGAGGAGCCCGCCTGGCGCTCCTCCACCGCTGCCTGGCGGAGCATTGCGCGCAGTCCCGGTTCAGCGCAGTGCATGAAGCGCCCTGACACTTGCGAGGCCTCGAAACAGCCGGACCAGCCGCTGGCCCGCCGGAAAGACCGATACCGCCAGGTCGCCGAGCCAGTGTCCCGTCGAGACCAGAACGGATTCGATGACCTTCTCATCCTTCCACAACCGGTTGATCATGGGATGATCCGGCTCCGCGCAGGAATCCATCCAGTCAATGCGTGAATCGGAGTGCAGGCAAACCAGGATATCGAGCATCATCTGGACGCCGGGCGAATACTTCGCCAGCGCTTCGTCGTAAGCGATCTTGAAGGCAAAGCCGCCGCTGCCGGAAAGAAACCTCAGAAGCATGGCCACCGGCCTGCCATCCAGGAACAGCCCTTGCAGAAGCATCTGGCCGCGGGCGAATCCCATTTGCGCCGCTGCGCACACAAACGTCCGCTGGTCATCACTCAGTGCCAGTGCCTGTCCTTCCCGCGCCTTCCACCCGCTGGATTCCAGGCCCATGAATTCCTCCAGCCAACCGTCCACCTCGCCGCCATCCTGCAGCGTCCGGAATTCGAGCCGGCCCAGCTCGCCGAGACGTTTTCGTTGCCGGCGATACTCCTTGCGTGCGCTCGCGGACAACGTGCTCTGCAGATAACTTTCAAGGTCCTGTCCCGCTTTCCACAAAGCCCGCGCGAATCGGTTGGTGACGCATTGCACCGCCCCGGCTTCGTTGACGTGGCCCATGAGAAGGTCGTGGAAGGGGCCATCGCCGCGCACATAAGAAAAATCCAGCATGTGAGCGCTGCCGTCCGCGCCCGCCCATTGCAGCAGTGCCGCCAGCGTTTCGCGGGCCCGCTCCGGCCGGATCAGCGGCGTGCAAAGGAAACAGTGCAGGTGTTTCCACAGGCGCCAGGCCCGGATCGGCGACTTCCGGAACCGCCTGTCCGGCTCAAGGGGGAAGAACCCGCACAATCGCGAATGTCCGGGGGTTGCGGGCGAATCGGTCTCGTAAATGAAGACCAGGCGCAACGGCGTGCCCGGGTTCAGCGTTTGTAACGCCGGTCGCAGCAGCCAGGGTTCATAAAAAACGTTGGCCTCGATGGCGTTGTCGGCGAGATCCTGCCAGGCGTCAGCGTGGTGGCAGAGGTCCTCTTCGCTCTCGACCACCACAACCGTCAGGGCCCCTGCGTGGACCGGTGCCGCGCCGCACCTTGATTGGTCCGCAAGCGAACGGCCGCGTTCCCTGGCAACTTCAATGCCCTGATCCTGATTGTCAGGAGCGCGACGGGTCGGTTCTGTATATCCGAATGGCGTTACCTCATGTCGTCCAGCGCTTGCGGATTGCATTCGACGCGATGCCTCCCTATGTGTTCTGCCGCAAATGTCCGCAGGACCACTGCTCTGGCTTCGTGACGGTCGCCGTGACGTGGAGCCCCATCGACATGAAGCCCCATCAACATGAAGCCCCATCAACATGAAGCCCCGACATGAAGATCCATCCCCGTTCAGGCTGCGTGGAACGAGCCTTCTGAGACTAGAGATCCCCGCGTTAAGCGAGGCTGAAGGTGACGAATCCGTCCGTAGTCCGTTCGGACCACGCCCCCGGCTGCGTGGATCGCGTCCGCCATCATCGCTGGAGAGCCGCCGCCGTCGACCGATCGGATAAAGCCCGGCCTGGCGAATCCTTCCGGGTCAACCACCCTGGAAACGTAGCCACCATTCGCCCTCCAGGCGACTCAGGAAGGCGTCGCCCTGCTGGATGGCAGCCACGATTTCGGCATCGCGCGAATGGATCAATGTCCACGGACCCTCGCGTCGAAGCCAGCAGTGGCGGTCGGACAGCTCCTGCACAAAGCGCGGCTCGACGCGACCCCTCAGCGCCGTCGCGCCGTTGTTCCAGGCATCGGCCAGAAGGTGCTGCATGACCTGGTCGAAACAGCCGTCCAGCGCAGCGATCTGGATGACTTCGCCGGCACCGCCGGCCTTCAGATAGTAGAGATACCAACCGATCAGGTTTCGCTTGCCGCCGATTACGGCCCGCGAGCGCAGGTCCCCGTGACGCTTCTTGCGTGCGGTCTGCTCCAGCAGCCAGGCGAGGGAAGCGGCGTCGTAGTCTGGTTGCAGCGCGCTGCCGCCGGTGACTTCCGGAAAATGGGACAACATCGAAGCCGGATCCAGCTTGTCGTCCTGGGGACCGTCGTTGCGCAGAAACCGGTTCGGGGGCAAGCGGGCGAACAGCGCGTCGGCCACTGAGCATAGCGGGCGTGCAGCGATAGCGACGGGGCGATTCACGGCGCCGCGTTCCTCGGCCAGAGAAAGCGCGTACCGGGCGGGCCGCAGCAACCGGGTCCAGTGGAGGCCGTAGAGAAGCGGCGCAATCCCGCCGATCGCGACCCACATGCGCCGCGCCTGTGCGCTCGCCCCATCGGCAAACGTAAGATCCTGAGGTCCTGAAATGCAGGCTTTTGTCAGTTGCAGCGCCGCGAGGCTATTACGGTTGTCGGGGTCCATCATGAACTGGCAGCCCACCGCCACGCGGATCGGGCGCCCGCGCAGCAGCATCTTTCTGGGCAGCACGGCATAGAAGCCGGCCATGCGGCCATTCTCCTCGGCGACCCACGAAGGAATTTCCAGGTCGCGCCAGGGGTTCTCGAACAGCACCTCGTGGAAATAGGCTTCGCACGCGGATCGTGAGCGCCAGCGGTGTTCCGGGTAGACACGCGCGAACAGCGCCGCGGCGGCGGCGACGTCGCCCTCGGCAAAAATGCGAATCGTCAATCGGCGGCGCTCGAGGCCGGTATCAAAGATGGGGTTTGCGCCGCCTCGCGGCTCGTGTCCACTAGCCTGGCGATCCGTGCAAGGGTGCGCAGGTCCTCGAGGTCGATGTCGTCGATCTTGATGCGGAGGCTGAAGTTCTGCTCGAGGGCGAGTAGCAATTCCACGAACTGAAAAGAATCCAGAATGCCGGACTCCAGGAGGTCGGTATCCGGAGAGGGTACTTCGACGTGAAAGGTCTCGGTGAACACAGCGCCGAGGCGCTCGATGATTGCGTTGCCGTTAGTCACTTGCTGTTCCTTTTTAACGTTCTTCAGAAACTCGTATGGGCCATTGCCGGCCCGTGAACCCTGGCTGCGAAACAGCCAAACACCTTGTCGCACCCCTCAAGGGCGTATTAAAGAATCCTTTGCGTCCCTTGCGGTTAATCTGCGATCTAAATGTGCAAGCTTCAATGCTGCCCTGGCGCCGGGCTGGCGCTGCGATCCGTCCCGCGGGCATGATCGGGCAGGGATGTACCGTCGGTGCGCGGAATTGCCGGGTGGCCGTCCACCACAATGAACTGGTTCCTTAACAGGGGGCGATCGATCTTGCCGTTGTCGTTCTTGGACAGGACATCCATGCACTTCCAGCGGGCAGGAATCATGTACCCGGGCACCAGCCGGGCCAGGGCCTTGCGCAACTTTACCGACGACATTTCGTTGCCCGGTGCCGGAACATAGGCGCAGCAGATCAGCCAGCCTTCGAAGCCCCCCGACTTGATGGCCACCACTGCGCTTTCCTGCAGGCCGGGAATCGAGTGCAGCGCGGCCTCGATTTCCCCCAGCTCGATGCGATACCCGCGACTCTTTATCTGCGTGTCAGCGCGGCCGACGAAATGGAACAGGCCGTCCGCCGAGCAGCGCGCCAGGTCGCCGGTCCGGTAGATGCGGTCGCCGGGGCCCGTTCCGCCTGGAAAGGCTAGGAATGCGTGTCGCGTTTTTTCTGGATCGCCCCAATAGCCCGGGCTCAAACCGACTCCGCGAATATGCAGATCACCGATCTCACCGGGAACCACCGGCCGTAGCTGTTCGTCCAGAACCAGCAGTTCCTCGCCGGCGCAGGCGGTGCCGATGGGAATGGGCTCCCGCTCGTCGGCCGGACACCGGGGCAGCGTGTAATAACTGCTTACGATGGTCGTTTCGGTGGGGCCGTACAGATTGCTAAAACGCACGTGCGGGAGCCGCCGCATCCAGTGAATAACGGTGGGCGTGGGTATCGCTTCGCCGGCAAACAGAACCCGGCGCAGCGCAGGGAAGTCGTCCTGGCGCACCACGTCGAAATTCGCCATCAGATTGAGGACCGAGGGCACCGAGAACCACTGCGTGAGCTGGGCATCGCGAATGAACTGCGCCAGCTTGTGCGGGAGGAGGTTCAGTTCGGCGGGCACCAGATGCAGTTCGGCGCCGGAGCAGAGGGCGCCGAAGATGTCGAATGTGGAGACATCGAATCGCAGCGGCGGATGCTGGGAGATGCGGTCGGTGCGGGAGATGCCAAAATACGATTGCGCCCACTGGATGAGGTGCACGACGGCTCCGTGGCTGATCATCACGCCCTTGGGCAGCCCGGTGGATCCCGACGTGAACAGGATGTGCGCCACGTCTTCGCCGCTGTTGGCGGATATCGGGTTGGTCGCCGGAAATGCGGCAAGGTCGCGCAGGGAAAATGCCGGTGCGGGATCGGTTTGCGCTGGCAGGTCCTCGTCCAGCCAGCCGATGATGGGTTGTTGTTGCAGCGTCGCGGCCGCCAGGGTTTCGCGCAGGCCCTGGCCCACCGGGCCCGCGGCCAGAATGAAACGGCAGTCGCTGATCTCGAGCACCCGCGCCTGCCGCTCCGCGGGACTGGCCGGATCCATCGGCACATAGATCGCATCGGCTTTCAGCGTGCCCAGCATTGCCACGATGGCTGCGGGCATCTTTGGCATCAGCAGGCCAACCCGATCTCCGCGCCGGCACCCGGCGTCCCGCAACAGGTGGCCGAGCCTGTTCGCTGTAGCCTCCAGCGTGCCGTAGCTCAGGCGGGTGCCTTTGAATACGATTGCCGTTGCCTCGGGATGCGCCTCTGCTTGCGCGGTCACCCCTTGCTGCATCAGACGAGTGCTCATGAGGGGCAGCGCGCCGGGGCCGGCCGCGTGGTGGAGCGGATCGTGGTGTTCTTCAGCCCGTGGTTGGGGGCGATGGCCGGCATCATGGAGGCTCGCTTTCAAATCATCCGTTGCAGCGCCCAATCTAATCGACGGCATGGGGTCGCCACACCCGCCGGATCCAGCCCCGGTGTGGTCCGTTCGGACCACGTGCCGTGCCCGGTGACGAAAACCTGAATCGGTACGCTGCCGATACTTCCGGTGGATCGCGCGGATCCCGGGTTGCGGTCCTCAGGAATCGGAGCGCATTGCCGACACGGAAAGGCAGGAAAGGAAAGGCCGCCATTGGACTATGACACGACCCGGCTTAGCACGACCCGGCTTAGCACGACCCGGGTTCGCACAACCCGGCTGCAGGGCTGGGAAGACGTTCCCGATCTGGAAGCATCATGGACGAAGCTGCTGAATCGTTCCCGCAATCACAGCGTGTTCCAGACGTTTCCATGGCATGCCTGCTGGTGGAAAGCGTTTCGCGGCTCCCATGAACTGTTCGTGATCCTCGGGTATGTGGGCGCCGAGCTGGTTGGCATTGCGCCAATGATGATCACCCGGGCAAAGGGCCCCATGGGCCAGGTGCGCAGCCATGTTCGCTTCATCGGCAGCCTCAACGGCGCGTCCGATTACTGCGATTTCATAACGGATCCCGACGAACCCGGGGTGCTGCGTGCGCTGCTGGAAGAGATGAACGCGGGTGCAAAAGGTTTCCATCGCATCGACCTGTCCCACTTCCCCAGTCATTCCCCAAACAAGGCCGGAGTCCTCGACTACTTTGCAGGACGCGACGCAAGAATCACGGTTGAATTTCAGGCGGACGCCCTGGCGCGGATGCTGGGCGATGGCCAGGCGGACCGCAAGGCGGCCAACAAATCCAGTCTGAAGAGGCACACCAGATTCTTCGAGAAGTCCGGGGAGCTCCGCTTCCACGCATGTACCAGCGAGGATGAAATCCTCGGATACCTGGGTGTTTTCTTCGAGCAGCACAAGGCGCGGCGGGCGCAAACGGGCTCACCCAGCCAGTTTCTCGATCCCGCCCAGCAGGCCTTCTACAAGGCACTCGTCAGCGAGACCTTCCGCCATGGCTGGCTCAGGTTCGCCGTGGTTCTGTTCGACGGCGGGCCGCTGGCCTGTCATTTTGGTTTCGAGTATCAACGCCGTTTCATCTGGTACAAACCCACTTTCGATGTCCGCTTTGCCGCCAGATCTCCCGGGGAGGTCCTGATCAAGTTTCTCCTCGACGACGCAATCACGAAGGGGCTCGAGGAGTTCGACTTTACCGTCGGATCCGAGCCTTTCAAGTACCGCTTCGCGAACCGGACGCGTTCCAATCATCGCATGATCGTTTTCCGCTCTGCCGGCGATTACTGGATCCACCAGGCCCTCTTCCGGGGAAAATCCATGCTCAGGAAGTGGCTCGGGCGTGACGCAGCTTCAAGGGCCAACGCAGCTTCAGGGACCAACGAATCTTCAACGACTACAGCGTCTTCAAGGACAAATGCGGCATCCACTCAATAGGACGCGGTTCCGAATGCTCAAGGCAGTCCTCGCGGCGACCGGCCTTCTGCTCGTTTCTGCCGCCGGACTAGCGGATGCCTATGTCTGGCGCGACGCCCGGGGCGCTCCGAAGTTTGGGGACAAGCCTCCGCGGGAGGGCGCACTTGATGTCAGCAAGCTCGGGGCGACGTTCCGGTACTTCACCACGTTCGCGAAGGGCCCGTTCAGGACCGCGCCGGGCGACGGAACCTCAGATGATGGTGTCTGGTGGGTGGAGCAGAAGGCAGGGACGAATCGCGCGACCCTTGTCAACATCGGACCTGGCGGCGCAACGGCCCTGCGCCTGCACACCGAACCGGGCGACGACAATGTTTCGAGCAGCGGCGTCCACGAGCGCAACGACGTCGCGCTTCCACAGAAAGACACCGGCTGTTACCAGGGCCGGGAGCAGTGGTGGGAACACTCGATCCTGTTCCCCGACGACTATGTCGCTCCGTCCGCCAGTTCGAAGTATTCATTCAGTTGGAATGTCGTCTTCGATTTCCACAACAGCGCTCCTGGTCCGTGGCAAGCCAATTTGCATACGGAAGTTGTCACCCTTTCCCAGGACCCGAATGATCCGCTGCGAAACCCCTATCCCCCTATTCTCAGGTTCAGGGGCTACGGTGGGGAGAAGTCCGGCGACGGCGCATTCATCGCGCCGATCGGGCCGGTCGTGAGGAACACCTGGTACGATTTTGTCTATCACGTGAAGTGGTCCGCGGGCCCGGACGGCTTCCTGGATGCGTGGGTGAACGGCGTGCAGAAGCTTTCGCACAAGGGACCAACGCTCTACGTCGGGCAGGGCTGCTACCTCAAGCTCGCCAACTACCACGTTGCTTATCGGCAGGCGAGCGCTGTTATCCACCGCCGCGTGATCCGCCACGACGTGGAAGGATCGCGGCGCCCCGATTGACCGGCGAAAGCCGGCTCAGAACCGTTGTTTGCGGCTGACCAGGTAGTCGATAACGCGCAGTCGTCCGCTTCCGCCGAGCGTGTGGACATGCAAAATGTCCTTGCGCCAGCCCGGTGATACCCGGTCAACGGCTGTTTCCCGGTAAGCGTCGTCGCGGAGGACGTCCACCCGATTGATCAACACGGAGTGTCCATAGGCCAAAGAGCAGTCCTGGCTCGGCCGGTACAGCACCCCGTCGCGCGAAAACAGCGGTCCGGCGGGGCGCGCGCTGCGCACATCGGAAACCACTGGATTGGCGCGATGGGCAGTCCAGGGGCCGAGCGGCGTCATGCCCGAGTAAAGATGCAGCTCATCGCTGCTGTCCGCTCCAGGCTCTGCGACGTTGACGAACATCCACCAACGATCTTTGTCCTGCCACAAGGTGGCGTCATACGCGCTGATATTTTCGAGGACAACCCGGTGCAGGCTCCACCGCAGCGGAAACGACTCGCAGCGGTAGACTTCGACTGTTCCGTTGGCCGCCGTTTCCGGCATCATGTACAGTGACCCCTCCCAGGAGAAGATGAACGGATACGAGAGGTGGTAGGGACGCTCGAGAGCGACTTGCGGTTCGCCGGGTTCGCCGTTTTCGAACACCTCGACCGCCATGATGTGCCCCTTCTGCGTGGCGAAAGGCAGTTCCTCGAAGAAGATGAAGGACCGGCCTTCGTGCTCGACCGCGAATGGATCAGCCCAGAAGCGGTCTTTGGGAGGCACCAGGTAACGCAGCCGGTCAAAGCGCACACCCGCCTCGTCCTTGTCGGCGAAGTAATACGCCATCTGCCACTGGTCGCGCCAATTCAACGAACGCAAACGCGTGAGCGCGATATTTGATGCCCAACGCCAGGCCACGCGAGCGACCGCGGAAACAGTCGGCTCGCGCAGTGCGGGATAGCGCGTGGGGACCGCCATCCGTGGCGCTGCGAGGCCCCAGGTATCCCCATCAACAGTCAAGTGTTGCAGTATGCGTCTGTAGAAACTCATTCCCTTGTGCAGCGCATTCAGACGATTGCGCCGAGCCGAGTTGGTGATGGTCGCGCCGAAGGTCCGGTATAGCAGGCCAGCCCCCGACGCCGCGTAATCGACGACACTGACCATGGTTACCGGGCTGCCGGCGCTAAGTTCCATGGCGCCGCCCCAGATGTTCGTCGCCGATACGTCCTTTCCGATCGCGATTCCCCAAACACCCAGCCGGGAAATGGGAGTCACCGGCCGCCGTGGTGGACTGGCGGCGAAACACAACCAGACATCGACTTCGCACTGCCTCAACGTGGCGGCTCCCGCCTCATCCAGGCCCCAGCCGTCGCTGTGGCGGGTGATTCCGACATTCAGCAACGGGACCGCGAATTGTGAGGCAACGTCAGTGGGGGTAAACAGCCTCTCCCGCCGGCATCGCATGGCCTTGTCGATGCGGTCAAAAATCTTGTGCAGGTGCGAGGCAAACGACTCTCGGGCCATCCCGCGGGCAACGGCCACAGTCGCCAATCTGACGCCCGGCACGGCCAGGGCCTGGCGCAAAGATTCGAGCGCCCAGCTTTCCTGGACTCTTCCGTCCAGCAGGACGCCAAGCGTGACAGGATTCACGGTCCGGCTCCCGATCAATTCCGAACCGCTGCGAGGTGTTGCCGTGGGTGCGCGTGGAGCGTGACGGTAAACCCCTTCCGTCACTTCGGCGATGCTCGACCAGGACAACTTCTCGGTCGCGAATCGGGAAGCACCTGTCGCCAGCGAGTCGCGCAGCCGCGGGTCGGCCAGGAGTTTCTCCATGGCATCCGCAAGTGCTGTGCCGTCCCGCGGAGGGACGATCAATCCGGTCTGGCCATCGATCACGACGTCGGGGACGTCGCCAACGTCGGTTGCGATAACCGGCCGTGAGCCGGCAAATGCCATTGCGCCGACGCCGCTCTGCGTAGCATCGGTATAGGGCAACACCACGGCCATGGCTCTGCGGAACAGGCTTGGCACCTCCGCCGGCGCAATGTAACGATCGATCAGGTCGATCCAGGGGCAGGATGCGATTCGCGCCCGATGAAGCTCCAGGTCGCTGCCCGTGCCGGCCACGATGACCCTGAAGGCATATCCGCGAGCGTGCAGAATATCGCCGGCGTCCAGCAGATAGCGCAAACCCTTGTAAGCCAGCACGCGGCCGAAGAACAGGAAGGCTCCCGGCTCGAAGCCCGAAATATCAGTGTCGATATCCGTCCGGCCGAGTATGCCATGGGGAACGATGTCAACCCGTCCGGCCACCCGGGAATCCAGGTCTTCGAGTTCCGCCTGCATGCGCGGCCCATGCACGATCAGCCGGTCTGCCCGGCCGCGGAACCAGGTAACGATTCTCCATTGCCAGCCATGCCTGGAGAGCCCGCCGGAATGCGGAACGGGGTCGTGCACCGTAATCAGGACGGGAATGCGCTTGCGGTACGAGTACAACGTCCACCCCACCAGGACAGGGTGAACTTCCTGGATGTGCAGGATCTCGGGAGAGAAGTCCCTCAGGATCCTGTTTATCCGGAGACTGGTGCCGAGAGTGCGCGGATCCCGCATCCTGCCCGGTTCCAGGAATCGGACGGTAACGGTTTTATGCAGCAGCTCGAGCAAGTCATCCGTCAGTTCGCTGCGGGCATTGCTGGAACGCAGTATGAGCAGGACTTCATGTTTGGCCGAGAGGGCGAGCGCGAGGCGGCTGGCGTACTCTGAAAAATGGAGCGCCAGAAGTGCGATCCTCATAGTTTTTTCCCGGGACATATTCTTTGGTGGTGAACGGCCTCCGCGACGTGGAGTTCGCCATCGGTGCGACCGCGTGCCGGAAGGTGCCTAGTGGCCATTGGAAATAAACTTTCTGATCGCGCCTCTGAACACGGCGTGAACTCCCGTCCTTTCAGGTTTTCGCAGCAACAAGGTCCAGCCTATTACCCCATATGCCAGTACGAAGCACCCGATTCCTGCCAGAGTTTCCCAGAGCGGAGGGAGGGAAGCCTGTGCGATTGCCGCGCGGCAGCCCCATGCCATCGCGATTCCCGCCGCTGTGATGACAATAATGTCAGCGCCAAATGGAAATGCCCCCAACGTGCGGCGGACGAACAGAACCCTCGTTGCGTTTGCCACCGCAATGGACGTGAATGTCGCGACTGCCGCACCAAGCTGGCCGTACTCGGGAATCGCAATCCAGCAGAGGAGTGCCGAGACCGCAAGGCCGATCGAAAGGATTTTCAGCTCGAGAACATGCTTGCCCGTCATCGACAGGGCCCAGCCCGACGGCCCGAAGACGATGAAGACATATTGTCCGGCCGCCAGCCAGCTTACGACAGCCTGGGAAGTCACAAACGACGGACCAAAAAGGGGAGGAAACTGCGCGCCCCAAAACAGGAAGATCGCAAAAACCGGCAGCGTGAGCAGGGTAACCAGCCGGGTGCTCAAGGACATAACGTGCACCATGCCGGCAAGGTCTGCTCGTACGTGCCGTTCGGCGATCAATGCACCGAGCCCCTGTCCAAAGGCGACGCCGAAAACGCCCATCAGCACCAGCAGCATCTTTACCAGGGAATACTGTCCCAGGTCCTGTGCGGTCGCGAAACGGCCCAATATCAGCATGTCCATGCTGGCGGTAAGAGAAACGACGAGTACCGCCCCGGCCAGAACGCCCGAGTAACGCATCACGCGAAACGTTTCGCCCCATGCCTGCGGTGTGGCGCGATCGCCTGCATGAAAATCGGAACGGGCGCGCGTCGCGAGGAACGCCGAAGCCAGCAACGATCCGAGCGTGGTTCCCACGACCACGGCCCAGAGGCGCCATCCGGCCAGGAACAGGATGAGAATCGCCGAAAGGCGGATGGTCGGCAACAGGACGCACTCGGCAAGCACGGGCGGAGCCAGTTTGAAAATGCCCCGGTATGCGCCACCCAATACCGCAATGTCGGTCAAAAACGGCAGTGCGAGCGCGAGGCACAGGAGGATTTCGGCAAAGTGGGGGTACTGGTAGAAGTTGGCCTCCACGACTCGGCCCAAACCGAGCGCAACGGCAATCGCCGGGAGCAGGGCGAACGTGCCTGCCAGGAGGCGGACCCGCCGGAGTACCCGAACATGCGCGGTACGGTCCGGTCCGCCATTACTCTCTCCAAAGTGCCTTTGCAGCCCTACGTCGAGTCCCAGGCGGGTCACTATCGCGGTCAGGTCCAGCAGATTGCGGGCGAGGTTGAAGATCCCGTAGTCCGATGCGCCGATGACGCGGGCCACGATCAAGCCCGACAGGAGCGACACGCACTGCTGGTAGAACGTTCCGGCAGCTACGATCGAAGCACGGCCGATCAGCCTGCGCGGTGCCGCCTCGTCTGGTTGGATTTTCATTGCGGCACATCAGGTACCCTGCGTCATACGCTCAAGCTGTAGCGAACGGTGCAGGATTACGGCAAGTAAAATGGCAAACAGCGCCGCAATTCTCCCGTCCGACGGAGTGTAGAGCGTCACGAATGTTGCACCGAAGGTGGCGAGCGCCGCGAGCGCCGCGATCAGCTCTGTGCGCGCATCCGGACTCGCCTTGTCGCCTGCCAGGACAGTCATGGCGCGCCTGATCGCATCGCCGACCACTACCAGGGCCGCGAGCGAGCCGAGGACTCCACCTTCGTAAAGGATCTTGAGAAAACCGCTTTCCGGTTGATCCGGGATGTATGAAATGCCCTTTGTCGTGCCGATGTCGTAGTAGTTGAACACACCCGGCCGTGTTTCGATGAGGTAGGGCTGGAAGCTGGCCAACCCGATGCCTGTTATCGGATGGTCGGCGAACATATCCCAGGTATCTACCCAGATCGTGAGCCGGTGCTCGGTTTCTTCGCTCAGGTATAAAAAGCGCTCCAGAACGGTCGTTGGAACCGTGTTCAGCCACGTTTCCATGGGTACGAGCGCCAGGGCCAGCGCAACGGCGATCACGCTCCCCATGATCAACAGTTTGGCGACGGCATTCCACTTGTTGAACAGGAACAGCGTCACCGCGGATACGGCCAGGCACGCCAAAATGGCGGTACGGGATATCGTCGTCACCAGCGCGCCCAGGCTGACTGCGATCGCGGCCCAGACCAGAAAGCGCATCTTCATGCCGTCGAACCGGCCCCGGACGGAAAGGAGCAGCAGGAACGTGATCATGCACGCGAGATAGGCGCCGGCCCTTTGCGGGTCCTGGAAGAACCCCCCCGCCCGGTAAATCGCCAGTCCGGATTCGGAAATGGTTGACTGGTTCAGGTTGCTGCCCCGCAAGCTCAGATTCAGGTGCAGGAAGTGGTCGATGAAGAGGCCGCCGGCCATGACCAGCAATACGACCGAGAGAAGGAGAACCAGGCGTTCGAACCCTCCGTCCCGCTTCAACTCCTCCAGCGCGAACAGCAGGAAAAAGTAGACGGTAAGGTTTTTGAACACGAACTCCCGCACGGACCACAGCGGAAACTGCGAAAACGCGATGCAGGGAATGATGAGCACACACGCGAGCAACAAAGCCCGGGTTGGGAAAAACGACGCCAATGACCCGGAAGGACTGGTCAGTTGTTTCGCGGCCAGCCCGATCATGAGCACGATCATGACTGCCTGGAAGACATCCAGGCCGAAGCGCCCTGGCGGGAGTGTCGCAGCCGCGACGGGAAAGCAGGCGATCAGCGCCAGAAAAGCGAATCGCAGCGGCTCCCGTCGTGTAAGCGTTACCAGGCCGCCGATGACAAGACTGGCGAAGACAGCCACGTAGTAGACGGCACGGTCGCCAGCCATGCCGCCGACGACGGCGGTCGCCAGTCCTGCGAACGCGGCCATTGCCGCCGCAACAATGACGATCAGCGCCGCGGCGGGCAGTGCCGGTGAATCCGCGGTCACGCCGGGAATGTTGGCGCTATTGAAATTCATCGATCAGGATTTCCCCGCCGATGTGCAGCGGACCGCCATGACGTCATGGCGGCCGGTTTCTCCTGCCATTGCATGGCCGGGGGCGTGACGATCGTGACGGCTCCGGCCAGGACGCACCCCGCCCACTGGCTGCGCCTGCGTGGCCGCTCCCTTGTTCCGCAACTGCGCCATCATGCAGGACAACGCGCCACGGCGCGCTCGAACACAATGCCGATGTGCTCCATCTCCTCTTCACTCGGGGGCACATCGAGAATGAACGTGCGGTAGCCGGCGTCGACGTAGCGAGACAGTTCGTCCGCTACCCGATCGTAACTACCTACCAGAAACGGGCAAATGGCCTTGTAGTTCTGGAACGGTACCAGCCAGTACGGATTCTCTTTTCCCATCTCCGTATTGCCGAGTTCCGAGAGTTGCCGGTGCCAGGAGGAATCCGATACCTTCATCGCCAACTGATGAGTAAGCTGTCCCTTGCGGTCTTCGGGGTAGCGCGTGCGCGCGGCGGTCCAGGCTTCGCCGTCTTGCGGGCGGGCGATGATGCCGATACGGATGCCGTTCGCCGTGGCATCCCCGGGCGGGGCCGCCGCGTACTCGGACGGAGGCTTCGGGTATTCGACGGCCGTCGCCCCGAGTTGCCGCGCGGCCTGCATGCCCGCTTCCGAGGAACCGGAAACCAGCAGGCCGGGCATCAGGCTGGCAGGCAGCGGCGGCGTAAGCCTGAGGTTGGCCACCTTGTAGTAGAGGCCTTCGAAGCTCACCGGATCGGCCGATCGCAGCAGTTTCTGAATGACCGTGGCGTACTCGATCAACCGCACGTAACGATCATCGTGGGGTGTGAGGTCGTTGAGCGCCGTGAGGTCGTTCTTGAATCCGCCCGCCACCATGTTCAGGTATACGCGGCGGCCGTGCAGAAAGGCCAGCGAAGTGATCATCTTCGCCACGCTGTAGGGATGCATGTAGACCGGCTGGATCGCCACCAGGGGACAGAGGCGCTCTGTGGCCCCGATGATGATCTGCGAGACCAGCCAGGGATCCAGTTGCGCGTTGTCGGTAAACACGAGGATGCCTTCGCACCCGGCGGCCTCACTGCAGCGCGCCACTTTCTCCAGCTCGCGGAAACTGGTCCCGGACTGCGCCGTCAGCGTAGTGGGGCAGGTGGTGAAAATCTTCAGGCCGTGCTCGGAAGCCGTGGTGCGCATATCGAGTCCTCGCGATCCGTTCGCAAGGGGCTCAATCTACGCGGGGCAAAATGCAGACCACGCGCCGCGACAGGCGCCGGCCCATGATCCATCCGGACCATGGGGGAATCGCCGGGAGGCGGAAAAAACAAGGGCGTGGCCTCGCGGCCGCGCCCCAGGGAACTTCTCAATCAGCAGAGAAACAGATGACTACGCTTCGTTTGGCTTCGGCAGAGACAAGCTGGTAACAACGAGTTGGCCATCTGGTTTCCAAGCGGTGTAGTAAGTGACCTACACCTGTAGTTACTATCCTACATTCACCCTCTATCTGCAAGGGTGGAAAATGGCTCGTTCGGATTATGTTGTGTTCATCGTGCTGGTCCAAAAAAAAGCCGGCGGATCGCTCCACCGGCTTTTCTCGCAGGCAACGCAGCACCATGCTTATAAGGCATGGTTTGCGGTGTGGATTACGGCGTAGCCGTCAGAACTCCGTTTACCATCGTCAGAACTCCCTCCAGCGGCCCCACCGAAACGGAGAGTGCCGTCGTGCCGCGGATCACGCGGTCGTGGATGACCGCGGTGCTTTGCCCGAATGCCGAGTGGTAGTTGGCAAGCTTGAGGAAAACGCCGTACCCCTCGTAGAGCGTCGGCCCACGGTGATCCAGCTTCAGCACGCCGTTGACCCACGCCTGAAAGTAGCCATCGGAACCGGAGGACCACTTCACGTGGTAGACGAAATCGTACCAGCCGCCCTTCACGATCGGGCCAACATCCGCCCCGAAACTGTATTGGTTTCCGGCGCTGTCCATGACCACGGTCGGCCCGGCCTGGCCGCGCAGGGACATCCGGCCGTCAGACCCGGTGAAGATGTGAAAATTGGCCTGTCCTCCCTGATTCCTGGTGTCGTGGAAATCGAAGATGGTGCCCCAGGATCCCGCGGGCGGGGTCACGTAGTCCGAAGGAAACTGGACCGAGTGCGCCCACCAGGATTCCCGGCCCTGGTAGCCGTCGGTGGCCGACTGGGGTAGCGCGACATCGTTGCGCTCGTGGGCGCCGCTGCCGGAGACGTTGTTGTCGCCGGGTTCCGTGTGCAGGCGCAGGCCCGTTCCGCCATCGCGTCCGACGTTTGCGACGGTCGCGCGGTTGGTCCCGGCTTTTTGCTCCACCCACCACACATTGTCATTGGACACCCCGTCACCTGTGGCGGTCCGATACGGAGCCGTTGGGAAGGTGGCGAAAAATTGCACTGTGCCGGGTTGCGCCTGCGTCTTTGTCGTCACCGATACCGGAGCCGCCGTCCACGCCGAATGGTTCGGTACTGCATCGTAGGCGCTCACGCGATAGTTGTACGTGGTGCCCGCGGTCAAGCCGGTGTGCTGGAATGATGTCGTGGCAGTTGTGCCCAGCGCCACATCATTGAGGTAGACGTAGTAGCCCTTGACGCCGACGCTGTCGGTCGAGGCACTCCAGGTCAGATTGATCTGGGTTGCCGAGACCGCCGTTCCGGCAAGCCCGGCCGGGACGGAGGGCGGGGTGGTGTCGGGCGGGGGTGTCCCGGTGGTCGTTACTGATACCGGCGCCGCCGTCCACGCCGAATGGTTCGGTACGGCATCGTAGGCGCTCACGCGGTAGTTGTAGGTTGCACCTGCGGTACGTCCGATATGCTGGAACGATGTCCTCGTCGTTACCCCGAGCGCAACGTCATTGAGGTAAACGTAGTAGCCCGTAACGCCGACGTTGTCCGTCGAAGCGTTCCAGGTCAGGGCGACCTCCGTCGACGAGACGGCTCTGCCCACGAGGCCGGTGGGTACCGAGGGGGCTTGGGTGTCTGGCGCTGGCGCCAGGGTCTTCACGGCAACCGGCGAGGCCGTCCAGGCCGAATGGTTCGGCACGGCGTCGTAGGCGCTCACGCGGTAGTTGTAAGGGGTGTTCGGGGTAAGGCCGGTGTGCTGGAACGATCGCGCGGTTGTCGTGGCCAGCGGCACGTTATTGAGATAAATGTAGTAGCCCGTGACACCGCGATTATCGGTCGAGGCGCTCCAGGTCAGATTGACGGTCGTTGCCGTGGCGGTTCCCCTGAGATCGGCGGGGACCGAGGGAGCCTGTGTGTCCTGGGCTGCCGCAGGAAGGGCCACGCCGAGGAACAACGCCAAGGCCACAACGCGCATCGCCAGCGTCGCCCGCCCGCCTTTGAACATTGAAGCGCTTGTGACGGCCTTGCTGTGTCTGCTGTCGGGGGAGGCGGGCGGGGGATCGCCGGGAAATTTCGATGAAGCGATGCTTTGATCAGTTAAGGAGACGACACGGTTCATGTGAATTCCTTTCACAACGGTCCTGCATAACTCTGCCGCAGCGCCTTATTGCAATGGTTATGCCATGAAATATATCTCCATTAATTACATATAGTTAACGATAAATTTGTAGAATCACAACTACAAAACTGTAGTGATAAAGCGACAACGCGTAGCGACATCGTTGAAGACGCCTGTTTACGCTGGGGAAAACTGGGCGGCGAGCGCAGCCACGAGTAAATGCCGACTGCCTGCGACAGGGCGTTGCGCCCCGTAACTCATTGCCGTGCCTGAAAAAATAGCTCGATGGCGTTGCGAGGGCGGAGGCCGAATTGCGGCACAGTGCGTTGTCTGCCGCTCGAATCGCGACGGCCCGCGCGTGGGTCCGCCGCCGCCCAGCGTCTTTTGAAACATGGTCCGTTCGGGCCATCCCCGCACGCGCTCGCGACCATGCTTCGGGCGTACTGTGGCTCCCTCGCCGACAAAGCATCTGCTGGTCGCGATTTATGGCTTTCGGCGATCACCGGCTTTTCGCGATCACCGGCTTTCCGCGAGCACAGCGCGCCGCAACCACCGGCACCGCGATGCGGTGTCCTGGCGATCGGCGGCAGGTTTTCAGGGGACAGCGTTGTGCCTGGTTGCCGCCGCCATCTCCCGCCCTGAGGAGGACGGGCTGGCGACGGATCTGCACCAGGGCCTTGCACCAAGGTTTTGAAAAATGAAATCAGGACAACGCATCCCGGCATCAGATTCCCCGGACCCCGAGTTGCGCTCCGCCGATTCCGGGCGTGTCAACTTGCCCGAGCCGGTGATATGCAACGTCCTCGTCGTCGAGGACGATCCCCACCTGCTTTTCGCGTTGCGGGAACTGCTGGATGGTCCGGATCGGAATGTCGTCGTCGCGGAAACCGGCGCCGAAGCCTTGCGTTGCTTCCTGATCAGCGATTTCGCCGTCATCATCCTGGACGTGAAGATGCCGGATATGGATGGCTTTGCGGCCGCACGGCTGATTCGAAAGCGCGAGCAATCGCGCAATACTCCGATCATTTTCCTGACCGGCTCCGGCGCGGACGCTGCTTCCATCTTTCGCGGTTACGAGGCGGGGGCCGTGGACTATCTGGTCAAGCCGGTGGTGCCGCAGATCCTGACGGCAAAAGTATCGGTATTCATCGACCTCTACCGGAACAGCGCGGCGCTCAGCCGGGAAATCGCCGCGCGCAAACTGATCGAGGAGGACCTGCGCAAAGCCGGGGAGAGGCTGCGCGCGTCAACGGCGCAAATCGAGTCGGAGCGCGAGGACGAGCGCACCCGCCTGGCGCGCGAGATCCATGACGGACTCGGACAGGCATTGACGGGGTTGAGGATGGACCTGTCGTGGCTGGAGAGAAGGCTTCCCGGGGATCAGGTGGAGGCGGCCGCGAGGACGAAATCGATGTTCCGGCTCGTTGATGCGACAATTCAATCCGTGCGCAGGATTTCTTCCACGCTAAGGCCCCAGGTGCTGGATGACGTGGGGCTCATTGGCACCCTGAGATGGCAGGCGACGGAGTTTCAGGTTCGCACCGGCATCCGCTGCAAAGTCGATCTGCCGGCGGAGGAACCCGTCGTGGACCGTGTGCGCGCAACCGCGGCCTTCCGCATACTCCAGGAGGCCCTGGCCAACGTGGCACGCCATGCCGGCGCAACGCGAGTAGACATAGGCTTGCAGGTGGATACCGACAATCTCATACTGAAGATTGTCGATAACGGGCGGGGGGTGTCGGAGGCGCAGTTGCAGGATCCGAAATCGCTCGGCCTCCTTGGAATCCGCGAGCGGGCGTTCCTTCTCGCGGGCACTGTTGCCATCGAGGGCAAAGGCGGCAAGGGAACGACAGTCACTCTTTCGATCCCGCTTCGCCCCGGCCCCATGCCGTGGTTGCCCGCGATGCGTCGTGGCATTGCGCAGGGAAACCGAGAGCGATTTTCCGGGTAGCCGTCGTTGCGCGAGAGCATGGGCCAATGAATATCCTTATTGCAGATGATCACCCGCTGGTTCGACAGGGCCTGAAGCAGCTTCTAGGCTCCGAATCCGACATGGCGGTGGTCGGCGAAGCGAAAAATGCCGACGAGACGCTTGACCTCGCCCGCAAGCTGGACTGGGACGTGCTCATCCTCGATTACTCCATGCCCGGCGGGAACGGCCTGGTGGTGCTCAAGGAACTCAAGCGCGCCTACCCGCGGCGCCCCGTGCTCATCCTGAGCATGCACCCGGAAGACGCGATCGCGATTTCCGTGCTGCGGGCCGGCGCGGCGGGTTACATCAACAAGGAGTGCGCGTCCGAAGAGCTCCCGCTCGCCATCAGAAAGGCCGTCAGCGGCGGCAAGTACGTCAGCACCTCACTGGCCGAGAAGCTTGCCGTCGAACTCGAAGGCGCCTCGCATGTCCGTCCGCACGAATCGCTGTCCGACCGCGAATATCGCGTCATGTGGATGATCGCGTCCGGAAAGTCGATCACCACGATCGCGGAGGAATTGTCCCTGAGCCCCAATACGGTAAGCACCTACCGGATCCGCATCCTCAAGAAGCTCAAGCTCGAACACAATGCGGATCTGGTCCGCTACGCAATCAAGCATCGGCTCATGGAGTAACCGGCCCGGCCGCGCTTCCTGCGCCCGCCTGTTGCGCTGATCGTCCCGCTGCAACAGATCCGCATTCTGCCCTGGAGATATGCGCTGTCCTTATGCGCCGGCGCCCGGGGTGGCAACAACTTTCGAGGAGGGAGACGGTCATGACAGATCAGCGCAATCCTCGTTCCCGGAAAACACCACGGGAAGCACCACCAGAAACACCACCGGAAACACCACCGAAAACATCACGGCAAACACCGGATCGAAGCGAAATGCTGCGCGCCCTGCACGCGTTCAAGAGCGGTGACTTTTCCGTGCGGATGCCATCCAGCCTTGCCGGTGTCGACGGCGAGCTCGCCGGTGCATTCAACGACCTCGCCAGGGTGGGTGAGGCCATGACGGAGGAGCTTGCCCGCATTCGCAACCTGGCCGGCAACGCAGGCTTGCCGGTCGCCGAAAGCCAGCGGCGACGAACGACGGACAGCGCGGACGAGCTCGCGGCCCGCCAGGCGGAAGCGCAGCTACGCGAGGAGGCTCTGCAGCGCACCAACCGGCAACTGCGGCAGAATGCCCGACAATTGTCCGAGCAGATGAAGCAGATCGAGGACAAGAACAGGCAGGTCGAGCTGGCCAAGGCGTCGCTCGAGGAGAAGGCTGGGCAACTGGCGTTGAGTTCGCGTTACAAGTCGGAATTTCTGGCCAATATGTCGCACGAGCTGAGGACACCGCTGAACAGCCTGCTCATCCTGGCGCAGATGCTGGCGGAAAATCCGGCCGGCAATCTCACCTCGAAGCAGGTCGAATTTGCCCAGACCATCGAGGCCGCGGGCAATGACCTGCTTGCCTTGATCAATGACGTCCTCGACCTGGCGAAGATCGAATCCGGTACCGTCACGCTGCACTTCACCACGGAGAGCTTCGCGGAGCTGCAGGATTACCTGAATCGTGCATTCCAGCAGATCGGGCACGACAAGGACCTGCAATTCCGGATCTCGATCGACCGGGACCTGCCGCCCGCGATCCGCACGGACGCGAATCGCCTGCGGCAGATCCTGAAGAACCTGCTTTCCAACGCATTCAAGTTTACGCCGGGAGGCGTCGTGTCGATGAATGTCGCCGTGGCGGCTTCCGGCTGGTCTGCGGGACACCCGGTGCTCGACGGCGCGGCGAAAGTCGCTGCATTCGCGGTCATAGACACCGGCATTGGCATCTCGGCGGACAAGCAGCAGATCATCTTCGAAGAGTTCCGGCAGGCCGATGGAACGACCAGCAGGCATTTCGGCGGCACCGGCCTGGGCCTGTCGATCAGTTCCCGGCTGGCCAATCTGCTGGGGGGCGAGATCACCGTGCAAAGCACTTCCGGCAACGGCAGTACGTTTACGCTTTACCTGCCCTTTGTGCCGAAATCAGAGGGCGACGACTCCGGTGTTGCCGACGGGTCACGCGACGAACCGGACCAGGCCACGGTGGAGGTGGTTGCGGCGGAAGCGTTGCTCTGGAATCCGGGCGCGGAGGCGCCTTCCTCCCAACACGGTCCGCTGCCACGCACCGGCAAGGGGATGCCCGAACTCGCGGGCAGTAAGGTGCTGCTCGTCGATGACGACATTCGCGGCATCTTCGCGCTGACCAGCGTCCTCGAACAGCATGCCATGACGGTGATGAACGCCGAGACCGGCGCGGATGCCATCGAGATTCTGAAGAAAAATCCGCAGATCGACATCATCCTCATGGACATGATGATGCCAGGGCTGGATGGATACGCCACGATCCGCGGTATACGCAACCTCGAGCATTTCAGGAGTGTGCCGATCATCGGCGTCTCGGCCAGGGCCATGAAGGGCGACGCCGAGAAGGCCATCGAGGCGGGGGCATCGGACTACCTCTCCAAACCCGTGGGCATCGGCCATCTGCTGTCCGTCATCCGGGCCTGGCTTGCCGGTGAAAAAAAGTGCTGAGTACTGGGTGCTGAGTACTGGGTGCAGAGTGCTGGGTGCTGAGTGCTGAGAAAAGCAGGGCTGGGTGCACCCAGCACCCACACCGAGGACGCCGCACCGCCTGTCTAGGTCGCGATGAGTTCCGGAAGCAGGCGGAGGTACTCGCGTTTGACCACCGCATAGCATTCGCAAACGCGCGATTCGAGTTTGGTTCGGTCCAGCACGGTGATTGTTCCCCGGCTGTAGTGGATCAGTCCGGCCGCCTGCAGGTGGCCGGCGGCTTCGGTTACGCCCTCGCGGCGCACCCCCAGCATGTTGGCGATCAGTTCCTGGGTCATGGTCAGCTTGTTCGAGGGCAGCCGGTCCAGGCTCAGCAGCAGCCAGCGGCACAACTGCTGCTCGACCGCATGGTGGCGGTTGCACACCGCGGTCTGCGCCATCTGCGTGATCAGCGCCTGCGTGTAGCGCAGCAGCAGGTGCTGCAGCGGGCCGCCGCGCTCGAATTCTTGCTTCAGGTAAAGCGCCTTTAACCGGTAGGCGTAGCCCGCGCCCTGCACCACCGCGCGGCTGGGGGTGGTTTCTCCTCCCATGAACAGGGAAATGCCCACCAGGCCCTCGTTGCCCACCACCGCGATCTCCGCCGAGGAGCCATCCTCCATGACGTAGAGCAGCGACACGATGCTGTCGGTGGGGAAGTACACATGGTTCTGCGGCGTGCCGGATTCGTAGAGCGCCCAGCCGAGTTCCAGGGGCACCCGCTCCAGATGCGGCAGCAGACGCTCGTACTCCGATGCCGGCAGCGCGGCGAGGAGGTGGTTCTCCCTGCCTTTGGGGGTAAGAGCGGGGGAGGGAAAAGTTATATCCATGGGGTGAATTCTGATGGTTGCGCACTCCGGATACACATCTCGTCACATTCAGATACGCATTGCGCATTGA
>ENA-ORBV01001160-ORBV01001160.1-microbial-mat-metagenome-genome-assembly--contig:-NODE-1160-length-59556-cov-6.891491_pt1 | contig 59556 bp, 64 predicted proteins | sample MGYA00237777_ERZ505514 | MGnify/ENA primary metagenome ERZ505514 (study PRJEB26160, sample SAMN06269048) | microbial mat metagenome | isolation source: Oligotrophic lake microbial mat | place...
GCAATTTACGCTCCACGCTTCCTTCCCACACTCGGTCGCCCTCATGCAGTTGCGCTTCACTTCGTTCGCTGTGATCAACTTACGACGGGACTTGCACCCGTAGGAGTGCGCCCATGCTGGGCGCACAACGAAAAACCCTGCGCCTGGCGCAGGGTTTCGTGCTGGGAAACGGACAGCCTCAGGCAGCGGTCACGATGACCGTGTGCTTGTTCATCGCACCTTTGACTGCAAACGAAACCGTCCCGTCAGCCAAAGCGAACAATGTGTGGTCCTTGCCCACGCCCACGTTGCTGCCAGGATGAAACTTGGTACCGCGCTGACGCACGATGATGGAACCAGCGGTTACCGCCTCGCCACCAAATGCTTTCACACCCAGCATCTTCGGCTTGGAATCCCGACCATTGCGCGTTGAGCCGCCGCCTTTTTTCTGTGCCATTTCAATTCTCCAATCTATCGACCAATGGACAAATGCCCGGGCCGAGAACCATCATCAGGCGGCAATCGCGCCAATTTGCAGTTCGGTGTACTGCTGGCGATGTCCCTGGCGTTTCTGATAATGCTTGCGACGACGCATCTTGAAGATGCTGACTTTGTCGTGTTTGCCATGAGCAAGCACCGTGGCTTTGACTGTTGCGCCGGACACCAGGGGAGTACCAACCTGAATCTGAGCGCCGTCTCCGACGGCCAGAACCTGGTCAATCACAATCTCCTGGCCTACATCCGCAGCAATCTGTTCTACTTTAATTTTTTCGCCGGAAGCAACGCGATACTGCTTGCCCCCGGTTTTTATGACCGCGTACATGTTGACCTCTTCTTTGATGCATTGAAGCTGGGCGAACCAAATTCCGCACAGCGCGAAAGTATAGCATCCCCTGCTGCGGCTGACTGTATTGGCACCATGCCTTGGCTGTAGGCCAGCCCTTGTTTCTATAATTCGCCTTCACCTACTGGCACTTGCCCTTGCAGACGCCCTCCTCCCCATCCTCCTCTGGGCTTTCCATCATTGCGGCAGACATGCGCGCGGTGGACGAAGTCATTGCGAAACGGCTCGACTCCAGTGTTCCCCTGGTGGGTCAAGTGTCGCGGTACATCATCGGGGCGGGCGGCAAGCGCTTGCGGCCAGCGCTGTTGTTGCTCACAAGCGGAGCATTCGATTACAAAGGCACGCAGCAGTTCAACCTGGCTGCGGTTGTCGAGTTCATACATACGGCCACTCTCCTTCATGACGATGTTGTCGACGGTTCGGAGTTGCGTCGTGGCAATGCGACCGCCAACCAGACGTTCGGGAATCCGGCCAGCGTGCTTGTCGGCGATTTTCTGTACTCCAGGGCATTTCAGATGATGGTCGAAGCGCAGGACATGCGCATCATGGAGGTCCTGGCGAACGCCACCAACGTCATCGCCGAAGGAGAGGTTCTGCAGTTGATGAACATGCATAACGCCGCGTTGGATGAGGCCGGATATCTGCATGTCATTCGGTCCAAGACAGCAAAATTGTTTGAGGCCAGCGCGCGGGTAGGAGCCATCCTGGCAAGGGCCTCGGCGGATCAGGAGGATGCGTGCGCCGAGTACGGACAGGCGATCGGAACGGCTTTTCAGGTTATCGACGACGTGTTGGACTACGCTGGAGACGCCGGCGTGATGGGGAAGAATCTGGGTGATGATCTGCGCGAAGGTAAAGCGACGTTGCCTTTGATCTGCGCCATGCAGCGCGGCAACAGTGAACATAAGAGTCTGATCAAGAATGCCATCGAGACGGGCGCAGTCGAAATGCTGGACCAGGTCGTTGCCATCGTGAGAGAGACCGGGGCCCTGGAGTTTTCGCGTCTAGCGGCAGCGCGGGAAGCCCATCGTGCCATGGCAGCAGCGGAGCGTCTGCCGCAAGGGCCGCACAGCGCGTGTTTGATACACTTGGCAAGTCAACTTTTGGAGCGTAATAGCTGAATTTTTTACGCTCATGACAAATCGGGGTGTAGCTTAGCCTGGTAGAGCGCTACGTTCGGGACGTAGAGGCCGGAGGTTCGAATCCTCTCACCCCGACCAGTATGACGGCTACTGTTGTCAATCCGCGTCCATCAGACTGGCACGGACCCGCTTTCAATTTACATCGATCGGGCAATCGAGGATGATTAGGCAATTGCCTAATGCCGTAGTACATTTTCAGCCCATGTCCGCAGCCGATACAGCCAACCGCGAATCCAAGCCCGTTGCCTTGCCTGGTTTGGGCCGGGCGCTCATCCTGGCCGGGAAGTTGGGGCAAAAGTCCGCTGAAGACATCTATCGCAAGGCGTCTTCGGGGCGCACCAGTTTTATTGCAGAACTGACAGGGTCAGGATCGGTTTCGGCGTCCGACCTGGCGCACACAATGTCGTCTGCTTATGCTGCGCCTTTGGTAGACCTCGACGCAATCGATCCGCAACGCCTGCCCAAAGGACTGTTGGACGTCAAGATCTGCCAGGCGTACCGGGTCGTTGTACTGAGCAAACGGCACAACAGACTCACCGTAGCTACCGCGGATCCGTCAGACCAGGAAGCCGTCGAGAAGATCAAATTCGCTACCCAATTGGGTGTGGACTGGGTCATCGCTGAGTACGATAAGGTCCTGAAACTTGTCGATGCCAACTCAGTCTCGGCAGCCGAGACGATGGAAGAGATCATCGGCGGCGAGTTCGAGTTCGATGAGACCGCCACCGAAGGCGTATCCGACAACGAACAGTCGTCCGTTTCGGAGGTCGACGACGCACCGGTCGTCAAGTTCCTGCACAAGATGCTGCTCGATGCGTTCAGCATGCGCGCATCGGATCTGCATTTCGAACCATACGAACACACCTATCGTGTGCGATTTCGCATTGATGGCGAATTGCGCGAAATCGCAGCCCCGCCGATTGCGATCAAGGACAAGTTGGCGTCGCGTATCAAAGTTATCTCCAAGCTCGATATTTCCGAAAAGCGGGTGCCGCAAGACGGAAAGATGAAGCTCAAAGTCGGACCGAACAAGGTCATTGACTTTCGGGTCAGCACCTTGCCAACCTTGTATGGGGAAAAAATCGTTATCCGGATCCTCGATCCGAGCAGCGCAAGGCTGGGTGTTGATGCTTTGGGATATGAGCCGGAAGAAAAGCGACGGCTGCTCGATGCAATCAGCAGACCTTACGGAATGATCCTGGTTACGGGCCCGACCGGGTCCGGCAAGACGGTATCCCTGTATACCTGCCTGAATATCCTGAACAAGCCAGGAGTCAACATCGCCACGGCGGAAGACCCATCGGAGATCAACTTGCCAGGCGTCAATCAGGTCAATGTCAATGACAAGGCCGGTTTGACATTTGCCGTGGCCTTGAGGTCGTTCCTGCGCCAGGACCCGGACATCATCATGGTCGGTGAGATACGGGATCTCGACACGGCCGACATTGCAATCAAGGCTGCGCAGACGGGGCATCTGGTGCTTTCGACCCTGCATACCAATGACGCTCCAACAACCTTGACCAGGATGCGAAACATGGGCATTGCGCCCTTCAATATTGCTTCCAGCGTCATCCTGATCACCGCTCAGCGCCTCGCGCGGCGCCTGTGCTCCAATTGCAAAACGGTCGCGGACGTTCCGGAGAAGGCCTTGCTCGATGCTGGCTTCAAGGCGTCTGAGATTGACAGTTCCTGGTCGCCCTATCGCCCGATTGGCTGCTCCATGTGCAGTGGCGGTTACAAAGGCCGGGTTGGTATCTATCAGGTCATGCCGATCACAGAGGAAATCCAGCGCATCATCTTGCGCGATGGCAGTGCACTGGAGATTGCCAAGCAGGCCGCCCTGGAGGGCGTTGATTCGCTGCGACGCTCGGGCCTGCACAAGGTGAAATTGGGTCTTACATCACTTGAAGAAGTACTTGCCGTCACCAACGAGTAGGAACAAGGACACCAACAGCATATGGCTACTGCGAAACCCAAGGGCAGCAACGAGTCGGTCTTCGAGTGGGAAGGCAAGGATCGCAATGGCAAGCAGGTCCGTGGGGAGACACGAGCCGTCGGTGCGAACCAGGTTCAAGCGATGCTGCGTCGGCAAGGTGTCACGCCAGCGAAGATCAAAAAACGCCGCGTCGGCGGCGGCGCTTCGATCAAGCCCAAGGACATGGCCATTTTCACGCGCCAGCTGGCGACCATGATGAAGGCCGGCGTGCCGCTGCTTCAGGCGTTCGACATCGTCGGTCGCGGCAATCCCAACCCCAGGGTCACCAAGTTGTTGAGCGACATCCGGACAGATGTCGAAACCGGCACGTCGCTGAGTGTGGCTTTCCGCAAATTCCCGTTGTATTTCGACAACCTCTATTGCAACCTGGTCGAGGCCGGGGAGTCCGCCGGTATTCTTGACCAGCTGCTGGACCGACTGGCTGTCTACATGGAAAAAACAGAGGCCATCAAGTCCAAGATCAAGTCGGCGCTGATGTACCCGATTACCGTCTTGATCGTCGCGTTCGTCGTGGTCTCGGTGATCATGATTTTCGTGATTCCGGCGTTCAAGGAGGTTTTCTCAAATTTTGGCGGCGAGCTGCCGTTGCCAACGCTGATCGTCATTGCGATGAGCGAGTTTTTCATCAAGTACTGGTACCTGATCTTCGGCGGCCTGGGTGGCGGCGTGTATTTCTTCATGGAAGCGTGGAAGCGCAATGAAAAGATGCAGAACGTCATGGATCGCATATTGCTGAAGCTGCCTATCTTCGGCGTGCTGGTCGAGAAGTCATGCATTGCCCGTTGGACCCGAACCTTGTCAACTATGTTTGCCGCCGGGGTGCCGCTGGTTGAAGCACTTGACTCGGTTGGCGGCGCCTCCGGCAATTCCGTGTTCGAGCGGGCCACCGTCAAGATCCAGCATGAAGTCTCCACCGGCACAGCGTTGACGGTTGCCATGACCAATGCCAATCTTTTCCCGTCAATGGTGCTTCAGATGTGCGCCATTGGCGAGGAGTCCGGCTCCATCGACCACATGTTGGGCAAGGCCGCGGACTTCTTCGAAGCGGAAGTGGACGACATGGTTGCCGGCATATCCAGCCTGATGGAACCCATCATCATCGTGATTCTTGGCACGGTGATCGGCGGTATCGTCGTAGCCATGTACTTGCCGATCTTCAAGCTCGGCGCGGTGGTGTGACGGCCCGCGTATAGCGCGCGAACCAATTCGTTCGGTTGTGCGTTGCAGTGTTGATCCCTGAGGCCTTCGGCTATCGCTCCGAGGTCGAACACAAACACTTCATCGATGAAGGCAATACCCGAATGGAAGTCTGGAGCCCCGCTGTCAATATTGCCTTGTTCGGGCTCCTCGGTTTACTGGTCGGAAGCTTTCTGAACGTCGTGATTCACCGCGTTCCCAAGATGCTGGAGGCCGAATGGGCGGCCAATTGTGCAGAACTTGCCGGACAGGAATCGGTGTCTTCAGAATCGTTCAATCTGATGCGACCGCCTTCACGTTGTCCGAGTTGCCAGACACCGATCCGCTGGTACCAGAATATCCCCGTGCTCAGTTACGTTGCATTGCGAGGCAAATGCGGGCAGTGCAAGGCGCCAATCAGTCTGCGTTATCCGATCATCGAACTGTTCACAGCGTTTGTCTTTGCAGCGATTGCGCACCAACAGGGCTTGGCCCCAGCCAGCCTGGTGTGGTCGGCCTTCGCATGTTTGCTGATTGCGCAGTTCTTCATCGATTTCGACACCCAGTTGTTGCCCGACGATCTGAACTACCTCATTCTCTGGCTTGGCCTGATCGCATCGGCCATCGGATGGACGACTGTGCCGCTCGCGTCGGCCGTATGGGGCGCTGTTTTTGGCTACCTTAGCCTTTGGACCGTCTTTCAAGTGCACTACCGGTTGACCGGGAAACAAGGCATGGGGCACGGTGATTTCAAGTTGCTTGCCGGCCTGGGAGCCTGGTTTGGCTCCGAGTACCTGGTTGCGCTGATCCTGCTGTCGTCAGTCGTGGGCTCCCTGATCGGTGGCACCTTGCTTGTCTTAGGCAGGCTTGCCAATCGGGACATCCCAATACCCTTCGGTCCTTTTCTGGCAGGCGCCGGCATGGTCGCACTGCTGTGCGGACCAGGCAGGCTCGAAAGCCTGATCCCGTTTGCGTTTCCGTTCTCGCACCTGGTACGTTGACGTGAAATAGCCAGCATGATGCGGGGTGAAGAGTGGGCAGCATGAAAGTTGGTGGAACGGTTCGACTGGGGTTGACCGGGGGTATAGGCAGCGGCAAGAGCACCGTTGCCAGGTTGTTCGAACAACACGGTGCCGTCCTGATCGATGCCGACGCCATCTCGCGGCAGTTGACAGCGGTTGGCGGCAAGGCGATCAAGCCGATTGCCGACATATTCGGCGCCCAGTACATCACATCCGATGGCGCGTTGGACCGCACGCTGATGCGGCAAGCCAGCTTTACAGACAACGCAATCCGCACCAAGCTTGAAGCCATCATCCATCCGCTGGTTGGCGAGGAGTCGGCCCGATTGGCGTCCGACGTTGTTGGCAAAAATGCGCAATGTATCGTCTTCGATATTCCACTGTTGGTCGAATCGCGCACCTGGCGTCAACGCGTTGATCGGGTGCTGGTCGTGGATTGCGTGGAAGAAGTCCAGATACAACGGGTCATGGACCGCAACGGCATGACGCGCGAAGAGGTCATGAAGATCATTGAAAGCCAGGCAACTCGGCTTGTGCGACTGCGCGCCGCCGACCTGGTCATCTTCAATGCGGGCCCCAGCCTGACGCAGATAGCGCTCGAGGTCCAACAGATTGCCCGATGCTTCGGGCTATGATTGGTCGAACGGAATGAAACGTGTGATTCTTTACGAATATCCCTTCAACGAGCGCATCCGAACCTACCTGCGACTGGAACACCTTTTTCGCCGCCTGGCGGAATTGGTGTCGCGCGATCACGCGCTCGACCACCACTTCGCGTTGTCGACCATTTTCGAAGTGATGGACGTTGGCGCGCGCGCCGACCTGAAGTCAGACCTGCTCAAGGATCTGGAAAAGCACCGGCAAACGCTCAACAGTTACCGTGGCAATCCGGCTATTTCCGAACGTGCGCTCGACGACATCATGGCCAAGGTCGACCATTGCTTTTCCGGTCTTGGCAGTGTTCAGGGAAAAGCGGGCCATTCGCTGACGGAAAACGATTGGCTGATGAGCATCCGCAGCCGGGTCGGCATACCCGGAGGCACCTGCGAATTCGATTTACCAGCCTACTACGCATGGCAGCAGAAGGCTGCCGACGTTCGTCGCGCCGACCTGCATCGCTGGGCTTCGACATTGGCACCCATGGCGGAATCGGTGACCCTGTTGCTGAAGATGTTGCGCGAGTCCGGAGCCGCGCAAAAGGTGCCAGCAACAGGTGGCCAGTTTCAGCAAAATCTACCTCAGGGCAAGACCTTTCAGTTGTTGCGCCTGGCCATCGATCCCACGTTGGGCCTGGTACCCGAAATCAGCGGCAATCGACTGATGGTGTCGATCCGATTCATGCGACAAGAGGCCGACTACCGGTTGCATGCGACTAGCGACGACTGTTCTTTCGAACTGACCTTGTGTTCCTGAAAGTCCCCATCGCATGACAACAACGACAGGAGACGACACGGTGCGTGAGCCCTTCAATGACACGCATCAGATTCGATCTGTCAGTTGCCCCAACTGCAAGGCGAACAGTGTGTTTGCCCAGTCGAACCCCTATCGCCCGTTCTGTAGTGAACGGTGCAAGAGCATGGATTTCGGCGCCTGGGCTGACGAATCTTTCAAGATGCCGGACCGCGACGAATCACCCAGTGTTGTTACAGCGTACGAGAACAAGCTTCAGTAAGGGCCCGAATTCGGTCCGTGACGGCGCACACGCCATTGACTAGCTCAAGTGTTGTGGGTGGGGCCAGCGAAACCGCGCTCGGCCGCGAGCCATTCCAGCACCGGAATAGTACCCGGCAACACTGGAGCCACGGCAACCGGCAATTGCTGCCAACTGCTGGACTGAGCTTCGCGCATCTGCAATTCACCGGACCACGCGCGTACCTTGCAAAAGTACAGACGCACCAAAGCGTGCGGATAGTCCACGACCTTGATACGCCAGGACTCCACTGCAGGCACGACAACTCCCAACTCCTCAAGCAACTCACGCTGCAGCGCCTGCAACACGTCTTCCCCGTGCTCCAGTTTGCCGCCCGGGAACTCCCAGTAGCCCTCGTAAACCTTGCCAACAGGTCGACTGGTCAAGAGGAAGCTGTCATCGGCCCGAATCAGGATGCCCACCGCCACGTCAACTATTGCTCGATCCGTCCCACCTGTGCGTGGTCGATCCGGATCAACTTGCAGCTCGGACTCACTGCCCATGCCGACCGTTGTAACTGCCGCCGAAATCGCGAGCGAACTGATACGCAACCCGACCACTGCGCGAACCGCGTTCCAGCGCCCACACCAATGACGCAGCCCGGGTGGCCTGGATATCGTCCTTGGCCACGCCGAAAGACATCAACCACTGGGCGACGATCGTCAGGTATTCATCCTGCGTGAAGGGATAGAAACTGACCCACAGCCCAAACCGCTCGGACAAGGAGATTTTTTCCTCGATGACCTCTCCCGGATGAACCTCACCATCGTCGGCATGGGTGTAGGTGAGGTTCTCCTTCATGTATTCAGGTAGCAGATGCCGCCGATTGCTGGTGGCGTACACCAGCACGTTGGCGGCCGTTTCGGCGACCGTGCCGTCCAGAATCGATTTCAGCGCCTTGTAACCCGGCTCGCCCTCGTCAAAGCTCAAGTCATCGCAGAAGACGATGAATTTCTCCGGGCGGTCGCACACCACGTCAACGATATCTGGCAAATCAACCAGGTCCGCTTTGTCGACCTCGATCAGGCGCAAACCGGCCGGCGCGAACTCGCGCAGACAAGCCTTTATCAATGACGACTTTCCAGTGCCGCGGGCGCCGGTCAACAACACGTTGTTGGCGGTTTTTCCTTCGACGAACTGCAACGTATTGCGCCGGATCTTGTCTTTCTGGGCGCCAATTTCCTGCAGGTCGTCCAGTCGCACCAGAGACACCTGGCGCACGGGCTCCAGTGTGCAGTGGCCCGAGCTACGTTTGCGGTAGCGGTACGCAATGCCTGCATCCCAGTCAGGCGCCGACAACGGTTGAGGCAATACTGCCTCGATACGTTCGATCAGTTGTTCCGCCCGCTGCAGCAGGCGACTGAGTTGTTGTTCCATCGTCCCATTCCGTTGAAGCCGGCCGTCAGCAAGGCTAAATAGACACTACGACCGGTAGTCTGCGTTGATCGACACGTAGTCGTGGCTCAGATCACAGGTCCACACAGTGTCTTTGGCAGTGCCACGCCCAAGTTCGACCCGCACCGTGATCTCGCTTTGCTGCATCACGCGCTGGCCGTCCGACTCCTGGTAATCGGGATGACGCCCACCACGGGTCGCAACATGCACGTCATCGAGGTACAGCTCGATGCCACGCTGCTCCAGATCATCTATACCGGCGTAACCCACTGCGGCAAGAATCCGGCCCAGGTTCGGGTCACTGGCAAAAAATGCCGTTTTGACCAGTGGGGAATGCGCGATCGCATAGGCAACCGCGCGACATTCCTGCGTATCGCGCCCGCCATGCACAGCAATAGTGATGAACTTGGTCGCACCTTCACCATCACGCACGATTGCGTGGGCCAGCGTTCTTGCCACTGTTCGCATTGCCGCCAGCAGAGCTTTACCCTCAGCGCTTTCCAGCGACTCGATTGGTGCATGCCCTGCCTTGTTAGTGGCCACCACGACGAACGAATCGTTGGTCGACGTATCGCCATCGATAGTGATGCGATTGAACGATGCGTCGGCGAGTTCGCGGCTCAACTGCGGCATCAGCGCCGGCGAAACGCACGCATCGGTCGCCATGAATCCCAGCATGGTTGCCATGTTGGGACGGATCATTCCCGCTCCTTTGCTCACACCGGTCACCGTCACCATCACTGCACCCACAATTGCCTGCGCAGAGCAGGCCTTGGGCAGGGTGTCGGTGGTCATGATGGCTTGCGCAGCACTCAGCCAGTTGTCGCCGCGCGCATCGGCAATTGCGGCGGGCAGTCCAGCCTCGATACGCTCGACCGGCAGCGGCTCCATGATGACACCGGTAGAAAATGGCAACACCTGTTCTTCGGCCACACCCAGCAAACGGGCCAGAGCAGCGCTGCTGCTGCGGGCCCGCTGCAGGCCCTGCTCGCCCGTTCCCGCATTCGCGTTACCGGTGTTGATCAGCAAGGCGCGGATTTCCTGGCCACTGGCCAGATGTTCACGACACACCTGCACCGGGGCCGCGCAGAATCTGTTTCGCGTGAACACGGCAGCGACACTTGCACCTGCGTCAATCAGCATGACCGTCAGGTCCTTGCGATTGGCCTTGCGGATGCCGGCCTCGGCGACACCTAGCCGGATGCCTGCTACCGGCCGAAGATCATGTGCCTCAGGAGCCAGAAGATTGACGGGCATCGCTTTCTCTCAGACCAGTTTGCCGTGGCATTGTTTGTATTTCTTGCCGCTTGCGCATGGGCAAGGCTCGTTGCGACCAACCCGTGGAACCTGTCCGCCTGCAACAGCCGCGGCAACACCGGTTCGCCGAGCCACACTGGCGGCATCCCGGGTCGTTTCGACCTCTCCGGTCTCGGTCGGTGCGCTGTAGGTGACGTTGCTGATGTTGTCAGCCCGGCTCTCCATCTCCTGCGCGACCTCTTCGAGTTGCTCGCCAGACTGAATGCGCACAGTCATCAGCAATCTGGTCACCTCGTTCTTGACCGAGTCAAGCAGCTGCCCAAACAATTCAAACGCTTCGCGCTTGTATTCCTGTTTCGGTTGCTTCTGCGCGTAACCCCGAAGGTGGATCCCCTGGCGCAGGTAATCGAGCGAGCTCAGATGTTCACGCCAATGGGTGTCGATGCTTTGCAACAACACCATGCGCTCGAACTGCAGGAAGTTTTCCTTGCCGACCAAAGCCAGCTTTGCCTCGAACGCAGCGTCCGCTGCCGCCTGAACTTTCGCAAGAACGTCCTCGTCGGTGATCGCGCTGGCATTCTCCACCTCCGCCTTGAGCGGCACCGTGATCTGCCACTCTTCAGCCAACGCTTTTTCCAGACCGGCAAGATCCCACTGCTCTTCAACCGAGTCGGCCGGTACGTATTGGCGCACCAGGTCCGAAAAACTGCCCTCGCGCAAAGCGGCGACCTGTGCGGACAGATCACCCGCGTCCAGGATACCGTTGCGCTGCTGGTAGATCACTTTGCGCTGGTCATTGGACACGTCGTCGTATTCCAGCAACTGCTTGCGCATGTCGAAGTTGCGCGCCTCGACCTTGCGCTGAGCGCTTTCGATGCTGCGCGTCACGATACCGGCCTCGATGGCTTCCCCATCAGGCATCTTCAGTCGGTCCATGATGGAACGAACGCGGTCGCCGGCGAAAATGCGCATCAATGCGTCATCCAGGCTGAGATAAAACCGCGACGAGCCCGGATCTCCCTGACGACCCGATCTTCCTCGCAACTGGTTGTCAATGCGCCGGGATTCGTGGCGTTCGGTGGCAATGATCCGAAGGCCACCGACACTCTTCACAGCTTCATGATCGTGTTGCCATTGCGCGCGCAGTTCTGCGATTTTTGACGCTCGGGTCGCCTCGACAACATTCGCGTCTTCGTCAAGCGCTTGAATCAACTTCTCGGCGTTGCCGCCGAGAACGATGTCCGTGCCGCGACCAGCCATGTTGGTGGCAATCGTGATCATCTTTGAGCGACCCGCCTGTGCCACGATGTCGGCCTCGCGCGCATGCTGCTTGGCGTTGAGCACCTGGTGCGGCAACTTTTCCTTGTCGAGCAGCTGCGCGATGATCTCGGAGTTTTCGATAGACGTGGTGCCCACCAACACCGGTTGACCCCGTTCATGGCACTCGCGGATGTCCTTGATCGCCGCCTCGTATTTTTCGCGGGTGGTCTTGTAGACACGGTCGAGTTGGTCTTCCCGCTTGCTGGGGCGATTGTGCGGAATCACCACCGTCTCCAGCCCGTATATCTCCTGGAACTCGTAGGCTTCGGTATCGGCAGTACCCGTCATGCCGGCCAACTTGCCGTACAGGCGGAAGTAGTTCTGAAAAGTGATCGACGCAAGTGTCTGGTTTTCCGCCTGGATTGCCACTCCCTCCTTGGCCTCGACTGCCTGATGAAGGCCATCGCTCCAGCGTCGACCGGACATCAGACGCCCGGTGAATTCGTCGACGATGACGATCTCACCCGCCTGCACGACATAGTGCTGGTCGAGGTGGTACAGGTGACGGGCCCTCAACGCCGCATACAGATGGTGCATCAGCGTGATGTTGGCTGGGTCATACAGGGTTGCCCCCTTCGGAATCAGACCATGCTCGTGCAGGATGCGTTCAGCGTTCTCATGCCCTTGTTCTGTCAGGACGATTTGCCGCCCTTTTTCGTCGATCGTGAAGTCACCCGCCTTGATGACGCCCTCACCCGTGCGGGGATCGGCCTCCCCTTCCTGCACCGTTAGATGCGGGACGATCTTGTTGATGGCCAGATACAGAGCGGTGTGATCCTCCGCCTGTCCGCTGATGATCAGCGGCGTACGCGCCTCGTCAATCAGGATCGAATCGACCTCGTCGACGATCGCGTAGTTGAGCCCGCGCTGAACCCGGTCGGCCACCTCGTAGACCATGTTGTCCCGAAGGTAGTCGAAGCCGAACTCGTTATTGGTGCCATACGTGATGTCTGCAGCATAAGCTGCTTGCTTGTCTTCACGCGCCATCTGCGGCAGATTGACGCCCACCGTCATTCCGAGGAAGTTGTACAGGCGCCCCATCCATTGCGCGTCCCGACTGGCCAGGTAGTCGTTGACGGTGACCACGTGCACGCCTTTGCCGGTGAGCGCATTCAGGTAAACCGGCAAAGTGGCGGTCAGTGTCTTGCCCTCACCCGTGCCCATCTCCGATATCTTGCCATTGTGCAAAGACATGCCACCGAGCATCTGCACGTCGAAGTGGCGCATCTTCATGACCCGTTTGGAGCCTTCGCGCACGACGGCAAAGACCTCGGGCAACAACTCGTCGAGCGGGGTTCCGGATGCAACGCGCTCCCGGAACTGCTGCGTCTTGGCACGCAAAGCGTCGTCGGTCAAAGCTTCAAGTTCAACCTCCAATGCGTTGATGCGCTTGACCGTTGTGCGGTATTGCTTGAGAAGGCGGTCATTGCGACTGCCGAATATTTTGGTCAGGAAGTTGGTTGCCATGAATGCAGGACCGTCCGGCAGGTCGTCAATGCCTGGCCAGACAGCGCAATCCTCTTTTTCAAACAGACTATGGAATTGGGGTCACCGCAGCCGAACACAAGCACAGCACGGTGCGTGACAGCGAGAACCGAACGGAGAATTTTACCTTCGCGCGGCACCCACCTTCGCTGGGCGCGACACTGGCCCGCCCGGTGTGGCGCGCGAATCCGCTTTGGCAGCCTGCAGCGCCGCCAGGTTGCCACCTGCCTGCAGGAACTTCTGGGGATCTTGCGGTACACCCTGCACCAGCACCTCGAAATGCAGATGAGCTCCTGTCGATCTACCGGTGGAGCCGACGTTGGCGATCTTCTGCCCGCGCCGGACCAGATCACCTTTCTTGACGAACACACGCGACGCGTGCGCATAAAGGGTAACCAGATCATTCCCGTGGTCAATCTCCACCATATTCCCGTAAGCCGGGTGGTATTCCTGCACAACCACGACACCGCCGGCAGCGGCCAAGATGGAGGTCCCCGGGTCAGCCTGGAAATCGAGTCCGGTGTGCAACGCCGAACGACCGGTGATCGGATCGATGCGCCAGCCGAAATCGGAACCAAGGCTACCGTCGGCAACCGGCTTCTGGGTTGGAACCATCATGTTGCGCATCTTCTGATCGAACAACCGGGACTCCAATACGGTCAGCAGGTCGGTTCTTTGCGCCGTCAGCCGGTCCAGATCAGCCAAGGTCCCCTGCAACTCGTCAATCGATAAAGGCCGACCGGTAATCAGCGCACCACCTCGGCCTGGCTTTGCCCTGATTTCACCCGGGTTGATTCCTGCAAGGCCAGACACGCGCTCGCCAAGTGATTCAAGCTGGGTCAATTTGGCCTGCATTTCACCAAGTTGGCGCGCCAGCACATCCAGGTTTTCGCGCATGAACTTGTCGCGCTGTTCGAATTCGTCCTGCACCACCAGGCGCACCAGCGAGCCCACGACGGGCCAGCGCTCGCGCGCGCCCTTGAGAAACACCCAGTGGTACATGGCGGCCGCAACCACCATCAAACCAAGTGACAGCATCAGTGCGCAGATCACCAGTCGGGTGCCGGACAAATGTACTGCGCGACTCTTGGCCAGCCATGCATCCGTGATAATCAAGTGCATTCAAACCTCCGTTTACCGTCTGGCACCATGAGCCGCCATGTTCCCGCCGTTACGCTGCTGCAAGCGACCGAGGCCTCGCCTACATTGGCTCGCCTGGCGGAACTCACACGCGACTCTTCGGCCCGTCTGGCATCGATCCGGCCGCTACTTCCGTCGGCCTTGCGGTCGGCCGTCACGGCCGGGCCGATCAGCGGCAGTGTGTGGTGTCTGCTGCTGGACAACAACTCGGCTGCTGCAAAGCTGCGGCAGTTGCTGCCATCACTGGAAGCCCATCTGCGTGTCAAGGGCTGGGAAAACGCATCGATCCGTCTGAAAGTGCAGGACCCAAAGGGGCGATGAGGCCTGCATCATCGCGGGGAAAATGGTGCCGATTAACGGATTCGAACTGTTGACCTACCGCTTACAAGGCGGTTGCTCTACCAACTGAGCTAAATCGGCGCAGGAAAATTTTACAAGAAGTACCGACACTATCCCTGACGGGGCGCCTTGCAACACAAATCATTTGACCCGGGTGAGTTTAGGCCGCTTCTTGCCTGCGGGTTGGGGACCATCTGGCGGCGGAACGGTCTGTGGTGCTGCGCCGGGAGACCTGTCGACCAGTTTAACGTCGAACTCGCTTCGTGCAAGTACCTGGTCCGAACCCCCATCGTCCACCAGCGCAGGCGCGGCAGCGGTTGATGCCACGGGCCGCGGAAAAGCCATGCCCTGGCCATTCTCGCGCGCGTAAATGGCAATCACGCGCTCGACAGGCACCATGATCTCGCGTGCCTTGCCGGCGAACCGCGCGCTGAAAGAAATGAAGTCATTGCCCAGCTTAAGCGAACTGGTTGCATCGAAGCTGACGTTGAGTACGATTTCACCGTCTTTGACATATTCCCTAGGAACCTGTACCGAATCGTCGACAAGAACCGCAACATACGGTGTCAATCCGTTGTCGGTGCACCATTCGTACAACGCCCGAATCAGATACGGGCGGGTCGACGTGGTGCTTTGCGCATCGATCATCGGTTGTCGACGTTCAGGTTATTTGCGCATGACCTTTTCGGACGGTGTCAACGCCTCGATATACGCCGGTCGCGAGAAGATGCGTTCTGCGTACTTGAGCAAAGGTGCTGCGTTCTTGCTCAGATCGATGCCGTAGAAGTCAAGGCGCCACAACAGTGGCGCAATGGCCACGTCCAGCATCGAGAAGCCTTCGCCAAGCATGTACTTGTTCTTCAGGAAGATAGGGGCGAGCTGGGTCAGGCGGTCCCGAATATGGGCACGCGCCTTTTCAAGAAGCTTCTCGTTGCTCTTGGCTGCTCGCGACTCCAGCGTCGATACGTGAACAAACAACTCTTTCTCGAAATTGAGCAGGAACAGGCGCACGCGCGCACGGTCAACCGGATCGCCAGGCATCAATTGCGGATGTGGGAATCGCTCGTCGATGTATTCATTGATGATGTTGGACTCGTACAGAATCAGATCACGCTCAACCAATATTGGCACCTGCCCATACGGATTCATGACGTTGATGTCTTCCGGCTTGTTGTACAGGTCGACGTCCCGGATCTCGAAGTCCATTCCTTTTTCGAACAGAACAAACCGGCAGCGGTGGGAAAACGGGCAGGTAGTTCCTGAATACAACACCATCATGGTGGTAGCTCCTAAATATCAAAACCTGGTTTCGAACGACAGCTACCTGGATCCAGGTCCGCCTCGAAACTAAAAAGAGTGGGATGCGTGTAGGCAATCCCACTCTGAGAATGCAAGCCTTGTCCGTGCCGGACCGGCTTGATATTGCCAAACCCTATTTGATGTCTTTCCAGTACGCAGCATTCAAACGCCAGGTGAAAACAGTCAACACGCTCAGAAACAGGAGAACCCATACACCCACACGCTTACGCGAATTCTGTGCCGGCTCACCCATCCATTGCATGAAGTTCACCAGATCACCAACCGCATGGTCGTATTCCAACGGCGTCATCGAGCCTGCAGTCAGTTGCTCCCAGCCCTTGAACATCTTGGCTTCTTGCCCGTGCTCCGACGTGACCTCAAATATCGGCCGGCGATTACCTTGCAACTGCCACAACGCGTGGGGCATTCCGACATCGGGAAATGCGAGGTTGTTCCAACCGGTCTCCTTTTTCGTATCCGGATAATAGGTCCGCAAATAGGTATAAAGGTAGTCAGCACCAGACCCCTGGCCGGCCGCGGCACGCGAGCGGGCGATAACGGTGAGGTCGGGCGGATTGGCACCAAACCACTGTTTGGCCTCCTTGGGGTCGATCGACGCGACCATCGTATCGCCGACTTTATCCGTCGTGAACAGCAGGTTGTCCTTGATCTGTTGTTCAGTCAATCCAATGTCGGTCATGCGGTTGTAGCGCATGAAAGAAGCGGAGTGACAACCCACACAATAATTGACGAACAACTTGGCGCCATTCTGCAAGGCGGTCAGATCGTTGACCTTGTTGGGCGCCTTGTCCCAGGCAATTCCACCGCCAGCAGCATGTGCACCAACGGCAACTCCGAGCGACGCCACGATGGCCCAAGCCATCTTGCCAATAAAACCAGCTCTTTTCATTCTTGTAATCCCCCGGCTCAGTGGGCTGCGAAGTTGACGCGTTGTGGCACCGGTTTGGACTCACCCAAGGTGCTCCACCACGGCATCAGCAGGAAGAACCCGAAATAAAACAAGGTGCCAAGCTGCGATACACGTTCGCCGATCGGTGACGGCGGCTGCACGCCGAGGTAGGCCAGGACGATGAAGTTGACAACAAAAACACCGTAAAGATATTTGTGCCAATCGGGGCGATATCGAATCGACTTGACAGGGCTGAAGTCCAGCCAAGGCAGGAAGAACAGAATGATGACCGAACCGCCCATGACCACCACGCCCCAGAACTTGGCGTCGATCGAGATCATCATCGCGGCCACTGCTACTGCCGCCACAATGATGACCGGCTTGAGGAAGGTCGGCAGCTTTACCTTGAACACGAGCAAAGCTGCGCCGCCCAAGACACACGCAATCAGCGCATACATCATCTCGTCGGTGATGGCACGCAACATCGAGTAATACGGCGTGAAGTACCACACCGGGGCAATATGCAACGGCGTCTTGAGCGGATCGGCAGGAATGAAGTTGTTGTACTCGAGGAAATAACCGCCGAACTCAGGCGCGAAAAACACGATGGCGCTGAACACCATCAGGAACATGCTGACTGCGAAAATGTCGTGCACGGTGTAATAGGGGTGAAACGGAATGCCATCGACAGGTCGACCGTCTTGGCCCTTGTTGGCCTTGATCTCGATGCCATCGGGATTGTTGGAACCGACTTCATGCAGCGCAATGATGTGCGCGACTACCAACCCCAGCAGTACCAAAGGCACCGCGATGACATGGAAGCTGAAGAAGCGGTTCAACGTCGCATCGCCCACAACGTAATCACCCCGGATCAGCAAAGCCAGGTCCGGGCCGATGAACGGAATCGCGGCGAACAAGTTCACGATCACCTGCGCACCCCAATAACTCATCTGGCCCCACGGTAGCAGATAGCCCATGAATGCCTCTGCCATCAGGCACAGGAAAATGGCGCAACCGAAGACCCAGATCAGCTCGCGCGGCTTGCGGTAACTGCCGTAGATCAATCCGCGGAACATGTGAAGGTAGACCACTACAAAAAATGCCGATGCGCCCGTTGAGTGCATGTACCGGACCAGCCAGCCCCAGGGCACGTCGCGCATGATGTATTCGACCGACCCAAAGGCCAGCGCAGCGTCCGGCTTGTAGTGCATCACCAAAAATATGCCTGTGACGATCTGAATCACCAGCACCAGCAGCGCAAGTGAGCCAAAGATGTACCAAAAGTTGAAATTCTTGGGTGCGTAGTACTCGCCCATGTGCTCGTTAAAGAGCTTGGTCAACGGAAATCGGTTGTCGACCCAGTTCAACAGCTTTTCAGCCGCTGGCGCATTGGGAGATATCTCTTTCATTTCAGCCACGTTGTGCTCCGGTACTGCATGTCATCATGGGATCAGGCCTTCTTGTCTTCACCGATCAGCAACCGGTTGTCCGTCAGATACATGTGCGGCGGAACTTCCAGATTGTCGGGCGCGGGCTTGTTCTTGAAAACCCGCCCTGCAAGGTCAAACGTGGAACCGTGGCAAGGGCAGAAGAAGCCACCCTTCCAATCGTCCGGCAACGATGGTTGGGGGCCGGTCTGAAAACGATCAGATGGCGAACACCCCAGATGGGTGCAAATTCCCACTACGACCAGCACCTCCGGCTTGATGGAACGCATTTCATTGCGAGCGTACTCGGGCGTCAGTTCGTCGGGCTTACGCAAGGATTTGGGGTCCGCCAGCTGCGGGACATTGGACGGCAAAGCAGCAAGTTCTTCGGGCGTGCGGCGCATGATCCACACCGGTTTACCACGCCACTCCACCGTCATCTTCTCTCCGGGCCTGAGCGACGAAATATCGGCTTCTACTGCGGCTCCAGCGGCCTTTGCCCGTTCGGATGGCTCGAAACTGCGCACAAACGGGACGGCTGTGAAAACGCCGCCCACCGCACCAACACATCCAGACGCGATGAGCCACGTCCGTTTACTGGTGTCAACTGGGGTGTCACTCATGGGAATCCTCAATGAAAACATCGCTCTGGGGTCAGCCTCGGATTGTAGCTGACCGACTTGCGCCGCTCGGCCCTCGATAGGCGCGGCCCGGGGGCTATGCGCAATGGTGGGCGACGGCCGGACAAGTGAAGTCTTTTACATTCGCGCCTGGCACGCGGCATTACACTGCGTCGCTGATTTATTGCCTAAGGAGACAGGTTCATGAGCATGATGTCGGAATTCAAGGAGTTTGCCGTCAAAGGCAATGTGATGGATCTCGCGGTCGGCGTGATCATCGGCGGCGCGTTCGGCAAGATCGTCAGTTCGATGGTCGAAGACATGATCATGCCGCTGGTCGGCGCTGTGGTCGGTAATCTGGATTTCTCCAGCATGTACGTCTTGCTGGGCAAGGTACCAGCTGGTGTCGGAATGGGTCTGGTAGATCTAAAAAAGGCTGGCGTGCCGGTGTTTGCATACGGCAATTTCATTACGGTCGCAGTCAATTTCGCGATCTTGGCATTCGTGATTTTCCTGATGGTCAAACAGATGAACCGACTCAAACGCGAGGCGCCTCCTCCAGTTCCGGCGGCCACACCGGAAGACGTTCTGCTGTTGCGTCAGATCCGCGATAGTCTGAAGAAGTAAGTGCAACAGATGACGGGTGCATGGTCTGTCAGGCCATGATCCCCTCGACCTTTCAAATCAGGACGCGTGCGTGCCTGCGCCAGCCCGCAAAGAAGCCGAAGCCAGCGTGCGCGCCATCCGGATTGCCTCGATCAGGCTCGACGCATCGGCGCGACCTGTGCCGGCAATATCAAAAGCGGTCCCATGATCGGGGCTGGTACGCACGAATGGCAAACCCAGCGTCACGTTGACCCCGTCCTCGACGCCCAGATACTTGACCGGGATAAGGCCCTGATCGTGGTACATCGCTGTCACGACGTCGAACTCCCGTAATTCACCGGGCCGCTCCCGCGCCCGCATGAAGATCGTGTCTGGCGCGAAAGGGCCGTGAACGTCGAGTCCCTGCGCACGCGCCAGTTCCAGTGCCGGCGCAATGATCTCGATCTCTTCGCGCCCGAACAGTCCGCCCTCCCCTGCGTGTGGATTGAGCCCTGCCACTGCGATCCGGGGTGCCCGTCCCAAGACGGCTGCAAGCGCCTTGTGCGTCACGTGCAGCGTCTCCAATATGCGCGGCACCGTCACCGCGTTGATCGCGTCGCGCAGCGACATGTGAATACTCACCAGCACGGTGCGCAACGCATGGTTGGCCAACATCATGCGTACCGGCACGTCGTTGATCGACTTGCCCAGATAACCCGCAGCCCGGGCCTGCAACATTTCGGTGTGGCCAGGAAAACGGCAATGTGGCGCGCCCGCCGCTGCCAATGCTTCCTTGTGTATCGGGGCCGTCACAATAGCTGCAACATCGCCACGAAGCGCCGCGTCGGTCGCCCATAAGACGCATTCCCCTGCGATACGACCAGCATGGGCGCTGATGCGGCCCAGGGTTACCGGCTCAGACGCTGCCCCCGGCTGCAGAACCGGGATACAGCCCGGCGGCACACCAGCCAGTTCGCCAGGCGCCTCAATGACGGCCACCGGCAACTGAATCCGTCCGAATTCCGCTGTCAGCCGGGCTCCTGCGCGAATGCAGGCGACATCGCCCACAACCAGACAGCCGGCAGTCACTTCGGGCGCTTCACGGAATGCCTTGGCAATGATCTCCGGACCGATACCGGCTGGATCACCCATCGTGATCGCGATTGGTTTCGTCATGCTGCGCTCTCATCAGGCCGGGTTGTCGATATCGATGAACTCATGCGCCAAAGACAGCTGCGCCGCGACATGACCCGCAACTGCCGGCGCGCCAAAACGCTCGGTGGCGTGATGGCCACAAGCAAGATAGGCAACTCCGCATTCGCGGGCGTAATGGGCTTGCGGCTCGGATATCTCCCCTGTAATGAAGGCGTCGGCGCCAGCCTCTATCGCCGCTTCGAAATAGGCTTGCGCCCCACCACTGCACCACGCGACACGACGAATTTCCCTTGGCTCAGCAGGTTCGACCACGGTGACGGCGCGGTGCAATACGTTCTCGATATGCAGCGCGAGTGCCTGCGCATCGGAAAATCGCTGGCCATCCGTGCGGCAACCCAACCAGCCCATATCCTGTTCGCCGAAACGCTCGGCCCCGGACAGTCCAAGGCGCTGGCCCAACTGTGCGTTATTGCCCAATTCCGGATGCGCGTCCAAGGGCAGGTGGTAGGCGAAAAGATTGACATCATGTGCCAGCAGCAACGCCAGTCTTTTTTTCATCCAGCCCGTTACCCGCCCATCCTGCCCGCGCCAGAACAGACCGTGGTGGACAAGCACCGCGTCGGCCTCACGGTCGATCGCAGCATGAATGAAAGCCAGGCTGGCCGTCACGCCTGAGACAATTTTGCGAATCTCCTGTCGGCCCTCGACCTGGAGTCCGTTAGGGCCATAGTCACGAAATTTCTCCGGCAGCAGCAGCGCATCCAGGGTCCGGGCCAGAACAATTCGATCGGTCATTTGCAGCGCCTGGTCAACGGGGGGAAAAGCGGCGACCATCAAGGACTTGTCAGGGTTCGGGGCCGCAAGCAGCCATTGTCGAACAATTCGCGCAGCCGGCGCCGGCGCCCGGACGAACGCCATGCCTGCGCACAAACGTCAACAGGGGTTCTGCGGCGGATAGGATGCGTCCAGGCTGCTATCGCAACCAACGTCCACGGCAATGGCGCGTGTTGCGACTGCGGCAAGTACCGGAGCCAACAGCATCGCAAGTGGGTGCAATGGCGCCGGCAATCTGCGTTGCAGTGTCGCATTCGGCTGTGTGATGGCTCCGCACCGGTAGACCCCTGGGTCGGCGCTCCATTGCAACGCCGAACAAGTACCCGTCCTGCGACCCGACAGCAGCATGCCAATCGGGCAAGGCTGTGCTATACAACAGACGCCACAGCCATTGCACGGCTGGCCAAGCGGCGGCTTGTGCGGTGCAAGCGGCTCGATCAGGATCGTCTTATGTGTGTTTGCCACGCGACTATTTCAACTAGAGGCCATGCCTGCGAGCTTGACGCACAGCCTACAATTTGTCCATGAAACGCCTTTGGTTGCTTTTCTCCCAGGTCGCCACGGTCCTTCTGGCGACCTATTTTGTGGTGGGAACACTCAAACCCGAGTGGATCGACAAAGCTGGCCAAACACCACACGGCGTCACCATCGTCCAGGCGCCGACGACCGATCCGGACAGTGTACCTGCCGGCAGCTTCAGGTTGGCGGCGCAAAAGGCATCGTCGGCGGTCGTGAGCATCACCGCCAGCAAAAATGCAAGGCGCGATCCACGCAGCAGCGATCCCTGGTTCCGATTCTTTTTCGGCGACCAGAACCAGGAATCGCGTGCGGGGCTCGGAAGCGGAGTCATCGTGAGTCCGGCCGGCTACATCTTGACCAACAACCACGTTGTCGATGGCGCCGACGAGATCGAGGTGATGCTCAACGACAGCCGCAAGTCGATCGCCAAAGTGATCGGCACCGACCCGGAAACCGATCTGGCGGTTTTGAAGATCGATCTGGACAAACTCCCAGTGCTTGTCATAGGTAATTCAGATGCGATCCAGGTCGGCGATCAGGTACTGGCCATTGGCAATCCGTTCGGGGTCGGCCAGACGGTCACCAGCGGCATCATCAGCGCGCTCGGACGCAACCAGCTCGGCATCAATACGTTCGAAAACTTCATACAGACCGACGCCGCAATCAATCCCGGCAACTCCGGTGGGGCGCTGGTCGACACCCAGGGACATCTGCTGGGAATCAATACGGCGATCTATTCGCGGTCAGGCGGCAGCATGGGCATCGGCTTCGCGATCCCCATGTCGACTGCACGTCTGGTCATGGACGGACTGGTCAAGGACGGCCAGGTCACGCGTGGATGGATCGGCGTCGAACCCAACGACCTTTCGCCGGAGTTGGCCGAGACCTTTGGCGTCAAGGCGCGTGAAGGTGTGATCATCACCGGAGTGTTGCAAAACGGCCCGGCGGCACTTGCAGGAATTCGTCCTGGAGACGTGATTACGGCAGTGGCAGGCCAGGATGTGCGCAACGTCGCTGAATTGCTGACCAAGGTTGCTGGACTCAAGCCAGGCGACGCATCGAGTTTCAGTCTGCAACGCCAGGACCAGAAATTGAGTCTGGACGTGGTACCTGGCGTTCGGCCCAAGCCGCGCCGACCGACCCAGTAACCGCACCAACAGCGTCAAAACCTATCGGCGGCAGGCCTGGGTCAGGGCTTGGTGCCGTCGGATTCTTTGCCTGGCACTTCTTCGTCCCGCACCTTCGAGTGCTTCATGAACATTCCGGCCGCAAAAATTCCGGCTTCATATAACAAGCACATCGGAATCGCCAGCGCCAATTGGGATATCACGTCCGGCGGTGTGATAACCGCAGCGATCACGAACGACAACACGATGAAATAACCTCGGAACTCCTTGAGTTTCGCGATGCTCACCATATTCATGCGCACCAGTAACACCACAACGATAGGCACTTGAAACGCGACGCCAAACGCCAGGTACAAGCCGAGTATGGCCTCCACATAGGAGGCGATATCCGGGGTTGCCGCCACACTGGCCGGTGTCACGGACTGGATGAACGCGAACATTTTGTCCAGCACGAAGAGTTGCACGAACGCAATGCCACCATATGCCAGTGCACTGCCAAAAAAAATCAGTGGAACCGCAAGGCGCTTTTCATGGCCATACAGGCCCGGTGCGACAAACGCCCAGACCTGGTACATCAACCAGGGGAGCGCCAGCAATACACCCGCCATCATCAGCACCTTGAGTGGCACAAAAAACGGCGAAAAAACCCCAACGGCAATGAGTTTTGCTCCGGGCGGCATATGGGCCCGAATCGGCTCCGCGATCAGATCGATCAAGCCGCTGGGCGACGGCCAGATCGCCAGCAAGACCATACACACCACCAGCCCAGCGAGGCTGTACACAAGTCGGTCGCGCAACTCCATGAGGTGTTGCACGAACGGCTGCTCAGTGCCGGCGAGTTCGTCTTCTTTGCTGGTGGATTCGGTCATCGTGTGCTGTGGGCCAAGCGCCGACTGGGAAGTCCATCCCGCGGCGACATGCAATACCTGTAAATTCAGTCGAGTTTTTGCGGCCGGAAACGGGCAACACGGGCGGCACCCGACAAAGCCCTGGTTCGCATCCCGTTGCGGGCCTTGTACCAATTGGGCATCGCACCTTGCTTCACGCGCCAACGCTTTTTCGGATGTCGGTATGCCGGATAACTGACCGGCGTCTCGAAGCTGGCAGCAGTTTGCGAGTTGTCGTCCATACGTGTCGCGTCAGCCCAGGATTTCTCGAATTCACTGGCATTGCTCTGGATCGAATTTTCGACGTCCTTGGCTGCGTCGGTCACCGATTCACGCATTTTTTTGAGCTCGTCGAGCTCAATGGAACGACTGACCTCAGCCTTGACATCCGACACGTAGCGCTGCGCCTTACCCAGCAACGCACCCACAGTGCGGGCCACCCGCGGAAGCTTTTCAGGCCCGATGACGATCAGTGCCACGACGCCGATCAGCGCCATCTTGGCTATGCCGAGGTCGATCACGTCAAGCGGTCTCGGACGTCAGGATTTTTGTTTGGCCTCGACGTCGATCGTCGTCTTTTCGGACGGTTGGGCAACACCATTCGACACCTGCGCGGTCGGCCCTTTTGCGGCCTCATCTGCGCCAGACGTCGCGTCTTTCATGCCGTCCTTGAAACCCTTGACCGCGCCGCCAAGGTCGCCGCCCATGTTCTTGAGCTTTTTGGTGCCAAAGACCATGACAACGATCAGCAGCACGATCAGCCAATGCCAGATTGAAAACGAACCCATTTGAGACTCCTAAGCAGTAAATCGGATTTTAGACCGCGCGACACCCCACGACCGAATGCCCTTGCATTCAGCCCCTCAACCAGGGCCGAGGTCCGCCCATCACATGTACATGCAGATGCTGTACCTCCTGCCCACCTTCGGCTCCGTTGTTACTGACAATGCGGAAACCGCCCTGCGGGTAAGGGTTGCAGCCCTCCTGCAATGCCAGCTTGGGGGCCATCGTCATCATGTGCCCCATCAGCGTCACGTGCTCAGGGCCCAACTGCGCGAACGAGGGGATATGCAGCTTGGGTATCAGCAGGAAGTGCACCGGCGCCCACGGATGGATGTCATGAAACGCATAGATGTGCTCGTCTTCATGCACCTTCTTCGACGGGATCTGGCCCTGGACGATCTTGCAGAAAATGCAGTTGGGGTCGTGCGTCATGGCCATGGGGTATCAAGCGCCGACGGCCCGGTCAGCATTCATCGCCACCATGCCCTTGACGATCCGGTAAAGGAACCAGATCGACACCAGCATCCAGGCCAGTAAGCCCGGCATGATGAACAAGAGGAACAGGGGCGTCGTGATCAAGTACAGCGCGCCGGCCAGCACCACTGAACGGATCCGCCACGAAAAATGGCTGGCTTGCCAGGTGCCTTGCGCATCCGGCTTCTTGACCAGGTCGATCACCAGCGCCACGACGAGGAGCAGCGCACCCATTTGCGCGCCCGGAACGATGGCACCTACGGCTACGACCAGATGCAGCACATAACTCAACCATCCAACCGATTTCAAGGCCTGCGCCTGCTCGTCACCCTTCGGTGTCACGTCAATGATGTCGGACATGTGGTACCTCCCGTGTACGGAATTCATGAACCTTCGCGCGCAATGGCCTTGCGCAGCGCCTTTTCCTCGATTCCACTGGTTCCCTCGCGCCGCTGCAACTCCGCCAACACATCTGAAGGCTGCAGACCATAGTGCGCCAGCGCGATCATGCAGTGGAACCACAGATCGGCCACCTCGCCCACCAGTTTGCCACGGCACGAATCCACGTCAGTCCCAGCCAATACCGCGTGATCCAGATCCTTGGCGGCCATGACGGTCTCGGTCGCCTCTTCACCGATTTTCTTCAAGAACGCATCGGGACCGCGCCGGAGCAGTCGCGCAACATAACTCGCGTCGGCATCACCGCCCTTCTCGGATCGGCGGCTCTCTATCGTTGCAGCCAAGCGGGCCAGCACCTGGTCGCAAACAGCAGTTGTCGCAATGGGGTTGTTCTCCATGTCAGCTACCTGTAAATCGTTTGCGGATCTTTCAATACCGCATCGGTGACTTCCCACTGCGGCTGCGACCCGTCGCCGGACAGGCGGCGAAAAAAGCAACTGTGGCGGCCCGTATGACAGGCGATGCCAGGGCTGTGGCCGGTCTGGGTCACCTTGAGCAGCACCACATCGTTGTCGCAATCGAGGCGAATCTCATGCACCTCCTGCACATGGCCGGACTGCTCGCCCTTGAACCACAACGTCGACCGGGAGCGGCTGAAGTACACGGCCCGCCCGGTCGCGGCCGTTTTTTCCAGGGCGTTACGATCCATCCACGCGAACATGAGCACATCGCCCGATGCACGCTCCTGGGCGATCACCGGCACCAGGCCCGCCGCATCCCACTTGATTTCGTCCAGCCAATTCATGACCCTATTGTCCGCGATCGCTGCGGCTCGGCCGGCCCATGCCAGCGTGACGAGCGATCGGACATTGCGCGCCGCTTCAGGCCCCCAACCGCAGCGTCACAGGCGCACGGGAACACCGCGCGCCCGCATATGAAGCTTCGCTTCCTGCACGCTGAATTCGCCATAATGGAAGATACTCGCTGCCAGAACGGCATCGGCACCACCGAGCACGATGCCATCGGCCAGATGATCGAGCGCCCCGACGCCGCCAGAGGCCACGACCGGCACATCAACGGCATCGCTGACGGCACGGGTCAACACCAGATCAAATCCCGACTTGGTGCCATCCCTGTCCATGCTGGTCAGCAACAATTCACCCGCTCCGCGTGCGGCCATTTCACTCGCCCATAGCACTGCATCGAGCCCGGTGTTGGTACGTCCGCCATGGCTGTATACGTCCCAACCAGGTCCTGCCACACGCCCGTTGGCACCCATGCGCAGTTCCTGATCCATCGTGCGACGTTTGGCGTCGATCGCCACAACAATGCACTGTGAGCCGTACTTCTGCGACACGTCGTCGATCAACTGCGGATTGGCGATCGCCGCTGAATTGAAGCTGGTTTTGTCGGCGCCGGCATTGAGCAGCCGGCGCACATCGTCCACCGAACGGACACCGCCACCGACAGTGAGCGGAATGAACACCTGACTGGCCACCGCTTCGATGATGTGCAAAATCAGGTCACGGCCATCGCTGGTAGCCGTGATATCCAGAAACGTGAGTTCGTCCGCGCCTTGTTCGTTGTAACGGGCCGCGATTTCGACCGGGTCGCCAGCATCTCGCAATTCGACGAAATTGACGCCCTTGACGACACGCCCACCTGTCACATCCAGACACGGAATGATGCGTTTTGCCAGCATTGGCGACAGCCCGGGAACCCGCTTTACCCGTTGAGTTCGTCGGCACGCGCCTGCGCCGCCGCGAAATCGAGGTCACCGCTGTAGATGGCGCGACCGCAAATCACCCCTTCGATGCCTTCGCTCTCCACGTCGCACAAGGCCTCGATATCGGCCATCGTGCTCAATCCACCCGATGCGATTACCGGGATCGACAACGCCTGGGCCAGCTTGACCGTAGCGTCGATATTGATGCCGGACAACATGCCATCGCGTCCAATATCGGTGTAAATGATGGACTCCACACCGTAGTCTTCGAACTTCTTGCCCAGGTCGACCACGTCGTGGCGCGTCAACTTGCTCCAGCCGTCGGTGGCAATCTTTCCGTCCTTGGCATCGAGGCCGACGATGATATGTCCGCCAAACGCTGTGCACGCGTCTTGCAGAAACCCCGGGTTCTTGACCGCGGCCGTGCCGATGATCACGTAGCGCAAGCCGGCATCGAGGTACCGCTCGACCGTGTCGAGATCGCGGATTCCGCCACCCAACTGCACATCGACCTCACTGCCCACCTCTTTCAGGATGCGTCGAATCGCGAGCTCGTTCTTCGGATGGCCGGCAAACGCGCCATTGAGATCGACCAGGTGCAAACGCCGTGCGCCTTTGGCGACCCAACTGCGGGCCATCACCGCAGGGTCTTCGCCAAAGGTGGTGGCCTGGTCCATGTCGCCCTGTTTGAGGCGAACACAGTGACCGTCTTTCAAATCAATCGCAGGAATAAGCAGCATGGTGCGCAGGCGGCGGAGGGAGGTCAGGGCTTCCAGCGGAGGAAGTTTCGGTAAAGCGCAAGGCCTTGGTCGGCACTTTTTTCAGGGTGAAACTGTGTGGCAAAAATATTATCGCGCGCAACTGCCGCCGTAAAGCGGCCACCGTAGTCCGCCTCGCCCGCGCTGTGGCGCATATCCGACGGTCTGGCGTAATAGCTGTGAACGAAATAATAGTAGCTTTCGTCGGCAATGCCCTGCCACAACGGGTGCACCGCGCCATCATGGTATGACTGAAACACCTGATTCCAGCCCATCTGCGGAACCTTGAAACGGCTGCCGTCGGGTTGCCGCCTTCCCAGCAAATTGAACCGGACGACCTCGCCGGGAATCAGACCGAGCCCTGGTGTACCGGCTTGCCCGTCGCCTTTGATGCCCTCTTCGCTGTGATCAAACAGCATCTGCATACCCACGCAAACCCCGAACAAGGGCTTGTTGCGCGCGGCGTCGAGCACCGGCTCCAGCAAACGGGACGCCCGCAGTTCCCGCATGCAATCGGCAATCGCACCCTGACCTGGCAACACCACCCGCTCGGCGCCGTACACCAGATCGGGATCGGAAGTCACCAGTACCTGGTGGCCGTCGCCGGCAGCAGCCATCCGCACCGCATTCGCAACCGAACGCAGGTTGCCCATGCCGTAGTCCACCACGGCAACAGTCTTGTCTGTCACGAGTCCCATGGCTGTGTGTCACCGGGTCGCACTGTCAGCCTGGCCGCCGCGGCGCCCGCGTTCAGAGAGAGCCCTTGGTCGATGCAATCACACCACTGGCCCGCGGGTCGATTTCCAGCGCCATGCGCAGCGCACGGGCAAACGCCTTGAACACGGTTTCGGCCTGGTGGTGCGCGTTTTCGCCGCGCAAATTGTCGATGTGCAAGGTGACAAAGGCATGGTTGACGAATCCCTGGAAAAACTCATGTGCCAGTTGGCTGTCGAAAGTGCCGATCATGCCGCTCTTGAAAGGTACTTCCATCACCAATCCCGGACGCCCAGAGAAATCGATGACGACGCGGCTCAGCGCTTCATCCAGCGGTACATAGGCGTGACCGAACCGGCGAATACCCTTGCGCTCCCCGACTGCCTGATTGACCGCCTGGCCCAGCGTGATGCCGACGTCCTCCACCGTATGGTGGCCATCGATGTGCAGATCCCCGTCGGCCTGGACATCCAGATCGATCAAGCCATGGCGTGCGATCTGGTCCAGCATATGGTCGAAAAAACCGATACCGGTATGCAGCTTCGAGCGGCCGCTTCCATCCAGGTTGACCCGCACGCTGATACGGGTCTCAGCTGTATTGCGGGTGACTTGCGCAATGCGAGGCACCACGTTCTGCGCCACGGATTCGGGCTTCATAGACTCTCCTTCAACGCGGCCAACATGGCCTGGTTCTCTTCACCGGTGCCCACGGTCAGACGCAGGCAGTTGGCGAGCAGCGGGTGCAGATTGCTGACGCTTTTCACCAGCACACCACGCGCACGCATCTTCGCAAACACCGCGCCAGCAACGTCCTGGCCCGCATCATGCCCCACGGGCAGCCGCACCAGCACCATATTGGCGTCACTTCGGTAGACACGCACACCTGGCAGCTCTGCCAGACGGGCCGTGAGACGCGCCCGCTGCGCAACGATTTCCCGCGCCTGCTCGGCAAATACGGCACGGTGCTCCAGTGCGAACAATGCGCATTCGGCATTCAGAACGCTGATGTTGTAGGGTGGGCGAACCTTGTCGATTTCACCAATCAGTGCAGACGGTGCGATCAGATAGCCGATACGGACACCGGCCAGGCCGAATTTGCTCATCGTGCGCATCAACAGCACATGGTCATGGGCCGCCAGCCGGTCGATGAAGCTACGACTGGCAAATGGCTGGTAGGCCTCGTCCAGCACGACAAAACCGGGCGCCGCGTCGACGATGCGCGCAATGACGGCGTCGTCCCACAGGTTCGCGGTCGGGTTGTTGGGGTAGGCCAGGTAGATCAGAGACGGTTGATGCTCGTTGATCGCCTGCAACATGGCGGCCTCATCGAGTTCGAAATCTTCGGTCAATGCAACGCCAACGAACTTCAGACCCTGCAACTGCGCACTCATGCCGTACATCACGAAGCCCGGCACGGGCGCCAGAACAGTCGCACCTGGCAGGTCACAGGCCATGGCCAGCAGCGAGATCAACTCGTCCGATCCGTTACCCAGCATCAGTCCAAAGCCCTGCGGAACCTGCGCATGGGCCATCAGCGCCTCGCGCAGATCCTGGATCCGCGCGCCCGGATATCGGTTCAGCGCAACGGCACCCAGGCGCCGGCCCAGTTCGTCCTGCAAGGCGGGCGACAGTCGATGGGGGTTTTCCATCGCATCGAGCTTGATCAGACCTGCCGAATCCTGCACCGCATAGGCATGCATGGACACCACGTCGTGCCGAACGAGGCGGGAAATCAGTCCAGGCAAGTCGGGACGCTGGCGGTTCACTGCACTACCCTGCGTGCTGCGCACTGCGGGATTCGCCTTGGGAACGGCCCGGCGGCTCACTGCACTACCCTGCGTGCTGCGCACTGCGGGATTCGCCTTGGGAACGGCCCGGCGGCTCATGGGTGGGCAACTCCGAGAATGGGCGGCAAAGGATCTGCGGTCACGGCGGCTGGCCTATCGATCAGCAGACATACGCTGCGATCAGCGCGTTGACAAGAACGAGTTGAACCGGCATGTCTGCCTCGTAAAGCCCCTGGTTTCGACGCAGCTCACCATCAAACAAGGTCTTGGCCATACGCGGCTCGATCCGTCGCCCGGCCAGGCAGAACAGCGGCTTCCTGCCGTTGCGCTCGGCATGCGCGTTGGCTTCCAGCGCGCCTTCCATCGCTCCCACCAGGTAATACTGCATGTACAACTCGCCATGGTCCTTGTCGGACTGTTCGAGTCCGCGCAACTCGCGAATACTCAACGCACTGGCCGTCATCGCCAGTTGTGCGATGGCCATCGCAGCCAGGCAGGCGGCGCGCGCGAACATCCGACACGGGGTACCACGTATTGAGTTGAAGGGTGCCGGTGGTCCAGAGTGCATCACTTCATCCTCATTTCCGCGGCCATTGCATGGGCCTGCAAACCCTCCCCACGGGCCAGCACCGAGGCGACTTCACCCAATGCTCGCGCGCCTTGCGCACTGACTTCGATCAGGCTGCTGCGCTTTTGAAAGTCGTAGACACCCAATGGGCTGGAGAATCGCGCAGTCGAGCCGGTGGGCAACACGTGGTTGGGACCGGCGCAATAGTCACCCAGGCTTTCGCTGGTGTAGGCACCCAGAAAGATGGCGCCGGCATGGCGCAGCAGGGGTTCCCAGCGATGTGGATCACTGCTGCTCACTTCCAAGTGCTCCGGTGCGATCCGGTTGCTGATGTCGCAGGCCTCCTCCATCGAACGCGTATGCACCAGCGCTCCTCGACCATTGAGCGAAGCAGCAATGATGTCGCACCTCGTCATGGTGGGCAACAAACGGTCGATCTCGGCTTGAACCCGATCAATATAGGCAGCATCGGGACACAAAAGGATGCTTTGCGCCAGCTCGTCGTGTTCGGCCTGGCTGAACATATCCATTGCGACCCATTCGGGCGGCGTGCTGCCGTCGGCCAGCACCAGGATTTCGCTGGGACCGGCAATCATGTCGATGCCCACGGCACCAAAAACGCGTCGCTTGGCAGCGGCCACATACGCATTGCCAGGCCCCGTGATCTTGTCGACCTTAGGCACCGATTGGGTGCCATAAGCCAGCGCGGCAATGGCCTGCGCACCACCAATCGTGAAAACCCGCGAGACACCTGCAACGTGGGCGGCGGCCAGCACCAGCGGATTACGCTCGCCGAGCGCGCTCTCGTCCCCGGGGGCAGCTGGCGTCGGCACCACCATGACGATCTGCTGCACCCCCGCCACATGGGCCGGGATGGCGTTCATCAGCACCGACGAGGGATAGGCCGCCTTGCCGCCCGGCACGTAGATGCCGACCCGGTCCAGCGGCGTCACCTTTTGCCCCAGCAAGCTTCCGTCTGCGTCGCGGTAACTCCAGCTCTGGCCGCAAGCCTGCAGTTGGGCCGCGTGGTAACTGCGCACCCGTGCCGCAGCAAACTCCAATGCGTCGCGCTGGGCCGGTGCGATGGACTCGAATGCCGACCTTAAAGTCGATGGGTCCAGCTCCAAGGACGCGAGCGACGGCGCATGTACACGGTCAAACCGGCGGGTGTACTCAAGCACGGCCGCGTCACCACGCTGCTGCACGTCGGCCAGGATATCTGCCACACGTTGTTCGATCGCCGCATCTGCCGCGCTGGACCAAAACAGCCGCTGCGCGAATGCGGCTTCGAACCCCGCATCGGTGGTGCGCAGACGCAATGGGGCGGCGACTCGGTTCATCGGCTAAGCTCCGCGCAAGGCGCTGTGCACCGCCTTATCCAACGCGTCGACGATCCTGCGGATCGGCGCCCGTTTCAGCTTCAAGGCAGCCTGATTGACGACCAGCCGCGCGCTGATGTCCATGATGTGCTCGGCTTCGACCAGATGGTTGGCGCGCAAGGTGCTGCCGGTCGACACCAGGTCGACGATCGCATCGGCCAGGCCGGTCAGTGGCGCCAGTTCCATGCTGCCGTACAACTTGACCAGATCGGCATGAACCCCTTTGGCCGCAAAGAACTCGCGCGCAATCGCCATGTACTTCGTGGCCACCGTCAGGCGCGCGCCCTGTCGCACCCTCGAGCCGTAGTCGAAACCTTCCCGCACCGCCACGCTGATGCGGCATTTGGCGATCTGCAGGTCCAACGGCTGGTAAAGGCCATCGCTGCCGTGTTCAAGCAAGGTGTCGCGACCGGTGATGCCGAGGTCGGCTCCGCCATACTGCACATACGTTGGCACATCGGTTGCTCGCACGACAAGTACGCGCACATCGGGACGACGGGTATCGAGAATGAGTTTGCGGGACGTCTCCGGGTCATCGAGCACCTCGATATCGGCCGCCCGCAACAACGGCAGGGCCTCGTCGAAGATCCTCCCTTTGGCCAGCGCCAGCGTGATCATGCCGCCCTCGGTCATCAGAGTACCTTCGTGCTTCGCACTACGGTACGAGCTTGCTTGGGAGCGGCCCTGCGCGGCGCTCATGCGGAAACCCGTTCGATGTCCGCACCCAGGCCGCGCAGCTTGGCCTCCATGCGATCGTAGCCGCGATCCAGGTGGTAGATGCGGTCCACCACGGTCTGCCCTTCGGCAACCAGCGCGGCGATCACCAGGCTGGCGGATGCGCGCAAATCAGTCGCCATGATGGTGGCGCCCGAGAGTTTTGCGACGCCTTGAACCACCGATCTGCGACCATCGATCTGGATATGTGCCCCCAGGCGCACCAGTTCGTTGACGTGCATGAAGCGGTTCTCGAAGATGGTCTCCGTCACCGTGGCGGTGCCATGCGACACGCAATTGAGCGCCATGAACTGGGCCTGCATGTCGGTCGGAAAACCCGGGTACTCGGTCGTACGGAAACTCTGCGCCTGCAGGCGCCCGGTGGACCGCACACGGATGCCACCGTCCACCGCCTCGACCTGCGCGCCGGCGGCCAGCAGCTTTTCGACCAAGGCTTCAAGGTGGTCGGCACGGCCATTGGTGAGCACGACGTCACCGCCGGTCGCTGCGACGGCACACAGAAATGTGCCGGCCTCGATGCGGTCGGCGACCACCCGGTGCGTGCAGCCACTGAGCTGCGGCACGCCCTGCACCACGATATGGCTGGTGCCATGGCCCTCGATGCGTGCACCCATGGCGATCAGCATTTCTGCCAGATCGCCGATCTCGGGCTCCTGTGCTGCGTTTTCCAGCACGGTCTCACCCTCTGCCAAGGCCGCCGCCATCAGGAAGTTCTCGGTCCCGGTCACGGTAACCATGTCGGTGGCAATGCGCGCACCCTTGAGGCGATGCAAACCCTGGCGCAACCTGGCAATCATGTAGCCGTGCTCGACCACGATGTCGGCCCCCATGGCCGTCAGCCCCTTGATGTGCTGGTCCACCGGCCGCGACCCGATGGCGCAACCGCCGGGCAGCGATACCGTTGCCTCACCGAAGCGCGCAAGCAGCGGCCCCAGTGCGAGCACCGACGCACGCATCGTCTTGACCAGTTCATAGGGCGCCTCCGGCGACGTCAAGGTGCTGGCATCGACCCTGACCACATCGTCGTCGCCGCGTTTGATCGACACACCCATGTTGCGGATCAGGCGCGTCATCGTGTTGACGTCCTGTAGATGCGGAACGTTCTCTAGCTGCACCGGCTGCGCCGTCAGCAAACACGCGCACAACTCCGGCAGCGCAGCATTCTTGGCGCCGGAGATCGGCACCGTTCCGTGCAACTCGCGCCCACCCCTGATCAGCAACCTATCCATGGTTGGCCCATTCGGCGGAGGTCATGGTTTTCATCGACAAGGCATGTACCTCATCGGTCTGCAGCCGTGGTCCCAAAGTGGCATAGACCATCTGGTGGCGCTGTATGCCGCGCTTGCCCTCGAACGCATCCGAGACAATCGTGGCGTACCAGTGACGTCCGTCACCTTTGATCGCGCAGTGCGTACAAGGCAGTCCGGCGGTGATGATGGATTTGAGTTCGTCAGCGGTCATTTTGCATCCTCCTGTCAGCTGCGAATCTTGTAACCGGTGCGCAGCAAATGCACCGCGACCGCACTGGCCAGCGCCAATGCTGTACCCACAATGCCGAGGCTTACCCAGGGCGACACATCGCTCTGACCGAAAAAGCCGAAACGGAATCCGTCGATCATGTAGAAGAACGGGTTCAGATGGCTCACGCCTTGCCAGAAGGCCGGCAACGACTGGATGGAGTAGAAAACGCCGCTGAGAAAGGTCATGGGCATGATGACAAAATTCTGGAACGCTGCCAACTGATCGAACTTCTCGGCCCACAGGCCGGCGATCACCCCCAGGGCACCCATCAACGCAGCCCCCAGCACGGCAAACACCAGAATCCACTGCACAGCCACGACATCGGGACGCGCAAACCAGAAAGTCACCACCAATACCCCTGCTCCAACCACGACTCCGCGCACCACGGACGACGCCACGTAGGCGAAAAACCAGTTCCAGTGGGACAAGGGCGTGAGCATCAGAAACACCAGGTTGCCCATGATCTTGCTCTGGATCAGCGACGACGAACTGTTGGCAAAAGCGTTCTGCAACACACTCATCATCACCAGCCCCGGTACCAGAAACGCCGTGTATGCAACGGTGTCGTACACCTTGACGCGGTCTTCCAGCACATGCCCGAACACAAGCAGGTACAGAATCGCGGTCAGCACCGGAGCGCCAACGGTCTGGAAGCCGACCTTCCAGAAGCGCAGGATCTCCTTGTAGAACAGGGTGCGCCAACCGATCATGACAAACCTGCCAGACCGATTCGAGCCGAACCCGGCAATATCCCCGTCAGCATCATCAAGCCACCCCGGCGACGGAGTCATGGTGGCGCGCCATGACTTGGACAAATACATCTTCCAGGTCTGCCTTGCGGATCTCCACGTCCTGGGCTTTCAACCCCGCTTCGCGCACGGCGGTCAGATAGGTTTCGATCTCGCGCGCGTCGTGTGCCGGAAACTGCACAATCCGTCCGGTCACGCGCGCCTTGTCGGCCAGCGCCGGGGGTAGCTCGGCGTCGAGCTTGAAACACAACACGTTGCTGGATGCCGACTTAAGAAGTTCACTGGTGCTGTCCAGTGCCACCACGCGCCCGGACTTGAGCATGGCAATGCGACCACACAAGGCCTCGGCCTCTTCCAGGTAGTGCGTGGTCAACAAGACGGTATGACCCTCACGATTGAGTCTGGCGATGAACTTCCACAAGGTCTGTCGCAGTTCGACGTCCACACCGGCAGTCGGTTCGTCCAGCACGATCACGGGCGGCTTGTGCACCAGCGCCTGCGCCACCAGCATGCGCCGCTTCATGCCACCCGACAATTGCCGGGTATTGGCATGCGCCTTGTCAGCCAGCCCCAGGCTGTGAAGCAATTCATCGATCCAGGCGTCGTTGTTGGCGATCCCGAAATAGCCGGACTGAAAGCGCAGCGCCTCGCGGACACTGAAAAATGGATCGAACACCAGTTCCTGTGGCACCACACCGAGTTTGCGGCGGGCCTGTGCATAGTCCGACACCACATCGCTACCCAACACGGAAACGCTGCCACTGGTCGCGCGGGTGAGTCCCGCAAGAATGCTGATCATCGTGGTCTTGCCTGCGCCGTTGGGGCCCAACAGACCAAAAAACTCACCCCGCTCAATGTCCAGGCTGACGCGATCCAGTGCAAGAAACGACTTTTGGGAGGATCTGGGAGACGGGTACGCTTTGGAAACCGCTTGGTAGGAGATTGCAGGCATGAGAGCAGGCGATTTTAGCCGCTCACGAGGAAACGCCGGGCCGCTCCCAAGTTTCCTCACACCCCCTCGGGGGGCCTGGCGAAGCCAGGGCTGGGGGCGCTCTCAGGCCTCTGGCAGTAGTTCCGCAATCCCATACACCGTCGCCAGATCACGCAAACGCTCCGGCAAAGCCCGGATGACCAGCGACTTGCCATGCGCCAGCGCCTCGCGCCGCGTTTCCAGCAAAACGGCCAACGCCGATGAGTCAAATCGTTCCAGCGCCCCTGCATCGATGACGACCGGGTTTGCGGACACCGCCGGCAATGCCTGCGCCAGCATCTGCAAACAGGCCTTGGCCTGGTTACGAGTCAGCTCGCGTGGCAAGACCAGCATGCTCAGCCTTTGCTCTGATTGGCCTTGTTGCGATCGGACAGCACTTTGATCAGGCCATCGATACCGCTGCTGTTGATCTCGCGGGCGAACTGGCTGCGGTAGGTTTCCACCAGCCACACGCCCAGCACGTTGAGGTTGTAGATCTTCCAGCCGCTGCCCTCACCCGGCGTTTTCTCCAGCCGGTAATCGAGCTGGATCGGGTCGCCCCGACCTCTGACCTCTGTGCGTACGACAACCTCCTTGTCTTCGGGTGCCGCGCGCAACGGCTTGATCAGAATGGTCTGGTCACTGACCTGGGCCAGAGCACCGGAATAAATACGCACCAGCAAGATCTTGAATTCCTCCTGCAGGCGTTTTTGCTGCTCGGGCGTCGCCTGGCGCCAGGACGGGCCGATGGCAGATGCCGTCATGCGCCGGAAATTGACACTGGGCATGATCTTCGCATCCACCAGCGACATGACATGTGTGAGGTCACCGCTTTGCAGCGTCTTGTCGCTGCGGATGTTGTCGAGCACCGAGTTGAACAGACGCTGGATCATTGCATCGGGCGGCTCATCGGCCGCCAGAGCGGGCAGTTGCAGCAAAGCAGCCGCCCCGCCCAGGCACAGGCTGAAAAAGCGATGGAAGGCGCGACGTCGCATGGCGGGTCTTTCGAGGGCCATTCGCTGGCCCGTTAACGATGAAATAACCTTCATGATGCGGGGTGAAGAGCGGGCATCATGAAAGTTGATGGTTGGAATCGATTCAAGAAAGCTGTCGCCAGATACGGTGCGAGGCGCCGCTCCGGTGATCCGAGGAAATGGTACCCCTACTGAAGCGGCGATTCTGTAACAGAATCCTCCTCAGGCGGGTCGCCATCATAGACCGCGTTGCGCCGACGCTGCAGGAACGCATCCCGGGCAAAGCTATATTTGTCCAGCGCCACGTCGTCGAGCGCGGAGGAAAGGCCCAGCAACCCGGCTCGGGTGTCGAGTACGTTGATCACCCGCAGCGTGTTGCGGGTCGGAATATGCGCCGTGTACGACACGATGTCACCGCCCATGTCGACCGGCAATGCAATCGCATCACGCAACGTCGACGGTCCAAAAAACGGAAGCACCAGATAAGGGCCTGGCCCGACACCCCAGCGCCCCAAGGTCTGACCAAAGTCTTCCGAGTGGCGCTGGATCTGCATCTCGCTCGCCACATCGAACACGCCCAGCAGGCCGAACGTGCTGTTCACGCCAAAACGGAAGAAATTGTCGGCGGCGTTGCGTCCCTTGAGTTGCAACACGTTGTTTACAAAAGACCACGCATCGTCGAGGTTGCTCAGGAAATTGCCTACACCGCGGCGCACCAGCACCGGCGTGACGTCACGGTATACGGTCGCTGCCGGCTTGAGCACGGCCCGGTCCAGGCCTTCGTTGAACGCGAATACGCCCCGATTGAAGCCTTCGATCGGGTCGCGCGCATCCGTGCTCGGCACGGTGGCACAACCATGGCAGACCAGCAGCACCAAACCCGCAAACATCCATCGCCAGGCAAATCGAATTGCCGCCATAGATGCAAGTGCTTTCATTTTTTGTCCTTGCTTCCCTTGGATTCCCCACTCGATGCACTGTTGTAGAGAAACTGTCCAATCAGGTTCTCCAGCACCACGGCCGACTGCGTGTTGGAAATGGTATCACCGGCGACAAGACTCTTCTCCTCGGCACCCGGCTCCAGCCCCAGATACTGCTCGCCCAGCAAACCGCTGGTCAGTATCTTGAGCGAACTGTCCTTTGGAAATGCAAAGCGGCTGTCCATGGCCATGCTGACCCGCGCCTGGAACGTCTTGTCATCAAACGTGATGCCTTCGACTCGCCCCACCAGAACACCCGCACTGCGAACCGCTGCCTTGGCCTTGAGTCCACCAACATCGCTGAACTTGGCATCCAGCTGGTAGGTCGGCTGGAAACTCAGGCTCAGCAGGTTCGCCGCTTGCAGGGCCAGGAACAGGATCGCTGCTGCACCGAGCAAGACGAACAGTCCGACCCACACATCAATTTTCGAGCGTTGCATTATTCGATACCTCCTGATTGCCGCCTGATTTCTTCAGGTTCCGTTCTGTGTCCGACCCTCACGTGGCGCGAAATCACAGGCTGAACATCATCGCGGTAAGAATGAAATCCAGGCCCAATACCGCAAGCGACGCGACCACCACGGTACGGGTCGTTGCCTTGGACACGCCCTCGGGCGTAGCCTGTGCCTCGAAGCCCTGCAGCAATGCGATGAATGTTACGGTGAACCCGAACACCACACTCTTGATCAGGCCGTTGCCCACGTCGCGCCAGACATCCACCCCGCCCTGAATCTGGCTCCAGAACGAGCCCGGATCGACCCCGATCATCAACACGCCGACGACCCACCCCCCGATGATGCCGGTGGCGCTGAAAACAGCGGCCAGAAGCGGCATGACGATGACACCAGCCCAGAAACGCGGGGCCAGAACCCGGCGAATCGGATCCACCGCCATCATCTCCATCACACTGATCTGTTCACCGGCCTTCATCAGGCCGATTTCTGCGGTCAATGATGTGCCTGCGCGCCCGGCGAACAGGAGCGCGGTCACGACCGGCCCCAGTTCGCGCACCAGCGTCAGCGTGACCAGCAATCCGAGCGCCTCCGACGAACCGTACCGCTGCAGCGTGTAATAACCCTGCAAGCCAAAAACAAAACCGACAAACAGGCCGGACACCGCAATGATGGCCAGCGAGTAATTGCCCAGGAAATGGATCTGGTCCCGTATCAGTCCAAAGCGCCGGAACGTAGGCCCGACCAGCGCCAGCAGGCGAACAAACAGGCGCGCGCCCACGCCCAGACTGGCGAGTTGTGAGCGAACGGCAAAACCGACATCGGACGGGCGGTACCAGCTCATGTCCATCCTCCACGCCCGGACACCGGCTTGAGCGGCGACGGCGACACGCCGAAATCCTCTTCAACGGACGGACCGGGGTAGTGAAACTGCACCGGTCCGTCCGCCCGCGCATGGACGTATTGGGACACCAGCGGATCCTCGCTGCGGCGCACGTCCCCCGGCTTGCCCTGGGCGGCAATCTTGCCGTTGGCCAGGATGATCACATGGTCGGCGATCGCGAATGTCTCCTCGAGTTCATGCGATACGAACACGCTGGTCAGCCCCATCGAATCGTTGAGCTGGCGAATCAGACGCGCCGCCGTACCCAGAGAGATCGGATCGAGGCCGGAAAACGGCTCGTCATACATGACCAGCTCCGGGTCCAGGGCGATGGCACGGGCCAGCGCCACGCGACGCGCCATGCCGCCCGAGATCTCGCTCGGCATCAAGTGGCGCGACCCGCGCAAGCCCACCGCATTGAGCTTCATCAGCACTATGTCGCGCACCATGCCCTCGGACAAGTCGGAGTGCTCACGCAGCGGAAACGCGACGTTCTCGAACACGCTCAGGTCGGCAAACAGGGCGCCGAACTGGAACAACATGCCCATGCGCCGCCGGGCCGCGTACAACTGCTTCAGGTCCATCTTCCCCACGTCATCAAAACCGCCATCGCGGTACAGCCGCAGTTCGCCCTTCTGGGCGCGGTTCTGGCCGCCGATCAAGCGCAAGATGGTCGTTTTCCCGCCACCCGACGCACCCATCAGGGCCGTGACCTTGCCCCGCGGCACCGATAAGGAAACGCCATCCAGAACGACGCGCTCGCCATAACCGAAGGTGAGATCGCGCAGTTCAACCAGGAAAGGGGAAGGGGAAGTGGAGGAATCCATGAAGCAAAACAAATGCCGGATCAACTCCGGCATTCAAATGATACGGGATTTCGCCAACCAGCCAGCACGCCTGAGAGCGTGAGAGGCAATTGCTCTGAGCCGTCGGCCCTACGCACGCCACCAGCGCAGAAACAGCCGATGTCAGCGCGGCAAGTCGCTGAATCCCATCAGGAATTCGTCGACCGCGCGAGCAGCCTGACGGCCTTCACGGATCGCCCACACCACCAGGCTCTGGCCACGGCGCATGTCGCCGGCCGCAAATACCTTGGGCAGGTTGGTGACATACCCGTCCGTGAACTCCGTGCTGGCACGGGCGTTGCCCCTGACGTCTTTTTCGACGCCGAACGCGTCGAGCACGCTGGCCACTGGCGACACGAAACCCATCGCAAGCAACACCATGTCGGCCGGCAGTATCTGCTCGCTGCCGGGGACCTCGAGCATCTTGCCGTCCTTCCACTGCACCCGCACGGTCTTGAGTCCCTTGACCTTGCCTTTTTCGCCGATCAGCTCCTTGGTGGAAATCGCGAACTCGCGCTCACAACCTTCTTCGTGGCTCGAACTGGTACGCAGTTTGATGGGCCAATACGGCCAGGTCATCGGACGGTTCTCCTCCACCGGCGGCTGCGGCATCAGCTCAAACTGCGTGACGCTCCTGGCACCGTGGCGGTTGCTGGTGCCAACGCAGTCGCTGCCGGTGTCGCCTCCACCGATGACAATCACGTGTTTGCCGTCCGCGCGCAGTTGGTCCTTGACCTTGTCACCCGCGTTCACCTTGTTTTGCTGGGGCAGGAACTCCATGGCGAAATACACGCCCTTGAGGTCGCGCCCCGGCACGGGAAGGTCGCGCGACTGCTCGGCACCGCCGGCCAGCAACACCGCGTCGAAGTCCTGTTGCAATTGCGCCGCACCGATGCTTTCGCGCGCCCAGTTCGTGACCTTGTTGGCCTTGGGCATCTCCCCGATCAGCACGCCGGTGCGAAACACCACGCCTTCGGCCTGCATCTGGGCCACCCGCGCGTCGATGTGCGACTTTTCCATCTTGAAATCGGGAATGCCATAGCGCAGCAAGCCACCGATACGGTCATTCTTCTCGAACACCGTGACATCATGGCCAACCCGGGCCAGTTGCTGCGCCGCAGCTAGGCCCGCCGGTCCCGAACCCACAATGGCCACGGACTTGCCAGTGCGGTGTTTGGCCTTCTGCGGCTTGACCCAATCGTTCGCCCAGGCCTTGTCGATGATCGCGTGTTCGATCGACTTGATGCCGACCGGATCGTCATTGACATTAAGCGTGCAGGCCGCCTCGCACGGCGCCGGGCAGATACGTCCCGTGAACTCCGGAAAGTTGTTGGTGCTGTGCAGTACGGCGGCTGCATTGCGCCAGTCGCCCCGATAGACCAGGTCGTTGAAGTCCGGAATGATGTTGTTGACCGGGCATCCGCTGATGCAGAACGGCGTGCCGCAATCCATGCAACGCGCACTTTGCACCTTGGACTGCCCATCGTCGAGCGCCAGCACGAACTCGCGGTAACCCTTGATGCGCTCAGCGACCGGCCGATAGCCTTCTTCAAGTCGCTCGTATTCCATGAAACCGGTGATTTTTCCCATTTGCGATCCTGCGATTGATGGTTTGCGCCTGCTCTTACTTGGCAGGGACGGCTTCCTTGAGGCTGGCGTTGCGGCTTTCCGCCTTGGCTGCCGCCTTCTTGCGCGCCGCAATTTTGGCCAGGGCGCGCTTGTATTCGATCGGAAACACCTTGACAAAGCGCGCGCGCGAGGCATCCCAGTTGTCGAGCAGATCGCGCGCGCGCTTGCTACCGGTCCAGCGGTTGTGGTCCTCGAGCAGCTTTTTCAGCTGCGCCTCGTCCGACTGTCCGCGGTGCCAGATGGAAGCGTCCACCAGCGACTGCTGTTCACGGGCAGGCAGCACATTCTCCAGCGACACCATCGCGGTATTGCAGCGTTCGGCGAAGCGTCCGTCTTCGTCATAAACATAGGCAACGCCACCACTCATGCCGGCGGCGAAATTGCGCCCGGTCCGCCCGAGCACCGCCACGGTACCGCCGGTCATGTATTCGCAGCCGTGGTCGCCGGTGCCTTCGACAACTGCCGTCGCGCCCGACAGGCGCACCGCGAAACGCTCGCCGGCAACACCACCGAAAAATGCTTCGCCAGTCGTGGCGCCATACAGCGCCGTGTTGCCGATGATGGTGTTGCGCGTCGGGTCACCACGGAACTCGATACTCGGACGCACCACAATGCGCCCGCCGCTGAGCCCTTTGCCGGTGTAGTCGTTGGCGTCGCCAATCAGGTACAGCGAAATGCCGCCGGCCAGAAAGGCGCCGAAGGATTGGCCGCCGGTGCCCTCGAGCTGGATGCGGATAGTGTCGTCAGGCAGGCCCTGCGGGTGCACCTTGGTCAGCGCTCCGGACAGCATCGCGCCGACCGAACGGTTGACGTTGCGCACGACCTCGATGAAGCGGATCTTCTCGCCCCGCTCGATGGCGGCGCGCGAGCGTTCGATCAACAGGTGGTCGAGCGCGCGATCCAGACCGTGGTCTTGTGCCTGCACGTGGTAACGCGGCACGTCGGCAGGCACATTGGGCAGCGCAAACAGGCGCGCGAAATCAAGGCCTCTTGCTTTCCAGTGCTGGATGCCGCGCGCGGTGTCGAGCAGGTCGGCGCGTCCGATCATGTCGTCGAACTTGCGGATTCCCAGCTGCGCCATGATCTGGCGAACTTCCTCAGCGACGAAGAAGAAGTAGTTGACGACATGTTCCGGCCTGCCCGCAAACTTCTTGCGCAGCTCCGGGTCCTGGGTCGCCACCCCCACAGGGCAGGTGTTCAGATGGCATTTGCGCATCATGATGCAACCTTGCACGACCAGGGGCGCGGTTGCAAATCCGAACTCGTCGGCGCCCAGCAAAGCACCGATCACGACGTCACGGCCGGTCTTCATCTGGCCGTCGGCCTGCACCCGGATGCGGCCGCGCAGGCGGTTGAGCACCAGCGTCTGCTGTGTTTCGGCCAGCCCGATTTCCCACGGGCTGCCCGCGTGTTTGATCGAGGACCATGGCGATGCGCCGGTGCCGCCGTCATGCCCGGCAATCACGACATGGTCGCTCTTGCACTTGGCGACACCAGCGGCGATGGTGCCCACACCGATTTCGCTGACCAGCTTGACACTGATGCTGGCGTGCGGGGCCACGTTCTTCAGATCGTGGATTAGCTGCGCCAGATCCTCGATCGAATAAATGTCGTGGTGCGGCGGCGGCGAGATCAGGCCCACCCCGGGCACGGAATAGCGCAGTTTGCCGATGTAGTCCGACACTTTTCCGCCCGGCAACTGGCCTCCTTCACCCGGCTTGGCGCCCTGCGCCATCTTGATCTGGATCTGGTCCGCGCTGTTGAGATATTCAGCCGTGACGCCGAACCGACCCGAAGCAACCTGTTTGATCCGCGAACGCAATGAGTCGCCGCCCTTGAGCGCGTAGTCCGACTCGACCACGTCGTGACCCATGATGTCGCCCAGCGTCTGGCCCTGGTTGACGGGGATACCCTTGAGTTCCTGACGGTAACGTGCCGGATCCTCACCGCCCTCACCGGTATTGCTCTTGCCGCCAATGCGGTTCATCGCCACCGCCAGCGTGGCGTGCGCCTCGGTCGAAATGGAACCCAGCGACATCGCACCGGTGGCAAAACGTTTGACGATCTCGCTGGCAGGCTCGACCTCGTCCACTGCAATGGCCCGCGCCGGATCGAGCTTGAACTCGAACAGCCCGCGCAGCGTCATGTGGCGCCTCGACTGGTCGTTGATCAGTTGCGCATAGTCCTTGTAGGTACTCCAGTTGTTCGCACGTGTACTGTGCTGCAGTTTGGCAATCGCATCGGGCGACCACATGTGCTCCTCGCCACGCGTGCGCCAGGCATATTCGCCGCCGGCATCGAGCATGCTCTCCAGCACCGGGTCGTCGCCGAATGCCGCCTTGTGCATGCGGATGGCTTCCTGCGCAATCTCGAAAACACCGATGCCCTGGACCCGGCTCGGAGTGCCCGGGAAGTACTTCTCGATCGTATCGCTGCTAAGCCCGATCGCTTCGAACAATTGCGCACCGCAATAACTCATGTAGGTCGACACGCCCATCTTGGACATGATCTTCGACAGCCCCTTGCCGACCGCCTTGATGTAGTTGGCCATCGCCATTTGAGGCCCCAGGTCACCCGACAGGTGCTGGTGGATCTCGCACAGGGTCTCCAGCGCCAAGTACGGGTGCACCGCCTCGGCGCCATAACCGGCCAACGTCGCAAAGTGGTGCACCTCGCGCGCACTGCCGGTCTCGACCACGAGCCCGGCTGTGGTGCGCAGGCCCTCGCGCACCAGATGCTGGTGCACGGCGCTGAGCGCCAGCAGGGCCGGGATCGCAATCTGCGTCGCACTGACGCGCCGGTCGGTGATGATCAGGATGTTCTTGCCACCCCGGATGGCGTCCACCGCTTCGGCGCACAAGGACGCCAGCTTTGCCTCCACGCCCTCATAACCCCAGGACAGCGGATAGGTGATGTCCAGTGCGATGCTGCGGAACTTGCCGTGGGTATGGCGCTCGATGTCGTACAGCTTTGCCATGTCGGCCAGATCGAGCACCGGCTGCGCGACTTCGAGCCGCATCGGCGGATTGACCTGGTTGATGTCCAGCAGATTGGGCTTCGGGCCAACGAACGACACCAGTGACATCACGATGGATTCACGGATCGGGTCGATCGGCGGGTTGGTCACCTGCGCGAACAACTGCTTGAAATAGTTGTAGAGCGGCTTGTTCTTGTCCGACAACACAGCCAGCGGGCTGTCGTTGCCCATCGAGCCGATCGCCTCTTCCCCCGCCATCGCCATCGGCCCCATCAGGAACTTGAGGTCTTCCTGGGTATAGCCGAAAGCCTGCTGGCGGTCGAGCAGCGAAGGCGCATCCCCGGCGCCAATACGCGACGCAGGCGCGGCGGTCTTGCCAGCGGCGTCGACGTCGTCGAGCCGGATGCGCAGGTTCTCGATCCACTGTTTGTAGGGTTTGATGCTGGCAAGATTGGACTTGAGTTCCTCGTCGTCGATCATGCGGCCCTGCTCGAGGTCGATCAGGAACATCTTGCCCGGCTGCAGGCGCCATTTGCGCACGATCTTGTTTTCCGGCACCGGCAATACGCCGGACTCGGACGCCATGATGACCATGTCGTCATCGGTCACGCAGTAACGCGAGGGCCGCAAGCCGTTGCGGTCCAGCGTCGCGCCGATCTGGCGCCCGTCGGTGAACACGATCGACGCCGGGCCGTCCCAGGGCTCGAGCATGGCGGCGTGGTATTCATAAAACGCACGGCGCCTCTCGTCCATCGTGCTGTGCTGCTCCCAGGGTTCGGGAATCATCATCATGACGGCCTGGCTGATCGGGTAACCCGCCATGGTCAGCAGTTCCAAGCAGTTGTCGAAGGTCGCGGTGTCGGACTGGCCGGCGAAACTGATCGGATACAACTTTTGCAGGTCAGCGCCGAGCACCGGCGACGACATCACGCCTTCACGCGCCTTCATCCAGTTGTAATTGCCTTTGACGGTGTTGATCTCGCCGTTGTGCGCAACATAACGGTAAGGGTGGGCCAGCGGCCACTCCGGAAAGGTGTTGGTGGAGAAACGCTGGTGCACGAGGCCCAGGGCCGACACGCAACGCGTATCCTGCAGGTCGCGGAAATAGACTCCTACCTGGTCGGCCAGCAGCAGCCCCTTGTAGACCACGGTGCGACTGGACATGCTGGGAACGTAATATTCCTTGCTGTGCTTGAGTTTGAGCCGCTGAATCGAGCCACTGCAGGTCTTGCGGATCACGTAGAGCTTGCGCTCCAACGCGTCCTGGACGATCACGTCGTTGCCCCGGCCAATGAAGACCTGGCGCATGATCGGCTCTTTTTTACGCACCGCTGGCGACATCGGCATGTCGCGGTTCACCGGCACATCGCGCCAACCCAGCAGGACCTGGCCTTCGGCCTTGATCGCCCGTTCCATTTCCTGCTCGCAGGCCATGCGCGACGCATGCTCCTTGGGCAGGAAAATCATGCCGACCCCGTATTCACCGGGCGCCGGCAGCACCACACCCTGCGCCGCCATCTCTTCACGGTACAACGCGTCGGGCAGCTGGATCAGGAGTCCGGCGCCGTCGCCCATCAGGCTGTCGGCACCCACCGCACCGCGGTGATCGAGGTTTTGCAGGATCTGCAGCGCGCTCTTGACGATGTCGTGCGACTTGACACCCCGGATGTTGGCTATGAACCCGACCCCGCAGGAGTCGTGTTCGTTGGCGCTGGAGTACAGGCCGTTCTTTTCCAGATAGTCGATTTCAGCAGCAGTCGCCATGGTTTTCCTCACATTTCAAACGCCCGACCCCAGACCATCAGGGCCAAGTCACATCCCAATGCGTTCCTTGGGCCCGGCGGGCTGGACAGTTTAGTGCAGTGCAACATCGATGCCAAACTATTTTAAATGGGGTCAGATACCGATTTAATTCCAAGAGAGACAAAAGAAAATTAATTGGGGACAGAACAATTCAACGCTGTCGAGTGGCGCAAACTCACCAATGCGCCGAGGCCGTCAGGCCCCGGACGCTGGCTTGACCGGACGGCCTGGTGCGACTTTCGACAGTCGCCGGTCGGTCCGGCTCTGCAGTTGCGCGACGAACTCCGGCGCTCCCAGAACCCAGCCACTGGCGGTCGACTGGCGCAGTGCCGCGAGCCGCTCGTCGGACACACCGGCACCCACCAATTCCCGGTACGCAAGCTCACGCGCGAAGGGCGTATTTCCCAACTGCCACATCAGTGCGTGGGGCGTGATCAGTCGATCAGAGTGGGCACCAACATAGTGGGAATAGCTTGACCAGCGGTAATCGAGCGGCTGCGACACCAGACCGGCGCGCACCGGATTGAGATCCAGGTAGACCATGCAGGCCAGCAGGTACTCTTTGGGCTGCACCAGAGCAGACTTGTAGCGACCTTCCCACAATGTGCCGCTGCGACCCTGCGTGTCATTGAAATACCGGACGTAACGCCGACCCACCGCCTGCATCATCTTGGGCAGAGACTGCGCCTCCTGCGGGGTTGCCAGCAAATGGAAGTGGTTATCCATCAGCACGTAGGCGTGAATCGCCACATTGAATAATGCCGCGTTCTCCGCCAGGAGGTCGCGCATCAGCTCGCGATCGGCTGCCGAGCCGAAGATGTCTTGCCGGTTGTTGCCGCGCTGGATGACGTGGTAGGGGTATTCAGGGACAACAATACGGGCAAGACGGGCCATGGGAATACACCACAAAGGTACGAAATGCGAGGGATGGACTCTGACCTCGCTATCTTACGGGCGCACCGGCGCTTTGGTGACGCGGGTCTTGCTGCCGGTGGTGACCAGTAGCACGGCATCGCCCGGGACCAGAACCTCGGTGCCGGTCGCCTGCACGATGGCACGGCATTGGCCATCGCGCAGTTGAAGCAGTATTTCGACCGCGTTCTCCCGTGTTGCGCTGCTTTCAGTTGGTGGCAACTTTGGCGTATTCCAGTTGCCACCGGCCGCCCCGGAGGAACGTAAGACGCTCCAGGGAGCAGCGAACGCCGCGAGTGTGAACGCCGATCGGTGTCAGAGCGGCAGCACCTCTGGCAAGCGATACCGGGTATGCACCAGCTCCTGCAGCCCGAACTGGGCCAGCAGTTCCTTCATGCGCTCTGCCGCAGCGCGGCGCTTGTGACCGGTATGGCGCGCAATGATCAACTCGTTCTTCATGCTGTGCTCCCAACCGACCAGTTCGGTCACGGTCACCTGGTATCCCCAGGCCTCGAGATACAGGCAGCGCAGGACATTGCTGAGCTGGCTACCTATCTCCCGCGTATGCAGCGGGTGGCGCCAGAGTTCTGCCAACGGATTGCGGCGCAGGTTCAGCGCCTTGTCGGCATTGAGCAGGCGCGCCAGTTCGGCCTGGCAACACGGCACCAACACCATGGCACGTGCGTGCTTGCGCAATCCGAACGTAATCGCATCGTCGGTGGCGGTGTCGCAGGCGTGCAGGGCCGTGACCAGGTCGATCCGGTCCGGCAGTTCCGACACGCAGGCAGATTCGGAAACGCTCAGATTCAGGAACGACATGCGCTCAAAACCCAGCTTGTGCGCCAGGTCGCGCGACTTCTGCACCAGTTCCGAGCGCGTTTCAATGCCATAAATCCAGCCATTCGCGCGCCCACGAAAAAACAGGTCGTACAAAATGAACCCCAGATAGGACTTCCCAGCGCCGTGGTCTGCAACCGTGATCGCGCCTGTGGGCGCGTTGGCCGGGTCTACCCCGCCTGCGGCCGCCGATTCGCCATTCAGCTCGAGCAGAATCGTCTCGATGAACTGGTACAGGTGATAGACCTGCTTGAGCTTGCGCCGGGAATCCTGGTTCAGCTTGCCGTCGCGGGTAAGAATGTGCAGTTCCTGCAGCAGGGCCACGGACTGTCCCGGGCGCAGCACGTCGGCAAGCCCACTGGCGGTCCCGCCTGAAGCGGCGCCTGAACGGGGTTTCCCCTGCTTCAACGGCCTGTTACTCATGTCGGATCCTCCCTGTCACGTGTTCCAGCATCGCCGGCAGCTGGCAACGGCAACACATTGCGCCGAATACCCAAACCATCCCAGCCGGACCGGCCGAGCCGCTCGAGCATCTCGATGTTGTGCTCGAAAATGGCCTCTGCTTGCGGAAACGCGGCGACGGCGCGGTCGACACTGGCTTCGCGCAAGAGATGCAGCGTAGGGTAAGGCGCCCGGTTGGTGAAATTGCCGACATCGTTCTCCATGGTGCCGGCGAACTGAAACAGCGGATGAAACCCGGCAATCTGTATCACGCCCTTCAGGCCCAGTTGTTTGAGCCGCCTTTGCGCGGCACGCATCGCATCGTTGAAATCCAGGAACGACTCCAGGCACCAGGGCGCGATTAGCAAGGTGGTGTCGCGTACCTGCGGGTCTGCCGCGATCAGGTCTGACAACTCGTGCTCCAGATGGGTCAATAAGGTTGTTGTGTCTTTGGCGTGGCTGACCACATGGTGAATCTGGCCGCGCACGTGCACGGCTTTGGCAAACGGACACAGATTGAGTCCGATCACGGCCTGTTCCAGCCAATGCCGCATGTCCTGCAGCACCGCCGCTTCATCCATCGATGTTTCAACGCGGGCCATCAACCAGTTGCCTCCCAATCAAATGCGCGACCATGGCACCCAGAACACACGACGCGCCGGTGACCGCCCAGGTCCAGTGCCAACCACCCGTGGTCGCGGCCACCCAGGCAACCAGTGGCGGGCCCAGGAACTGGCCCAGCGCCGACAGCTGCTGCATCCAGCCGACGGTCGTCGACACGCAGGATTCGCTTGGGGCCACCTGTACAGCCACTGAAAACAAGGTTCCGGGAACCATACCCCCGACCGCTGAGAACAACAACAGGCCCAGATAACGTACGCCCAATACCGAACCAGGACTCTGGGTCCACGCAATGTCGGCGAACGCGAGAACCGCACCAGCCGCCATGGCCCCGAAACCGACAAACAACAGACTGCGCGCCGGCACTCCCCTTTGCAGCAGCCGCCCGGATGCGATATTGCCAACCATATTGACCAATGCCACCAGCGCCAGCAGCCACGCGACTCCCGCACCCGACTGCCCCCCCTGGGACGCCATCGAGGGAAGAAACCCGACCACTGCCAACCATTGCCCCGAATACAAGGCAAAACACAAGGCCGCCAGCCAGGGCCCTGGCGCCGCCAAGGTCCATCGCGCGCGCGCGATCCAGGAAATGCCAGCAGCGGGTGTGCGATCTGCCGTGCCGGCGGTGGACGTCGCTGCGCACCCGCTTTTCACGTCGGATTCGACGGCCAGGTACAACCACGCGGCCATGGCGAGGGATACCGCAGCGATGCACAACCACCAGGTCGGCCAACCCGCCACACCAATCAGCGCCGGCCCGACGGCCAGGGCCAAGGCCGTACCGAAGGGCATGTAAGCGCCCCAGAGCCCAAGAGCCACCTGCAATTTGGCGCGTGGCGCCAATCTCCGGATCAAGCCTGGCGCCGGCATCACGGTGAGCAGGATGCCAAACCCTTCACAGGCCCGCAGCAGCAATAAGCTGGCCGGATCACGCGCTAGTGCGCCAAGTGCCCCCGCCAGGGACAACAACAACAAACCCGTGACCATGCTGCGTTTGAGGCCGATGCCGTCGGCCACTGCACCCACCACGAGCCCCAGCACCATGCCGGCCAACTGGACCAGCGACAACAGGAATCCCGCCTGCAACAGGCTGACCCCCAACGCCTCCCGCAGGACGGGGATGGCCGGCGGCATCTTGCCGATATGCAAGGCCGCAGCCACGCCGGCGAGAATGACAATCCACTCCGGATTGCGCGCAAACGTCCGGGTCAACATGGGACTCTCACGCTCATGAGGAAACGCCGGGCCGCTCCGAAGTTTCCTCGCACCCCCTCGGCGGGCCTGGCGAAGCCAGGGCTGGGGGCTCTCAAGCCAGCAACCTCAGGCCGGTGATGCGCTCGTGCTCGCGCACCGCGAATCGGTCGGTCATGCCGGCGATGAAGTCCGTGACCACCCGCGCGCGCAAAGAAGCATCCTCGGTACCCGCTTGGACCGCACTTGAGCGCGCGGCAAAGCCCGGTTGCATCTCGTGCGGACGCGCCAGGTAGACGGCGAAAAGATCCCGCACGATGCGCTGCGCCTGCGCCATCGTCGCCACCACTTGCGGATGGCGGTACAGGTTGTGCATCAGGAACTGCTTGAGCTCACCCGACGCCACTCGCATGGCCTGCGAAAAACCAACCAGTGGTGGCAACTGCCGCACATCGCGCACATGCTGCGGGGCCGCATCCCGGAGCCGCTGCTCCGTCTCGCCAATCACGTCGGCGACCTGCGCGCTGAGCATCTGGCGAATCGACTCGTACAGCAGGCGCCGGTCCTGAGCACTGTCGTTCAGATGCGGATGACTGGTGCGCGCCTGTTCGACGAAACGGCCGAAAAGACCGACTGTCTCCAGTTGCTCTATCGTCAGCAATCCCGAACGCACACCGTCATCGATATCGTGCGCGTTGTAGGCGATCTCGTCCGCCAGGTTGCAGAGCTGCGCTTCCAGGCTGGGTTGCCCATGATCCAGAAAGCGCTGGCCTACACCTGCTGCGCCATCCGCGTATGGCGCTTCTGCGGATTCGATGGCGCGGGCGTTCTTGGCCGAACAATGCTTGAGGATGCCCTCGCGCGTCTCGAACGTGAGGTTCAGACCATCGAAATCCGGATACCGCTCTTCCAGCACGTCGACAATGCGCAGACTCTGCAGGTTGTGCTCGAAACCGCCGTGCTCGCTCATGCACTTGTTCAGCGCGTCCTGCCCGGCATGGCCGAACGGCGTGTGCCCGAGGTCATGCGACAACGCGATCGCCTCAACCAGGTCTTCGCTCAGGTCCAGCGACCGCGCAATCGAGCGCCCAAGTTGCGCCACCTCCAGCGAATGTGTTAGCCGTGTCCGGAACAGGTCGCCCTCATGGTTCAGGAAAACCTGGGTTTTGTAGACCAGGCGCCGAAACGCCGAGCTGTGGATGACCCTGTCTCGGTCACGCTGGAAATCGGTGCGTGTCGGTGCAGCCGCTTCGGCATGGCGACGGCCGCGCGACTGGGCCGGATCACAAGCGTAGGTGGCAAGAGCCATGGCTTACACGCCACCAAAAACATGCGCATCGGACTCAAGCGCCGCATCAAGCATCGGCCACTGTCGGGCCCGAACTGCCATGGTCAAGCGCAGCCGTCGTCGATCACCTGGCGCACCAGTTCGTCCGGTGCCGGCCGCACCACCGCACTTCCGGGCCGATCGATGACGACAAACTGGATGGCCCCTGCCTGCGACTTCTTGTCCACCCGCATCAAGGACAAATACCGGTCGGCATTGTTATCCGCTGCCTTACCGGCCAGCGCTGCGCCGGACGCCGCAAGTTGTGGCCCTACTATCGGCAACCCGGCATGTTCGATCAGCCGGGTCAGCCGTTGCACGAATGCCGCCTCCACCAAGCCCAATCGCAGCGACAGGTTGGCCGCCATGACCATGCCGCAGGCAACGGCCTCTCCATGCAGCCACTGGCCGTAACCCATGCCGTTCTCGATGGCGTGTCCAAACGTGTGGCCAAAATTGAGGATGGCCCGCAGACCGGTCTCTCGCTCGTCCTGACCGACGACGGCCGCCTTGATTTCACAGCTGCGTCTGACCGCGTAGGCCAATGCGGCCGCATCGCGGGCCATCAAGGCAGACAGGTTCGCTTCGATCCAGTCGAAAAAACCCATGTCGGCAATCGGCCCGTATTTGATGACCTCGGCCAGCCCGGCGCTGAGTTCGCGCGCCGGCAAGGTGGTAAACGTCGAGCAGTCGCACACCACCAGCAGCGGCTGGTAGAAAGCGCCAATCATGTTCTTGCCCAAGGGGTGGTTGATCGCCGTCTTGCCACCCACCGACGAATCGACCTGGGCCAGCAAGGTCGTCGGCACCTGGACGAAAGGCACGCCGCGCATGAAACTGGCCGCCGCGTATCCTGTCATATCGCCGACGACACCACCACCCAGCGCGAAAAGTACGGTCTTGCGGTCGCAGCGGTTTTGCAGCAGCGCATCGAAAATCAGGTTCAGGGTCTGCCAGTTTTTGTGCGCCTCACCGTCGGGCAACACCACCGAGAAGATGCGTCGAAACTTGCCAGCCAGCGCCGCGCGCAATGCGGCGCCATACAAGGGCTCGACACAGACGTTGGTGACGATCAAGGCTGCGTCGCCGGTGGCGATATCGGCGTAGGTCTGCGGATCCGCCAGCAGCGCCTCGCCAATCAGGATCGGATAACTGCGCTCTGCAAGCTCGATGCGAACGCGACTGACGCTGGGGTTCAGTGACATAAGCCTCTAGTTTAGGTGAACCATCCGGCCGGGCCTGACCGCGCCATGCGCAAAGCTTGCGTCATATGGCGTGGTGTAAGTTCGAAGCCCGGACGGGACTAGATGCACATCACTCGGCGTGCCATTGCAGGTACCCGACGGTGTGTCGGAGTCGATGCCAGCTATCTTGCCTCCTGCCCAAAGCGCTCCAGGCAGGCGCTGCGCAACCAGACATATCCTGCTCTGTGCGCTATGACACAGACATGGCATGCGCGCCGGGAAAACAATCACGCTGAACTTCCAGGGAATGAACATGCGCAATCACTTTGACGGCACCACGGTCCGACGGCTCTCCCTACTGGCATTTGCTGGCGCGTTGCTATTGCCACAACCGGGGGTTGCCCAGGTGCCTGCCAAGCCCGCCGGCACGCAGCACAGCATGGCGAGCGGCGCCACCATGGCGGGCGGCGGCATGGACATGAAGTCCATGATGAAGGACATGAACGACAAGATGGCATCGATGCAGATGAGCGAGAACGCAGATGTCAATTTCGCCATGATGATGCGCATCCACCACCTGGGCGCGATTGACATGGCGCAGGCTGAGCTGCGGGATGGCAAGAACGCGCAGATGCGAAGAATGGCCAGGAACATCATTGCCGCGCAGAAAAAGGAGATCTCCGAGCTCGACAAATTCATTGCCAAGAGCGGGCTGGCGCCGGCCAAGGCCGGCAATTAGCGCGCCTTGCCCGCGCGTGGTATCACCGTCCACTAATCAATGGGAGTATTTTCATGAACCGATCTTCCACTACGCCAATCAACGTCGAGCCGGTCGACGAAGACCTTGTCGATCAGGCCCATCCCGGCCACGGCGTACCCTCGCAGGACCCGACGTCTGCGGCTCAGTTTCTGTTGGAACCCGAGGAAGCCGAGCGCGAAGCCAATTCGGTATTGATGGGTGGCGGCGTCGTGGCCGGTGCGGCAACTGGTGCTGCCATCGGTGTCGCTATCGCTGGTCCGATCGGTGCGGTGGTGGGTGGCACTATTGGTACCGTTGTCGGCACAATCGGCGCTGCCGCCGCAGGCACCGATAAAGACCTCACCACAACTCTGCGGCAATGAGGCTGGGCTGTCAGGTCAGCGTAATCCGCTTCTGGCGCACGTACTCTTCGTACTGCGCCAGCGGAATGGCCGTCAGACCGGCAGCGCCGTTTTCTTCAGTCCAACTGAGCGTGGCGCTGTCGGCTGTCAAGTCAACTTCAACCGGCCCTCTCGGAATCTCCAGCGGCGCACCGTCACCGGGCCTGTAGGTCACATGGTCGTTAATGGTCGCGTGCTTGGTCATGGCGGGGTCCTGAAAATTGCATGGGCGAAAGTGGGCATTGCGGCGCGATAGAACTTCATTACAACCCCTCGGCGTTTTGCGGTCTGTTAGGTAGCGCACTTGTCAATCCCAGGCGCGCTCGCTTGGCGCTCCAGGCTTTCCGAGGCATGACGTACCGCTCCTTTCCGGGGGCTCGTTCATAGATGTTCATCGGTGCTTCACGGGGCATGCGGGGCCAGGCGCGCACGGGCCTGTGTGTCGACCGAGGCGATTGCGAAACCCGCCCTTGTTGCACGAGTCGTTTGGGACCACGTTGAGCGCCGGCGTCATTTCGGTCGCGGAGCCTTCATGGCCTTGTCGGGCTGACTCAAGCGCCCGGCGCGCAGTTCCTTGACGGCGCCCACCACCGAGTGGGCTACGTTGCGCACCTCATGCTGCACGGCGTTATCCTCGTCCAGCGCATCGTGGCTGTTGTAGTACGGCTCGAAGTAACCGATATAGCGGTCGAGCTTGGCCATCGCGCCGGCGTCTATCAGGCCCATCCACTCGAGCCAGTCGCACAGATTGCGGCGGTGGTCTTCGACGCCGGCCACATCGCCGTGAACGACCACACCGAACGCGCGGCCTGCCAGGTGCTTGGGGTAGTGCCAACCCTGCTGCTCGATCTGTTTGGCCTCAGCGACCCGCTTGCCGTGTGTGGTTGTGGGGTCGGGGTTGCCGCCATCGGCACACACCAGGCGGTCGATCATCAGCTTGAGCGGGCTGGGCGACTGGTACCAGTAGGTCGGCGCCAGCAGAATCACGGCATGCGCGGCGACCCAGCGTTCGTAGATCTCGGCCATCCAGTCGTGGGTCTGGGCGAGCGCATGGTTCGGGTAGCAACTGCATGGCCAGTGGCACAGCGGCATGGCGCTCGACACGCAGCCCTTGCAGGGGTGGATGTTGCGGCCGTATTCCGAGGTTACGAGACTCAGGTCCAGCAAGTCGGCTTCGACACCGGCGCCCTGCACGACCTGCTTTGCGATCTCGGTCAGGCGCCAGGTCTTGGAGACTTCGCCGGGGCAGGTGCCGTCGTTGCGGGCGCTGCCGCACACCAGCAGCACGCGCGATGGCGTGGCGGAATTGGCCCAGGCCAGCTGAGCCTGGTCGATGGCTTGGCGGGTGGCCAGCCATTCCACCGACAGCGCGTAAGTGGGGTCGGCATATCCCGGTCCAGCCAGACGCGTCAGCGGAGCCTTGCGCCCTTCGTCGTAGGCCTGCCAGGCGATGTCTTCCAGACGCGCGAATCGCGGCCTTTTCCACCGCGAAAGCCGGATCGACGAACCCGGCGCGGTAGCGTTCGCCAAAAACTTGTCGCGTGAGAGCTGCGGGCGCCTGGCCCTTGCGAATTTCAATCATCGTAGCTACTCCGGGAATGATGTGGTTTCATCGCTCGCAGCGTGCGGCGACGGGTGGCCGCCAGTCTGTGCGCCAAAGCCAAGCAACATAGCGCCGCCGCGATGGTGCAGGCCCTCCTTGGTGCCTTGCCATTTTTGCGCCATCCGAACGAACGCGTAGGTAGATCGGCCAGTGGGCACTATTGCATATACGAGGCGAACCACCCGCCGCAAACACCGCCCGCCGCCTGGACGATCTGGAACATGGTGGCGTTAGCCGGCAGGGGCGCAAAGCGGCGCAGCAATTCCACGCAAGCGGCGCAGAAAAGGTATAGCGCCACTGACACCGCGGCCTTCGACGGGTCATAAGCCGTCGTCCAGGCAGCAATGAGGGCGCTGGCGATTACATGCCGGAACCAACGCCCTTCGATGGGGGTCCCTGCCGTGGCTGCGCGCGACCATCCCACCACGTACGCCAGCAGAAACACCAGCAGCGGCAATGCGGTTCCTGTTGCGTGCGTGGCAGTCAGCGTGGGGTTGGGTTGGTCCATCGCAACGAACAGCCCGTGCGTGAGCATCATCGCCAGAGTCGCCGACATCGCAAGCATGAACCAGATCAGAACGTGCACCGTACGGCCATCGCGACGCTGCAGCGTGATGGTCACGCGTTGCTGGACGGCCAGAGTCTGACGCAGTGTTGACCAGCTGTCATCGATGCCTTGGCCCTTAAGCTGCGTGCGCATCAAGTGCACGAAGTGGTAGGCCAGCACGCTGATGAACAGATGGCCTTCGACCCGGCGATCGATCTGGTGGAACACCGGGCGCAGGCCCAGATCGGTCTTGATTGATCGGAACACTGACTCCAGATCGGTGAGCATCGTGTAGGTGCGCCACAGCGTGGCGTCGTCCAGACCCACCAGGCTCGTGCGCAGGCAGTACACGCCCGGGTGCATGGCCGCGCTACCGGGCTTGACGCGGCGCGACCAGGTGATGGCGCTGACGTTCGTGGCGGTGTCGTCTTTGGCAATTTCGACCTGGTAGTGCTGTGCCGCGCGCGCAAAGCGTTGCCGGGCGCGCGCCAGGCGCTCCATGATCTTGCTCAGGTCCCTGGTGCCGCGGGGCTTGCTCAGGCCGATCTGCAGCTTGAGCAGCACCGCCTCGAAGCCAGCGGCCTTTGGCCGCATCGATGGCGCGGTCCTTTTGCTGGCGCGCAGCCGAGTGGCAGTACAGCAGTGCGTGGCCCTGTGCGTCGATCACGCGCTGAATCTTGATCGTGGCGTGGCTGGCAGACTTTACCTCGGTGGCCAGCGCGGGATCGAATCGACGCTCGCGCAGCTTGGACTTCACCAGGTAGTGGTAAACCCTGGGCACGCAGCCACACGAGATTGGCATCGTTGGCGATGCCCGAGTCCATCACCACGGTGGCCCCGGGTGCGGCGCCCAGGCCCGTGATCATCTCGGCCAGCGTGGTGGGCTCACTGTCGTTGCCGGCGAAGACGCGGCTGCGCCGAGGAAAGCCGCTGGCATCCAGCGCCATGTCCAGCGTCACCAAGGGGCAGTCGCTGCGGCACTCCTTGCGGTGGCCGCGCCGGGCCTTGCTCACGCCGGCTGCAATGCCCTCGAAGTAGGTGTTGGTCAGGTCGTACAGGGTGACGGTGGGGCTCAGCGCGAAGAGCGATTGCGCCTGGGCGAACAGGTGTTCCTGCAGGATCTCGCGATGCTTGTGCAGCACGTCCGAGGCGCGGTACAGGCGGTTCAGATCCATCGCCTCGAAGTCAAAGTCGATCAACTCGCCCAGGGCCGAGCGCTGCTGCAGCCAGGCGTGGCTGGCCAGCTCGCTGCCGGGGTGCGCCATGCGCGCGATGATGGTGCCCACGACCGCGGCGATCTGCGGACGGTTCAGGCCCAGCGCGCTGAGCTTGTCGGCGAAGGCGCACTGGCGCATCACCGACAGCGCCGCATGCACTACGCCCACGCTGCGCGCTCGCACCAGGTCGATGGAGTCGAGGTCGACCTCTTGGAAGCGATCGAGTTGCACCCGCTCGCCCGGCGCATCGGCGCACCCGCTCACCGGCGTCTGGTCAGGGGCCGCCCCGCGCAGTGCGATGAGTTGTGCCACGTAGCGTTGCGCCAGCTCCTGGCCAGTTTCTGAGAGCGTCGCATCAGCAAGCGAGGTCTGGCCGCGCAGCAACTCATCGATGCGCCGGGCCAAGTCCGGCCACTGCTGCTAAGGCAGATCGAAGTGGCTGCCCAGGTTGAGCAGCGTGGTCTGTTTGACTGCGCCATGCACGCGCGCCGTCTGGACCAGGCGATAGGTGACATAGGGATCGCCCGGGGTGCGGTTGCGGGTCTGGGTGCGCCGAATGAACATCCACCGATGTTGCATTCAAACGCGGCGTGCGGGATATCTTTTAAAATTATTATGGCACTACAAATCACTTTTGAACCAAGACCCAGCATCCATCCGGGTTCCCAGCCCGCAGAGGCCGGAAATCAGCCAAAAGTTGACAAACTTGGGCTAGGACAGCCGACTTGCACGCCCGAGCAATCCAGCGCTGTCGGTCAGGAGGTGAGATTCATTGCCTCGAAGCGGGCGCACGGCCCGGTACGGGGATGCCTTCACGAATCGCATCGTGTTCCACGACATCGTGGCATGAAACTACCGTCGCTTGCGACTCGTCGAGCACTTCAAGCGTCGGGGCCTGCTACCTCACAAACTGTTCGACGAACTCTGCCCCGAGGCCGACCTCTATGTAGTGCTTGCGGCACATTTCGATCTTGGTGAACACGTCCTCGTAGCCGGTGTGCTGGCCCTGCTCGTCGACATAGACCATCGCACCGTGGATGTTGAAGTGCGTGATCATCTCCGGCTGCCCGGCGACATCGTCTACCACCAGTGTGTGGATCTCGCCCGGAGGCTCGTAGACGAAGGAGCCTTCGGTCGCCACCCAGTCGTGTTCGAGATAACGCCACGACCCCTTGATGACGTAGCCCGTCACCCACGACGGATGGATGTGGCGCGACAGCACGCCGCTCTTGCGGACGCGCAGCAGGTTGCACCAGCTGCCCGTGACGGTGTTCAGCAG
>ENA-ORBV01001162-ORBV01001162.1-microbial-mat-metagenome-genome-assembly--contig:-NODE-1162-length-59547-cov-34.533765_pt1 | contig 59547 bp, 48 predicted proteins | sample MGYA00237777_ERZ505514 | MGnify/ENA primary metagenome ERZ505514 (study PRJEB26160, sample SAMN06269048) | microbial mat metagenome | isolation source: Oligotrophic lake microbial mat | place...
TTTCAAGTCAGAGTTGCTGAAACTGCTGCGGGCGCACGGGATCGATTTTGATGAGCGGTATGTGTTCGATTAAACGGTCGCGGCGCGAACGGGCTGCGGCGTAGGAGAGATTCGTCCGCCGCTGCGCGGCGGGACAGGGATGCGCAAATCGTTCCACGGGTTGCGCTAAAGCTTCACCCGTGGCTACAGCCGTGCGCCGCTGCGCGGCGGGGAAGGATCGCGTGCGTTTGTTGCGCTGCGGTTCAAGCGTGGCGGCAACCGCCGGCGCAGCGCGACGTTTTGAAGGTGTTCGAGCGCCTTCCATTCACCAAACATAGCGCAAGACATTTGGATGTCAATAATTGAGATCAAACTTGACAACGTCTGATAACGCGCGCGATAGTACCTTACGGTATGGGGGGTGTTCCCTAACGAAGCGCGCATTTGCATACATGTCAGCCCGCGTTCGCACATCATGGCTATGAAACTCAATGGTTGGATTCGTCTGGGGATCGTTCTCTCTGTCGTCTGGGTGGGCGTCGTTTTCGCAGTCGTCGGAGTCGAGTTGTTTGGGGGCGCGCCAGAGTTCTTTTTCTCCCGCGTCATCACCAAGACCGGAGAGTCGGTGACGCCAGATATGCGCAACAACGCGTTTTACGATTTGATTCCGACGCATTGCGTGTTTCGCTTTCCCGCGTTTGCTGGTGTCATGTTCTTGCCCCTGGCCGCCGCTTGGATTGTCGTGTCGGCAATTGTATGGGCGCTCCGTTGGATTCGGGCAGGATTCACACACGGTGATGACGCCGCCGCCTTAACCATGCGTCGCAGCGAACCCGGCCATCGCGCTCCGGCTGCAATCGGACGCCCTAGTGGGCCGAGTCGCTGAGCTTGGGTCGTTATTACGCGCGGCGAAGCCGCGCGAAGGAGGATGCCTTGCGTTACAAGGTAAGCGGTGCCAAGTCGGACACTGGCGAGAGCGTGGACATCGTCATCGATGCGGCCTCTTCGGAGGAAGCCAGATCACAAGCGAGGGCGATGGGAATCTTCGTTAGCGCAATTGACCAAGAATTGGGTGCTTCACCGAAAGCAGTCCCTCATTCAAACAGATCTGGGCTGCCTGTTCTCGCTCCATCAGCGAGCGCGTTGGTCCCGGAATATGGCGGGCTTAGGTGGTCCGCTTTCGTCTTTCGCGTTTTGGCGGCGCTCAACTTGACTGTCGCTGCGATTACCATCGCCATTGGTGCCGTTATCGTTTTCCAAACGCAGCCGCACAACGGTTACTCATCCCAAGAGGGACACGTATTCATAGTCACCCTTGCAACTGCAACGGGCATGCTCTTCAGCGCGTTCGCCATGTGGGCAATTTCGAATGCTATATCAGCTTTCCGCGACATCGCTCGGAACTCGTGGATCGCGGCATTTGGGCGTGCGTCATAATTACCCGCTGCACTGGACCGGCTCGGTGGAACGGTGCTCGTGATTCGCAAGCGTGGTCGGTGCCGGGCCGGCCATTGAACGTTGGTCCGTTCGTCTGGCAGCAGCGCCGTCAAGTGTTCCCGTTCGCGTTTCGGCGGCCGCCCGGCGGCGAGGGATAACGGCTTTGCGTTGTCCCACCTCGGCCAGCCGGCTGCGGTTTGATATACTCGGCTTTGTGAAGGTTCGTGAGATGATCCGCCTGATATTGAAGCTGACGGATGGCGGCATGTCCGCACGCGCGGCAGTCACAGGCAGTACAATCATGCGACCAAGCGAGGCGTGGTGACGGTCGCGGGAAAACCCAGTGACGACATCGCACCTGGAACTTTGAACAGCATCCTCAAGCAGGCAGGCTTAAAATGAAGTACCTGATTGTCATCGAGCCGACCGAGACGGGCTTTTCTTCCTACTCTCCAGACCTTCCGGGTTGTATTGCGTCCGCGGGAACTCGGGAAGAGTGCGAGTCGGAAATGCGCCAGGCAATCGACTTCCACCTCGAAGGCCTCCGCGGGGAAGGCGAGCCAATCCCCGCGCCCAGCACATCGGCGGCGTTCGTCGAGGTGGGATAACCACCCGCTGCAATCGACCGGCCCGGCGGAACGGTCCTTGGTTGAATCAATGTGTGGTCGGTGCCGGGTCGGCCATTGAACGTTGGTCCGGTATGCGGCAGCAGGAGCGTTGTTTGCGACCTTCTGGTAGCGGGATACCCACTCGATTGGTTTGCATCGTTGGTGCCGCTCAGTATCACGTCCCGCTATATTGCCGCTGTTTGAGCGCGCAATCGTTTCTTTCGCCCTTTCAGGGCTTTTCGCTTGTCGATGCCAACCCAGGGCTTGCGCCCTGGGCTATTGTCTTTCGCCGCTTCGCGGCTGAATGCGGGCGTGCTGAGCCACTTCTGACGGCAAGCCTGCTGAGCCATTGCGGTGGTGTTGATTGACGCGACGTTCCACGCCAGCCGCGAAGCGGCGCAAGAAAGTAGCCAGGGGCGCAAGCCCCTGGAAAAGTGACGATCAGATAGCCCCGAAGGGGCGAAAGAGTTTCGGCGGCGCGGCGTTTTATCATGGCGTTCGACGACGGCGCGATTGCAGGACGGGCGGGCGGGAAGATCATCGATTCGCAATCCCACGCGTGCGATCGGCGAAGTATCGTCGAAGTATCGTCACACGCGCATCGACTCTGTCGCCCGTTCCCGGCTGGTACTCGCTCAAACCAACCCAGGCCTTGCGCCCTGGGCTACTTTCTTTCGTGGCTTCGCGACTAATTCAGAACAAATGTCGGCTCAAACACGACGCTTCGGGTGGCAAAATGTGCTTATCCAAACGTGCTTATCCGAATCGCCCGGTGATGTACGACTCGGTCATTTTTTTCGCGGGGTTGGTGAAGATTTTTTCGGTTTCGTTGAATTCGATTAAGTCGCCTAAGTACATGAACGCGGTGTAGGCGCTGATGCGGGCGGCCTGGTGCATGTTGTGGGTGACGATGATGATGGTGACGGTTTTTTCGAGTTCCGTGACCAAGTCTTCGATGCGCGAGGTGGACATTGGGTCGAGCGCCGCCGTCGGTTCGTCCATCAGCAGGATTTCGGGTTCGGTCGCCAGGGCGCGGGCGATGCAAAGGCGCTGTTGTTGCCCGCCCGACAAGGCGTTGGCGGAGCTGTGCAGGCGGTCTTTCACTTCGTCCCACAGCGCGGCGGCGCGCAGGGCGTATTCGATGCGTTCGGCGACCAGGGTTTTATTCTTCACGCCGCGCACGCGCATGCCGTAGGCCACGTTTTCATAGATTGATTTCGGGAACGGGTTGGGCTTCTGAAACACCATACTGCAGCGCATGCGGATTTCGATCGGCTCGAGATCCTTGCCCACGAGGTTGATGCCCTCGGGGAAGAGCCTGATCTCGCCTTCGTAACGGTTGTTGGCGTACAGATCGTGCATGCGATTGAACGACCGCAGCAGGGTGCTCTTGCCGCAGCCGCTGGGGCCGATGAGGGCGGTGACCTTTTTCTCGGCGATCGGGAGATTGATATTTTTCAACGCCTTGAAGCTGCCATATGAAAAACTAAAGTCGCGCACGGCGGCTTTGAGCGGGCCTGTGGGAGTGAACACATGCGCGTCGTCGGTCGGCGAATGAATGGCCTGGGTGGTTACCACTTGATCTTCTTTCGCAGGTGGTAGCGGATGTAAATCGCCGACCCGTTGAGCGCCAGCGTAACCATCACCAGAATCAAACTAGCGGCGGCGGCGTTGGCGTGGAACTCACGCTGCGGGCGCGAAACCCAGTCAAAGATCTGCATCGGCATCACGGTGAACGCCGAGTTGAGTCCCGGCGTGCCGGTCATGAAGATTACCGCGCCGACGCACACGAGCGGCGCCGTTTCGCCGATGGCGCGGGACAGTGCGATAATCGATCCTGTCAGAATGCCGCTCATCGAATACGGAATCACATGATAGCGCACGGTTTGCCATTGGGTGGCGCCCAGCCCGATGGCCGCCTCGCGGATGGCGTTGGGCACGGCGCGAATGGCCTCGCGGGTGGCGATGATGACGATCGGCAGCACCAGCAGCCCGAGCGTCAGCCCGGCGGTGATCGATGTGCGCCCGAGGCCCAGTCCATAAATGAACAGCCCCAGCCCCAGCAAGCCCCAAATGATCGACGGCACCCCGGCGAGGTTGGCAATGTTGATCTCGATGACCGCCGTCACGCGGTTTTTCGGTGCGTACTCTTCGAGGTAGATGCCCGCCGCCACGCCCAGGGGCACCGCCATGAGCATTGTGATGGTGGTGACGAGCAACGTGCCGATCAACCCCGGCCAAATGCCGGCCTCGCTGGCATTTTTGCTGGTGCCGGAGGTGAAGAACGTTTCGTTTCTGAGCAGCTCGACGCGCGACGCTTTGATCGTACCCGTCGCGCCGCCCCATCGCCCGGCGGCGGCGACGCGCTGGCCCGCCAGTGATTCCAGGTTCTTTACTTCAGGGCCGGAAAGAATGCGGAGCGGCTCAGGAACGAGCTGAAAGGCCGTGCGATGGCCCCGCGGGGCTTTGATAATCTTTCCCACGATATCCGGGTCGCCCGGACGGGTTTCGCCCGGAGGCAGCGGTTCGATCGGTTCGGCCGAGACGACCGACATGAGCAGGTTGCCCGGATGCGGGCGATCGCCTTTTAGGCCGACCAGCCGACCGACGAGCGGGGCGAGATCCATATCGTCGCTGTCGCCGCGGAGATCAATTGCGTCGCCTTGCACCTCAAAGCCCGCTGGAAGCGTTCCGGCCGGCCCCGCGGCCGACAAGATGCCGACGGCATCGCGATAGCCGGGGGTTTGGCCGTCGGCGCGGACGTCGTGCGTTTCGAGCAGGCGGTGCGTTCCATCAAACACCAGCTTGACCATCAGCGCGCCGAGCACGGAAAGCGACAGGACAATAAATGCCGCGCCGGTGAAACTAAACAGCCGGTCGCCACGCTTGCGTTTGCCGATCATGGCGCGAAGGGCCGTTACGTCATTGCTGATGGGGGAGGGCCGCTCGCTCATGTGTAGGCCTCCCGATAACGTTTGCGGATCAGGTAGCCGCCGACGTTGAAGAAAAGCGTGAGCACCAGCAGCGTCAGTCCGGCGGCGAAGATGGTGCGATACTCGAGCGAGCCGTGCGGCAGATCGCCTTTGCTGATGCCGACGATATAAGCGGTGATGGTCTGCCCCTCGCGCAGCGGGTTGAACTGAAACCCCGCCATATTTCCGGCGGCGATGGCGACGATCATCGTTTCACCAATGGCCCGCGCCACGCCAAGGATATACGCCGCCGTAATGCCGCTGAGCGCCGACGGGACGACAACATTCCACGACGTTTGAAAGCGAGTCGCCCCCATCGCAAAGCTGCCTTCGCGCAGCGCCATGGGCACCGAGCGCATCGCGTCTTCGGAAAGCGATGCGACGTATGGAATGATCATAATCCCCATGACAAACCCGGCTGAGAGCATGTTGAAACCTGGGAGCGGATCCCAGCCGAGCGTTTGCAATACGGGGTTGAGCAACGCCTGTAGAATCGGCGTTACAAACAGCAACGCGAAGTAGCCGTACACCACCGTCGGCACGGCGCTGAGCAGTTCCAGCACGGGCTTGATGATCTCGCGCAATCGGGCCGAGCAATATTCACTCAGCCAGATGGCGCAGATGGTTCCGACCGGAATCGCCACAAACAGAGCGACCAGTGTGGTCGTGATCGTTCCGCTGAGCAGGCCCCAGATGCCATAGTGCGGCTGGCCGAGCAGCGGAGTCCATTGAAGATCGAGCAGGAATTTTGAAAGGCCGACTTGGCGGAAGAACGGCAGGCTCTCCCACACCAGCATGCCGACGATACCGAGCGTGATCGCGACGGATGAAAAGCCGGCCAGAAACAGCACGATCTCGATCAGTTTTTCAACATAATCCCCCCGGCGGGTTCGCGCGTCGCGTTCAAACTTGATCGTCGTGGCGGCGGGGAGGTTGAGCGGGGTGTCGATCTGAGTCACGTGCGAGTTGTTCTACGCAGATCAGCCGGGACAGCAAAATTATACTCCGCCTCCTTGTACTCAGGGAGTGGGCCGGGGGGAGGGTTCTTCGGTGCGCACTTTATAGTGCCCGGAAGAGCCCTCCCCCCAACCCCCTCCCGGATTACCAGGAGGGGGAAAATGGTTTAGTTCTTCAGTTCTTTGGTGAGCAGTTCTTCAACCGTCACGCCGATCTGTTCTTTGCCTTCGAAGATACTGCCGGTCTTGATTTCGGTGACGCGGCCTTTCAGTTTGTCGTAGGCATCATCAGGAAGCGGAACGTAACCCACCTGCTTCGAAAGGTCGGCGCCGGTTTCCAGGTAGAACTTGATGAACTTCTGCACCTCCGGCTTCGCCAGCGAGTCGGCCTTCACATAGATGAACAGCGGGCGGCTGAGGGGGTTGTAGCTGCCGTCTTTGGTCGCTTCGACCGACGGAAGAACCGCTTTTCCGGCCTTGTTCACGATGGCGACGGCGCGGAGCTTGTCTTTGTTCTCGACGTAGTAAGCGAGACCGAAGTAGCCCAATGCGAACTTATCGCTGCTCACGCCCTGGACAAGGACATTGTCGTCTTCACTGGCGGTAAAATCGCCGCGGCTTTCTTTGGCCTTGCCGTTGACGGCTTCGGTAAAGTATTCGAACGTGCCGCTATCCATGCCGGGACCGTAGAGCTTGATCGGCGCATCCGGCCAGGCGGGGTTGACTTGATTCCACTTGGTGATGGCACCTTGCGCATCTTTCGACCAGATCTTCTTCAGATCGGCGACGGTGGCTTCTTTGAGGAAGTCATTGCTCTGATTCACGACGACCGTGAGCGCGTCGTAGGCCACGGGGATTTCAACAAACTTCACACCGGCATCGGCCGCGGCCTTGATTTCGGATTCTTTGATCGGACGGGAGGCGTTGCAGATATCAATTTCCCCCTTGACGAACTGTTTCATCCCGCCGCCGGTGCCGGTGACGGCGATGCTGACTTTCACATCGGCGTTTTCCTTCCTGAATTCTTCGGCGACCGCTTCGGTGATCGGATAGACGGTGCTAGAACCGGCAATCTTAATTTCACCCGCGATCGCAACCGTAGCGATCGAACCGAACGCAACCGCGGCGAACGCGGCTTTCTTGAGCATGCTGAGCATGAATGGCTCTCCTTGTTGGCTTTCGATGGGGAGTCCTCCTTGGACATCCTCCGCGACCGCAAAGATTAGCCAGTTGTGTTAACAATTGATTAGCAATTCGTTAGCCCAATGGGAATTGTTAAGGCCAACGTCCGAGAAATCATCAAAGTGACACGGCAAACCGGTCGATACGAATAAACAGCCCCAATGCCCGGAAAAACCGCTACAGCTTCACGCAAACGCCGAAAACCCATCGCCCGGTCGATCCGCCCGCTGAACGAGGTCGTCGACCTGCTTGGCCGGCCCGTCGTGAACCTCGATACGCCAGAACTGCAGCGGTTCATCGCGGGAAAAGTGATCTTGATTACTGGCGCCGGCGGAAGTATCGGCTCGGAAATCTGCCGGCAGGCCATGCGATTCTGCCCCGCGCGGTTGGTGCTTATCGATCGGTCAGAGAATGCGCTGTTTGAAATCGACCGCGAGCTGCGCGAGCGCTGGATCGGCGCCGAGATCGTGCCGGTCATCGCCGACATCACCGACAAGCCGCGCATTGAGGCGGTCTTCGCCCAGCACGCGCCCGATGTCGTCTTTCACGCCGCCGCCCACAAGCATGTGCCGATGATGGAGCATAACCCCGGCGAGGCGATCAAGAACAATATTTTCGGCACCCAGGTGGTCGCATCCGCGGCTACCGCCGGCGGCGTGGGGACGTTTGTTCTCATCAGCAGCGATAAAGCCGTCAACCCCAGCAGCGTCATGGGGGCCAGCAAGCGCGTCGCGGAGATGATTGTGCAGGGCATGAATCGGGGTTCAGGGTTCAGGGTTCAGGCTGCGATTAGGAACACACAACTGAACTCTGAACCCCGAACCCTGAACCCTTGCCGTTTTCTCGCCGTCCGTTTCGGAAATGTGCTGGCCAGCAGCGGCAGCGTCGTTCCAATTTTCAAGAAACAAATCGACCGCGGCGGGCCGGTGACGGTTACCCACCCGGACATGCGCCGCTATTTCATGACCATCCCCGAAGCCTCCCAACTGGTCATGCAGGCCGCCGCCATCGGCCACGGCGGCGAGGTGTTCGTGCTCGATATGGGCGCGCCCATCCGCATTCTGGACTTGGCCGAACGGCTCATCCGTGACGCCGGCAAAAAGCCGGGCCGCGACATCGAAATCCGCTTCTCGGGCATCCGCCCCGGCGAAAAACTCTTCGAAGAACTCTGCGGCCCGCACGACATAACCCTGCCCACCAGCCACCCGCGAATAAGAGTATGGGAACTCCCCCGCGCCGACGCCCGTCAGGTCACGGCCATGCTCAACGACCTGGCCGAAGTAATCGACGCCCCGCGCGACCAGGTGATCTCATCGCTGATGCGTGCGGTGGTTGAATACCAACCACAGGCCGCGACCAAACCAGCCATGCGGCTGGTTGCGGCGGCGTAATGCGCACCGCCGAACACCACGGCCCCGACTTGCTGTAAACGATCAAAACACTCATGAAAGCCGAATGGGCGGGGAAAGACATCGCACGGCTGACCGACAGTTCCTAAAATTGTCCGTGGTAACGTGTACAGTGACCACATGGATCAAGGAAAGTCGGACTTGTCCCGCTCCGCTCCCGCTTTATTTCCCCCCGCTTTATTTCACCAGCCCAGATGACTCGCCCTTTTTCGCGCGCGACTCGATAATTTGACCTTCAGTCTTGGCGACGTTCCAGACCGTAAACCCGACGATTGCGGTTACCAGCAATCCCATCAGGAAGATTGGCCAATCTGACATTATTGTTCACTCTTCCGCCCTGAGAGAACCAAAGCTCCGAGGGCTAAAATCGATGGAACCCAGATGCCGACGAAGGCGCCGCGTTCCCGTTCGCCGGAAAACCACAGTGAAACCGACAGGACGAAAGAAATAAAAGCGGCTAAGCCGAAGCCCAGCTTTGCCTTCACTAAAGGTTTCACGAATACTCCTCTCAGCCCCAGTCATCATTTATCAAGTCAATTGGTTCACCGATTGACCACTTACCGACCGAGTCAAATTCATTAGTGATTCACGATATGGTTGGAAATCGGGGTAGTCAAACCGCGTGCGACAAATCGTTCCGGCTTTCGCTTTGGCTTTCTAAATTGCGGATTTCGTCGCACATCATCGGGCTGGTTAGCTATGATGCGTTATGTCGATTCAATTTATTGCCGGGTTGTTTACTCTGTCTGCATTTTTGGCGCCGAACGCACAGGCCGATCAAGCCAGCGATCGACCGGAGATTCGGTACAAGGCCAACTCTGTCCCCGGTGCCGCCGTCGAGCAATTGTCGGACCTCGTGGACGATGCGAACATTTCGATAGATTTGCTGCGCACAACTGTAGGCGACGCCATCAAACTCATTCCACCGGATTGGTCCGCGCACGCGCGGCTGACCACCGCACTGGAAGAATCCGCTCGCGCCGGTTCAGATCCGCTGGTCGTGCTGAGGCCGGTTGTCATCCGCGTTGCGCGCGACCTCGCATTTCGACCCGTCAATGAGGCCGAAACGCCGGCCGGGTGGCCACCGTACACCCCGCCGGGTGAGGTGGAACTAAAGCAGTATCCTCTTTACCGCATGGCCATCGTTGACGAGAGTTCGAAACTCCCGCCGCGCGCATTCTTCTTCACCCTCTTCGGCCACATTCAAAAGAACGAGATCGCGATGACCGCCCCGGTTGAGATGGAAATGAACCGCGAAAATTCGGCCACGGAGATGCAGTCGATGGCATTCCTCTACCGCGAAGCCACCATTGGCAACCTTGGGACCGACGGCAGCGTCAAGGTGATCGACGTTCAACCGTATTTAGCGGTGACCGTTGGAATCCGTGGCGAATCGAATCGTGCAGGACTCACCGAAGCCAACGCGCTGCTCGAATACTGGCTGACGGAAAATGCAGACCGGTATGAAAAAGTTGACGAAGCCGGCGGCGCCAGCAGGTACCTGGGATACAACGGCCCGGGCACGCCCGCGGCAAGTAAGTATTTTGAGCTGCAAGTCCGCGTACGGCGCAAATAGATTAGTAGCCTTTAATTCTACGCAAGAAAACCAAGAAAACGGGACAGGTCGAATAACATCAAAAATACACCAGCGTAGTTGTTCCTGGAGCGTATGCAAAGTTCGGTTTTATGACCGCGGGTCACGCAGGCGTGTCGACTCGAAGCTACTTCCATCGGTGTTCCCGCTCACCAATCCTCAGCCGCGCGAACCGGGAATGTCGAGCGTAGTGCGACGCTCCGGTACTTATATTTGATGTCCGTCTTTTCGTGGCTGATGGGCGTGGTTCGACGCGACATAAAAACGCTGTCCCATAAATCTCAAGTTCTCAGCCCCAGAACGACGATTAGATGGACGACGGACCGCCGAAGGATCAGCGGAATCGTCATCTGTGCGTTCAAATCGGGCGCGCGGTCGAGGGAAGACAAGTCCAAGGAAGGTTTGCAATGCGGGCCATCGCGATCATCAATCAAAAGGGCGGATGCGGGAAGACCACAACCAGTATCAACCTCGCAGCCTGCCTGGCGCGGCTGGGGCACAAGACACTGCTGGCGGATATGGACCCACAGGGCCATTGCGGCGTGGGGTTGGCGGTGCCCGAAGAACAGATCGAACGCACGATTTTTGATGCACTGATCGAACCCGGCGACGGACGGCCGGCGGCGATCAGTGAAATTACCTGGCAGATCGCCAACGATTTCGATCTGGCGCCGGCCAACATCAAGCTGGCGGCGTTCGAGCAGCTTTTTGCGGGACGGCCGGGTCGGGAAGATCGGCTCGTCAACGCGCTGGCGTCGGTGAAGAACACGTATGCCTGGTGCGTCATCGACTGCCCGCCCAATGTCGGGCTGCTGACGTTCAACGCGCTGCGTGCATGCGATGAAGTGGTCGTACCGGTCGAAACCGGATTCTTCAGCCTGCACGGTCTGACGAAGATGATGGAAACGCTCGAAATCATGCGCGAAAAATGCGGTAAGGAAATTACCATCCGCGTGCTGCCGACGCTCTACGACACGCGCACGAAACTGGCCCGCGAAGTGCTCAGCGAACTGCGCAGCAAGTTCCGCGATTATCTGATGGAAAGCACGGTGAACTTCAACACCAAGCTCAAAGAAGCCGCCAGCTTCGGACAGCCGATCACCGAATACGATCCCGGCAGCCGCGGGTACAAAGATTTTGTGAACCTCGCCCGCGAGTTGATGGGCCATCGCCCGGTGGAAGTGGAGCCTTCCAATTCCGATCGGCTCTCTCGGCCGGCGGAGTTGGTGCAGCGGGCCAAGCAATTGTCGCAACTGGCGAACTATCAGTTCGGCAGAATCAGCACCGCGCCGGCGGCCGTCGCGGTTGTTAGCGGCAATGGCAACGGCGACAGCGGCCACGCGATGCTCCAGCGCGTCAATGCACCCGCGCCGGTCGTTCAATCTGCGCAAGCGACGGTGGGGCCGGCGACGGCCGAGCCGGTGAAGACCACGCAGCAGAAGATCGAAGAATTTTACGGCGTCAAGCAGGTGGGCGATCAGGTGATCTTCGCGCTTCACAACGAAACCGCGCGGCACATTCTGCTCGCCGGCGATTTCAACAACTGGCAACCACAAGCCACGCCGATGGTGCTCATCGGCACCGGGGAATGGAAGATGAAGTTGCCGCTGCAACCCGGTCGATATCGTTATCGTCTCGTCATCGATGGAAAGTGGCAGACCGATCCGAACAATCGATATGTCGAAACCAACGAGTACGGCGAACTGAACAACGTGGTGGAAGTGGACTAACGCAACGTGAGCGACCGGCCAAAACAAGATCTTCGCGAAATCAGCCACCTGTTCCTCTCGGGCATCCGAGAGCGGCAGACCGGCGGCGCGCCCCGGCCGCAGCGGATCGGGCCGGCGCAGCGCGGCGATCAGCCGGTGGACATCACGCCCGAAGAGCTTGCGCACGTTCGCGCCGCAGCCGCGCCTCCGGCGGAGCAGCAGACGGTGGCGGCGGTGACGGCCGTATTGGCCGCTCATTTTGATCAAGAACAGGCCCAACGCGTTCGCGAATATGCCGCCCATTGCGCATCAGCCGGCGGGCGGGTGGGATTGATTGAGGCCGACGGGCACGAATTTCGTCTGACCGTGTACGAGCGAAACCCACGCGGCGCGCCGCAGAGTGCCGTGGACGGCGAGTGTGCCGCGCCCATCGATGCGCGGCGTATCAACGAATCGCTGGAAGAACTCGCCTGGGATGTCGATCGCTGGATTCTTTCCGTGGGCCACGGCAATCATTCGCCGGAATCTCGCGAGGTGCTGCGTCGCGTCGGCGGATTCATGTTGCTCAGTTCGTGCGACCCCGACGGCATTGTCGCGGCCTATCGAACGCTCAAGGGCGCCGCCGACGTGGTTCGCCGCGACGCGCGACCGCCGCTTTCGTTGGCGCTGTTCGGCGCGATCGATGCAGCCCACGCCGCCGGCACCTTTGAAAAGATTAACGGCGTCGCGGTGCAGTTTCTGGCCTGGCCGGTGCAGGGCGAAGCGGTGGTGAGGTCGCACGACGACGTTACCGAACACGTGGTTTTGAATTGCAGGGCGACGCACGATAGATCGCAGGCAGCCGCCGCGCCGCAGTGGCGGATTCTTGGCGATTTCCTCGACCGCGCCGCCGCCGCCGAAGACGCCGCTGAAGCCGAAATCGAAGCTGAAGCCGAAATCGAAGCCGAAGCCGAAGCCGAAATCGCGCCGGCGCGCCCCATCTCGCCGCCCGCAGAGCCAATGCGACCCCCTGAGATTCGACCCATGAGTCCACCAAACGCCGTCGCGCCGCCCACGTTCCCCGCGATCGCGTCGTCTGCCATCGTCGACGACGCCGAAGAGATATTCGAGCTCACCGGCGGCGACGATGCCGCATCGGTCCTCACCGCCGTCATCGCCGGCGCGCCGCAGCAGTGGATCGAATGCCCCGTGCGCCCGCCGATGTGCGACGACGCGCGGTTGGCGTTTTCGCGCGATCGAGCGCTGACCTTGCTGGCGGTTGCCAAGAAGGGCTTGGGCGAGTTGCGTGCGATTGGTCAGGCCTATCAATGGCTTTCGCAGAATCGATCGCTGATTGCGATGGCGCTGCCGCAACTGGCAATCGACCCGCACCAGCTTCCGCGGCTGCAACTGCTGGTCGACCACGCTGATGCATCCGCCGACATTATCCAACCGATGTTGCACACCGGGCATGTCAGCGTTATGGCATACCGCAAAGTGCGATTCAGCGGGCGGCGCGGGCTGTTACTGGAAGCGGCGTGACGCCAGTTAATCTGCTATAGTTGGATAACATGCACAAGGCCAAGCTCAACCTGACGCGGATGTCGATCGGCCGAATCAATAAGCTATTCCCTGAACGGTGGGTTCTGGTAGGCGATCCGGAACTTGATCGCGCTCTAGAAGTAAAGAGTGGGATGGTGCTCTGGCATGGCAGGTCTCATGCGGCGCTGCTTAAAGCATTGCCGAAAATCAACCCAATCCCCCGAGGGACGGCCGAGCACTACACAGGAGAGCTTGTAATTAAAGGCGAGTTCATGTTGTGAATTTCCGGTTTCCCATAAACCTTTCTGTCGTCCGAATCCGGGCTGTACTTACGGGACCGGCGGCGTTTCATACTGCGAGCCTGATACTTGATACCGGTGCCAGCCACTCGGTAATCAACCCTGCGCTTCTCGGATTCATCGGCTGCTCACCGAACCAGCAGAGTCCGTACATCACCATTACTTCCGCAACTGATGCCGTGCGAACCCCGGTGGTTCGAATACCTCGTTTCGAGTGCCTGGGGATTGTATTGGTGGATTTTCCAGTCGTAGCGCACGCCATCCCCGCACCGCCGGCATTCGTTGGTCTTTTGGGAATCGATTTCCTACGCGGACGCGAGATCACGATTAACTTCCGCCGCGGCGTGATCAAACTGAACTGATGCGGTTTACTCTGCCGGCGGCGGCAGGGTTTGTTCGACGTCGCCGGCGTCGTCGGCGCCTTCTAAATCCATCAGAAAGTGAATGCGTTTCATCTGCTCGTCGCCCACGCGCTTCCGAAGGATCGCCTTCGCCCGTCGCATCCCGGTTCGTCGCGACACGTGCGCGACGATGATGTGCTCATTCTTCAGCTTCGGCACGATCTGAGCAAAGTCGTCCACATGCAGGTGCCGGCCGGCTTTGGCTTTGGTGCGGTGGATGTCGTCAAAAAAAGTGCATTCGGTGACCAGCACTTGTGCATTCTGCACGTCGGGCTGATCGAACACCGGGCCGGCGGTCGTATCGCCGAGGTAGGCGATCGTCGGCACTTCGGTTCGATACTGAATCTCCACGCCCTTCTTCTTCATGGCCACCAATTCGGGCCCCAACACGCCTTCATATTCGGGTTTTAGTTTCTCGCGGATGCTGATCAACGCGTATCCCAGACTCGCGCCGCCGTGGTGCGTGGCGAACGCACGGATGCCGAAGTCGCGGCGCACTTCGTACAACTCGCCGGCCTGCATCGGAACCAGCTCGTACGGCGTGCCTTGTCGTTCCACATCGCGCCAGGCGCGTAAAAGCGAATCAACCGGCCGCTCAATTTCCCGCGGCAAGAAGATTGTTCCCGCTTTCATACCTTGAAAGTGGCGCTGCGACAGGTAGTAGCCCAGCCCGGCGATGTGATCCATGTGGCCGTGCGTGAGGCAGATGATGTCGCTGGTGAGCGCAAAGAACGGGCACCGGCCGACGTCGAAGCAGACGTTGAACTCCGGCGCCTGAACCACCGTCTCTTCCCCGCCGACGCTGTAGCCGATGAGGTGAAACGTGCCAAAGTTAATTTTGGCAAACTTCTGAACCAGGAAAGACTTCTGCAACATTCCGACCGCAAGTTAATTGACCGCCGACCCCGACGCAACACATCCCCGCGTCGCCAAGCTGGGTGCCTTGAGGGCCAGTGACAAGTAATTGCGCTGGGTCACGAGATCATGGTGGGACATTGCTCACCTATGAAGCCGTGCCATGAATAGTGCTCTTGGTCACCCGACGCGCTACCTGGATTCATCCGGATCTGGTTGAAATTTGCCGTCGTTCGGATACGGTCGGCGGTTTATGCACTGCCCGTTCTGCGACGCAGACAAAGAATCGCTGAAGGTGATCGACTCACGCACCTGCGAAGGCGGGCACGCGATTCGCCGCCGACGGGAATGCCTTAGCTGCCGAAAACGCTTTACCACCTACGAGCGAATTGAAGACACGCTGAAACTAACGGTCGTCAAGCGCGACGGTCGGCGCGTGCCGTGGGATCGCAATAAGATTTTTGCCGGACTCGAGCGAGCCTGTTTCAAACGCCCCGTCGCCGAGACCGACCTTCGTCGAATTGTGGATGAGGTGGAAGAAGAAACGTTTCGCGCCAGCGATCGTGAAGTGCAAAGTACATTTGTCGGGGAGTCGGTCGCCCAGCGCCTTCGGCGGCTGGATCAAGTGGCTTACGTGCGCTTCGCCAGTGTGTACAAGAAGTTTAAGACGCTCGAAGAACTGGTGGACGAAGCCAAGGCCGTGCTGGATGCCAAGCGGTTTGAAGACCCGACCCAGGGCCGGTTGTTCATCGAGCAAATGGCCGCGACCAACGGCGGCGAACCGGCTGCCAAAACGCTACGACAACCCAAGCGCAAGCCGGCGCGCGCACCGGAAGTATCGGCCGGTTAGCACCTTTGATTTAAAAGCACCCATGAGATGGTTCTGGTGAGTTTGCTCAAGCGGGGGCCTGCGTTCGTCCGATAACACTTGGAGGCCTTGGCCATGACACCTTTGATTTACGCGCCCAATCTGGTTTGGCGACTTCTCATTGCGGCAGTCGTCGCTTCGGCGGCGGTTGGATGCAATCCCTACAAGAAGAAGCTCGATAAGCCTGTCAGTCGCTACCAGTCGCTTCCTCCTAAACAGGTGCCCGAATACCTCAAAGGGTCGATCTTGGAGATGGTCGACTTAGTCGAGTTTGATCCGCAGGTGGTGTCGGGCTTTGGACTCGTCGTTAACCTGAATGACACCGGTGACAACACCCAGATTCCCACGCCGGTGCGCGATTACATGGTTCGTGAAATGGTGAAACGCGGCTTCGGCAGCAAATTGCAGCCGGGCTTCGAAACAACCAGCCCCGAAGAAGTGCTGCGCGATCCGCGTACGGCGATCGTGCGAGTCGACGGCGTCATCATGCCCGGCGCGCGTCGCGGCGATACCATTGACGTGCGCGTTTTGGCGCTGCCCAGTTCCTCCACCAAAAGCCTGGCGCGCGGCGAATTGTATCGAACCGATTTAAAGCTCGGCGGCGCAAACCCGATGGCGCCGGGCGTGGCGGTCAACTCGCTGGTGCTCGCACAGGGTGCCGTCTTCACCAACCCGGCCTATGTGCTCAAGAGCGACCATTCCGATTCGGGCGCGCGCCGAAGTCTGCGCAGCGGATGGGTACTCGACGGCGGGCGCGTGATGGAACCGCGGCCGCTGGTGCTGCGCATTCGCCAGCCGGAACGGCGACTCTCCCGCGCCGTCGAGGCCAGGGTCGACGGTCGCTTTGCACCTTTCAAAGAAAATCAACGCGACCGGGTCGCGGCCTCGCAGGATGAAGGATTGGTGAAGGTGACGATCCCGCCGCTGTATCGGGGCGATTGGGAGCATTTTGCCGGCGTGATGACGCACCTTTTCTTCGATTCATCGCCGCAGTTCGTCGCCTTCAAAGCGAAGCAACTGGCCGACGCCGCCGTTGAGCCTGAGGCGCCACTGCTGGATATTTCGTTTTGTTTTGAAGGACTCGGCGACGGCGCTTTGCCTTTCATCACGCCGCTGATGACGCACGAAAAGCCCGATGTGGCTTTCGCCGCCGCCCGCGCCGCGGCGTTTCTTGGCGATCCGGCGGCACCCACCGTGCTGGCCGGCATCGCTTCGACTGCAAGCAATCCGTTTCAAGTGAATGCGATACGCGCCTTGGGCGAACTTCCGCCGTCGCCGGAGGTGGCCAGCATTGTCCGCAAGTTGCTGGATACCGATCAGACGCTGGTGCGGGTTGAAGCATATCGCATGCTCATCGCCCAGAAAGACCCCGCCGTCTATTCGCGCGTGATCAACGAGAATTTCGTGCTCGATATGATCCAGTCCGGCGGCAAACCGCTGGTGATTGCATCGCGGTCGGGCGTTCCGCGAATCGCGTTGATCGGCCCGCCGGCCTCGGTCGAGCAGCCGTTCAACTTCACCACGTTTGATGACCGGCTGACGCTGGCCAGCGATTCGCAAGGCAAAGGCGTAACCATCTATTACCGGCCCCCCAACGGCAGCCAGCCCGCGCGCGTGCTGAGCCAGCCCGACCTCGGTACGATCATCGCGCGGCTGGGCGGCGACGATGCGGCAAACGGGCCGTTCGCATTCGGATACACCGATGTCGTCGCGGTTATTCAGGCTATGGCGGATCAGCAATACCTCGTCGGGGCAACGAACGGTGAACGGGTGCCGGCGACATTTGTGCTGCAGGCCGCCCCGGCATTGGCCGAATCAATCATTGATGCGCCCGCAATCGCCGAACAAGCGCGTCCCGCCGGCGCGGGCGCGGCGCCTCAGCCACAAACCAACGCCGCCGAAGTGGCGCCGACGCAGTCGAGGCCGAACTGATGACAGCGTTGCGATGTTCGATTTTTAGTTTTCGAGTACAGTCCTTCGGCGGCTCTGTGAGCATGATGCAATTCAGAACCAGCGAGCGAAGATCAGAAATTGTTCCGGTCATGGAGGACCGACGTCCATGCGTTTGAAAAAACTCCTCGTCCACGGGTTCAAGTCATTCGCCGATCGAACTGAATTCAAGTTCGATCAGCCGATCACCGGCATTGTCGGTCCTAACGGCTGCGGCAAGAGCAATGTTGTCGACGCGGTGAAGTGGGTGCTCGGCGAACAGTCGGCCAAGAGCCTGCGCGGCGACGCGATGATGGATGTCATCTTCAACGGCAGCCAGACCCGCAAGGCCGCGGGCATGGCCGAGGTCACCCTCGTGTTTGAAAACCCTGCGTGTGCCGATGGCACGCGGCTGCTGAGCCTCGAAACGGACGAAGTGGCGGTCGGCCGGCGACTCTTCCGCGACGGTACGAGCGAATATCAGGTGAACGGCACGACCGCGCGCCTCAAGGACATCAAGGAGATGTTCCTCGACACCGGCGTGGGCGTGGATGCCTACAGCGTGATCGAACAGGGACGTGTCGCCGCGTTGCTCGAAGCCAACCCCGAAGAGCGCCGCCAGATTTTTGAAGAGGCCGCGGGCATTTCCAAGTTCAAAGTCAAAAAGAAGGAATCGCAGCGCAAGCTCGAACGCGTCGAACAGAACCTGCTGCGCGTGAACGATATTGTAGATGAGGTGGAGAAGCGCCTGCGCAGCGTGAAGGTGGCCGCGGGCAAGGCTCGGAATTATCAGGAATATTCTAATCGCCTAAATGAAATTCGGCTGAGTTATTCGCTGCAGGAGTATCACACCCATCAGCAGCAGATTTCCGCAAACGACAAGCAACGAGAAGACCTGCAGTTCCGCCTCGATGATGCCGCCGGCAACCTGGCGCATCGTCAGAACGAACTGGCCGAGAAACGCGAGGCCTACGACGGGCTGGCAGAGCGCAGGCAGCGCGTGGAATACGAATTGATCGAAACCCGCGCCCAGATTCAATCGTCCCGTCAGAAGCAGGAATTTGCCCGCGAGCAGTTGCAGCACATCAACGAGCAATCGCAGTCGTACGAGATCGAACGCGCGACATCCACGCAGCGGCTGGAAGAAGCATCCCGAACGCTCGCCGAAGATACTGAAACGCTTGCTCAACTCACGCAGGAACTCGACGCGCAGCGTAACTGCATTGATGAACGACAGATTGCCTTTCGAGACGGACAGCTCAAGATCAACAACATTGAACGGCAGGTTGAGAAGGACAAATCCTCCGTTCTTGACCTCATGCGCCGGCTCGCACAGGTCAGCTCGCGCTTAAGCTCGATTGAGATTGAACGTCGCAACATCGCTCAGCAACAGGGCAAGATTGCCGACCGCCGCCGCGGGGTGATTGAGGAAATCGAAGTCACGTCGGCGAAGCGCGATGACCTGCAGCGTCAGATCAAGGAAGTGCTGTCCGAGATCGAAACCGAACACGCGGCGTTGCAGGCTAAACGCGATGAATCGGCACAGTTGACGACACAGATCAAACAGATCAGCGAACAACTGGCCGGCGCGCGCGAGCATCGCAGCGGCATGCTGTCGCGCCAGAAGCTGCTGCAGGATTTAGAAGCCCGCCGTGAAGGGGTGAGCGAAGGTGCCAAAGCGGTGCTGCGCCGGCGCGAAAACGATTTCCCTTTTATCCGCGGCATTGTCGCCGACGTGCTGCGGGTGGACATTGAACACGCCAAGATCGTCGAAGCCGCGCTCGACGGGCGCGATCAGTGGCTCATCGCCACCGATTCGGCCGCCGTCCTGGCGGCGCGCGAGCAGTTTGAGAAGCTCGAAGGCCGCGTGAACGTCATTTGTCCCTTCGGTGGCACAGACAATCGCGCCTGTGTTTCCATGACGGGGTACGACTGGAACCAGCACGCCGAAATCGGCATTCGCTTCGCCGCCGATTTGGTGCGGGCCGAAGTGGACGACCAGCCGTTGTTGCAGCAGTTGCTCGGCAACACGGTGGTGGTGGATGATCTGGCGACGGCAATGCGTCTTCGCGAAGCCGGCCCGGCGGGCGCGCGATTTGTTACGCCGGCCGGCGAAGTGCTCGAGGCCGACGGCACGCTCCACGCCGGCCCGCTCACGGCGGCGATGGGGCTGCTTTCGCGACGGTCGGAGCTTGAACTGATATCGTCACAAATTGCCGACATCGATGTGCGCGTTGAAGAGCTATCGCGCAATCTCTCGGAAGGCAACGCGTCGGCCAAACAGCTTGAAGATGAACAGAACGTGCTGCGGCAGGCAATCTATCAACTCAACACCAGCAAGGTCGAACTAAGCAGCCAGGACTCCGCCGCCGGAGATCGATTGGCGGCGCTGCGGCGTGAACAACCATTGCTCGAGCGAGAGCTTACGCTTTTCGTCGATCAGCAGCAGAAGCTCAAAGATGAAGAATCAAACCTGTCGGGCCAGCGCAGCGTGATCGAAGCAGAGCAGGAAGAAAAGCAGCGTTCGATCGAGCAATTGCAGACCGAGCAGATCGAGCTGGCCGAGAACATTAAGAAGTGGGCGGAAGAGCTTACGTCGGCCCGCGTGTCGCTCGGGCAGGTGCAGGAGAAACAGATCGCCTGTCGGCAAAGCGTGGAGCGGCATGCGGCCATGCGCGACGAACTATCGCAGCAGCTTGAGCGCATTGTGAAGGGGATCGATTCGCTGAGGTCGCGCATCGCAACGGTGGAAGCCGAAATTGCTTCAGCCGAGACGGCGCAACAACAACTGCAATCCCGCGAGAAAACGCTGGCGGAGCAGGTCGAAACGATCGCCGGCGAATTATCGGCGATGCAGCAATTCGTCAATCACCTCGTCGGCCAAGTTGAGAGTCTGCGCGGCGAGCACGGCGAACTGGAACAGCAGCTCCACGCCATCGATATGAAACTTAACGAGCAGCGCGTTCGGTTAGAGTCGCTCGTGCAACGCACGCGCGACGAACTGCAATTGGATCTGCCCGTGCGCTATCAAGAGACAAACGATGCCCACGCTGCAGCGGTAGCTGCTGATCCGAACGCTCTATCGCCATTCGAAGGCAACGACGATCACTGGAGCGCGATCGCCGAAGAGATCAAAGAATTACGCGAAAAAATCGGGAGGCTTGGCAACGTCAACCTCGACAGCCTCGGCGAGCTTGAAGAGCTTGAGAAGCGTCAACAATTTTATGCGACACAAATCGCCGACCTGGCGACAAGCCGCGAGCAGTTAGCGCAGTTGATTGACGAGATCAACCGCGAAAGCAGCGTGCGGTTCGAGTCAACCTTCAACGCGGTCAAAGAGAATTTTCAGCAAATGTTCCGCAAGCTCTTTGGCGGTGGAAGTGCCGATGTGTTTCTTGAGCTTGAAGTAGACGACACCGAAGCCATGAAAGCCCAGGCCGAATCAATGGCCGCCGCCGGCGAGAAGGGGCCGGTGCCGGTGATGAAGAGAATGGTTGATCCGCTCGATGCCGGCATCGAAATCATCGCGCGCCCCCCGGGCAAGAAGCCGGTGACCATCAGCCAACTTTCCGGCGGCGAAAAGGCGATGACGTGCATCGCGCTGCTGATGAGCATCTTCAAATCCAAGCCCAGCCCGTTCTGCATCCTCGATGAAGTGGATGCTCCGCTGGATGAAGCCAACAACGTGCGCTTCGGCCAAATCGTTCAGGAATTTCTCGATATCAGCCAGTTCATTATCATCACGCACCACAAACGCACCATGCAGATTGCCGACTTGCTCTACGGCGTGACGCAGCAGGAGCAGGGCGTGAGCAAGCGCGTCGCCGTGAAATTTGATCAGGTGACGCAAGGCGGCAAGATCAGCGCCGAGGCGATTCGTGAGAGCGAGCGCATGGAAGCAGTTGCGGCGGCGTAATGCGGCTTCGTGCTCAGTAAAGCGACGTCGCCGTTCCGGCTCAAGTAGCCACTTCATTTCGTCGCCGGAAAATTGGTCGGCACGTAGTTCTGCGCGATCGGCATTCGCCGCCCAAAACCGAATGCGCGGCTGGTCACCTTCAATCCCGGCGCGGCTTGGCGTCGTTTGTACTCGCTGCGATCGATCAGCCTGATAACGCGCGTCACCGTCGCGGCGTCGAAGCCTTCGGCGATGATTTGCGCGGCGCCCATTTCCTTTTCCACATACCGCTCAATAAGCTCATCCAGCACGTCGTACGGCGGCAGCGAATCCTGGTCGGTCTGATTGGGTCGTAGTTCAGCCGATGGCACTTTTTCAATGCTGCTGTGCGGAATCACCTCGCGGCCAGCGTGCTGGTTGATCCATCGGGATAGTTCCCAGACAGTTGTTTTGGGCACATCGCTAATCACCGCCAGCCCGCCGCACATGTCGCCGTACAGCGTTGAATAGCCGACGGCCGATTCGCTCTTGTTCGCCGTCGTCAGCAGGAGGTGGCCGATTTTGTTGCTGAACGCCATGAGGATTGCCCCGCGGACGCGCGCCTGCAGGTTCTCTTCGGTCGTGTCGCGCTCGCGGCCGGGCCAGTAAGGCGTGAGCAGGTTCTCATACGCATCGTGCACCCCGGAGATCGGCACGACGTGAAATGCAATGCCAAGATTCTCTGCAAGTGTGCGCGCATCGTTGACAGAGTGATCGCTGCTGAACCGCGACGGCATCGCCACGCCGACCACATGTTCTTTGCCCAGCGCCGCCACGGCCAAGGCACAGACCAGCGCGCTGTCGATCCCGCCCGAAAGGCCGAGGACGACTGACTTGAAATTACATTTGCGAACATAGTCACGCAATCCAAGTAACAGCGACTTGTAAATAGATTCTATCCCTGTGGCATGGGTTTCCACCCCATGATGATGCGCGCCGGAGTCTATGAGACCGCAATTCGCCGCACCATGCCTCACGGGCTGAAAGCCCGTGCCACGATCAAGCTCAACGACCAGCAAGTCTTCTTCAAAATCCTTTGCATTCGCGATCAAATTTCCCAAGCGATCAAACACACAACTGTTGCCGTCGAAGATCAGTTCATCATTCCCGCCCACCTGGTTCACGTACACCAGCGGGTTGTTGAACTTCTTCGCCTGCTCGCCGAAGAGCTTGATGCGGAAGTCGTGCTTGTCGAGCACGAACGGCGAGGCCGAGCAGTTGATCATCACTTCGGCCCCGGCGGTATCGAGGTCGGCGATGGGGTTCTGATGATAGAGCCGCCGGGCGATCAGGCGTTCGTCGTTCCACAGGTCTTCGCAGATGCTCAGGCCCACATTTGTTTCGGCGAGATGCACAAGTTGATTGCGTTGGCTGCGCGGGCCGGGTTCGAAATAGCGGCTCTCGTCAAAGACGTCGTACGTCGGAAGCAGCGTCTTGTAATGTCTTGATGCGACCGCGCCGCCGATCAGCACCGCGACGGCGTTGCGCAGCGGCCGGCCGACTGGCTCAGTGTTGCGGTCGGCGAAACCCACGATCACTTCAATGCCCTGCGCCAACCCCGCCAAGCGGTGAACGGCCGCAATGTTGTCATCGATAAAGCTGGGCTTGAGCAGCAGATCTTTGGGCGGATAACCGGTGATCGAGAGTTCCGGAAACACCACCACGTTCGCGCCGGCCGACCGGGCCTGCGCGATGAACGACGCGTGTTTGTCGGCGTTGGCGGAAATATCGCCGACGGTGGGGTTGATCTGCGCCAGAGCGATCTTCATGGTTTTGATCTTACGGTTGGAGCGGCGGCGGGGCGACGCGCCGCTCGCCTCGGCGGCTGGTGCGTTCGGTTGCGATACTCATGCCGCTGAAGAATCCACGGAAACTGCTGGTTGTGTGCGCGGTAGAGCATGCCCAGCGACCAGCACGCCCAGTGCGTCAGGTAGATGCCAAACACCAGACAGAACACGCCCAGCCCGCCGACGAGGCCGGGGTATTTGAGCAGGCCCTTGATGAACAGCGCATAGGTGCCCATGAGCACGCCCGTAACACCACTGCAGTAAATCGTAGGCCCCAGGATGAACAGCAGCACCGCGCCGATGTAGCGCCGGCCGCAGATTTTGATCACGCTCAGCACGCGATCCGGCCGCATGTTGGCGAACGTGCCGGCAGTGGCGGCGGTGAGGAATGCCGCCGGGAATAACAGCGCGCCGATCAGCACCCCGATGCCATGGCCGATCCAGCGCGCTTCGCCCGGCGGCACGAACGAATACATCAAGTACCAGGGCAGAAACGAAAACATCAGCGCCAATGCCGTCGCCACGAAGGGGTTCCAAAAGTCATCCACGAAGCTCATCGATCCGAACGGGATCGGCAGATCGTCCTGCTCCAGCGGGCCGGTGGCTTCTACAATCCTTCCGTAGTGGCCGGCCAGCCCCAGCACCAATGCCAGCGGAATGATGGCAAAGAAGAACAATCCCGCCGCGACAGGAATAATCGCAATTTGCAGAAAAACGTGGGTGATAAAGACGAAGAACATCACCGTAATGTTCTGCGGCTGGAAGAGCTTCAGCCCGATCCACCCGATCCCCCCGCGTTCGTGCGGCGTCGCCACGCGATAGCCGAGTACCGCCGTTGCCATGGGAATCGGGCCGGTGCCACCGAACTTTGTTTCTTTCTTCACCATCAACGGCACGACAAGCTCGCCGGTGAGCGGGTCGTATTTCGGCGTGTCGCCAACAGCCGACTCATCGGCCAGCGGTATTTCATCGATGCCGGCGCGGGCCACATCTTCGGGCGTCGAACGCAGGTCGATCTCGTCACCCGAGTCGTCAACTCGGCTGCGCGTGAACGCTTGGGTGATGTGGCGCAGGCGGGTGGGTTCATCGACAATCTCCAGATCGGTTAGCTTGAAGCTGCCGTCGGCGTCGAGATTGCGCAGGTCGGATAGGGTCGGCACGTCGTTGAGCCGGCCGCAGCGGGGGCATTGGATCATTCCCCCGGCCTCGTCGTCGGGGGTTTGAATCGGCTGCGAGCAGTGGCATTTGAATTCGATCATGCTTCGTTCGACCCTGCCGGGCTGTTTCGTTTCAGGTTCGATCAATCCGGGCCGTCTTTCCATTATATATGGACGTTGTCGAGATGGCGTGACCGCTTTGAGTCGTTTCGTGCCCGGCCCTACAATCGTCGGCGGATTGGTGAAAGGATTCTCTCATGCGTGCTTTGGTTGTCGTGGCCATTGTTGTTTCGGGGTTGATGCTGCCCACGAGGGCGAGGGCGCAGGAGCAGAAAAATCCTGACGAGTTAAAGAAGCTGTATGAAGAGGCCGTCAGCCAGCTTAAGGCCGCGCAAGACCGAAAAAATGAGTTGGCCGCCGAAAATGAGAAACTGCAGGCCCGCATTGTGGAGCTTGAAACGCGGCTTGCCGAACGCAACGCCGAGGCTGCCGATTACGCCGAGCGCACCTGGTTTCTGCGTGCCCATCTTGCCGCCTGGCAGCGGTTTATGGATCGTTATCCGGATTGGCGAGCGCGCTGGGAGGCGTTCCTCGCCGCCGATGTGTTTGATCCTTTGGCCGACTGGCCTATCCACAATGCAACACCCGGGCCAGGGTGACCGGCGGCAATATGGGCCGGTTAAGATCATCATAAGTGGTTTCCTATAATTGGTTTACGTTGATTTACATGACCCCGGGACGTTCTTTCTTGACGGGGTCGGCCTCCGGTAGTCATACTGTGTTGGCCTTTTGGGAATGCGATCGAACCGGCCCGGCCGTGCTTGCGGCGGGGTTGATTGCGGGGCCAAATGTAAGCGGTTACGCGGCGGAGTTTGCCAACGCGCTCGGAGCCAACATCGCCTTCACCTCTGCAGGGTATTGGATTTGCTGATCGCAGTTTGTCTTGATCGAGATTGAAATGGACGCAGCACAGACAGGGTCCGCCGCCGCCGCGCCGAACGCGCCGTTGATGCCTACTGCCTCGGCGCACCAGCCGATCGTTGAGCAGGTTGTCGGGGCGATGGTCGAATCGATGGTCGAACCGGTGGGCGAAGTTCGGGCGCAGTTGCTGCTTTCGGAATCGCACTTCCGGTGCCATACGTTGCAGGCCGGCGGCACGACCATTCGTATTCTCCCAAGCGGGTGCATCTACTCGATCGAGCGCGACGGCATCCAGATCAACCAAATCCTGGCAAGCCCGACCGCCGGCGGAGTTCATCGGATTTATCTGCGATTGCTCGGCGACACGATCGAGCACGAGCAAATCGTCGGCCCGGAAGCGCGAAGCGAACGTTGTGCGGGCCACGATCGGTTTGTATGGAGCGGCCGTTGGCGCGATCTGCACTACCGCTGCACTTGCCGACTGCATGCCGACGGCGCGGCGTGGTTTTTTCAGATCGAAATACAAAATCACGGTGCCGAGGCTGTGCGCGTTGATGCGATTATGCTGCAAGATGTCGGCCTTTCGGCGCGCAGTCAGGTTCGCAACAACGAGTTGTACAACTCGCAATATCTCGACCATGCCGTGTTCAACGATCATCGCATCGGCCCTGTGCTGATGGCGCGGATGAATCTGCCGCAGCCCAACGAAACCCACCCGTGGCTGATGCAGGGTTGCTTTCCGGCCGCGAAGGGGTTCACCACCGACGGCCTGGACTTCTTTGGCGTCGGCCATCGCGGGCCCCACGAAGCGGCGGCGCTTTCTCGACCGATTATTGGTGATCGGGTGCGTCAACATGAAACCGGCTACACCGCGTTGCAATCGGTTGATTTGCCATTGAATCCGGGGAATTCTGCAGAAATCACATTCTTCGCCACCTTCGATCGCGACCACCAGCAGCCGTCGTCCGCGGCCGATTTGCAGCGCGTCGAAATGGTTGAGGCCATGCGCCAACAAGTGTTGTCTTCGCCAGTGATGCCTGCGGGCGGCGTACATCGTCCGGTTGCTGTCGCCGACTATGACGGTCGCGCAGCGCCGAGTGTTTTCGCTGATGCCACGGCGTGGCGCGTCGACGATCTTGATCCTGCATCGATCGACCGACACTTTCCCGGCGCGCGCCGCCACGAAGAATTTAGCGGCGATGTTGGCAGCGGCCCGTTGCATTCGTTCTTTTACGGCGACGATGCGCGGCATGTGGTTCTCCAGGTCAAAGAGCGATCGGTGCTTCGGCCGCACGGGCATATTCTGCGGTCGGGCCGCGGGTTTACACCCGAGGCTGATCTGCTTTCCTGCGCGTGTTACGCGGCGGGGGTATTCGCTTCGCAGGTCACGTTCGGCAACACCAGCCTGGCCAAATTCCTTTCCACCGCGCGCGATCCGTTCAACCTGGTGCGTTCGAGCGGGCTGCGAATTTTCGTGCGCGATCAGCCGACGGGCGTATGGCAACTGCTCGGCGTGCCGTCGGCGTTCGAGATGGCGGCCGAAGGCTGTCGTTGGCTATACCAGTGCGATGGAAGAGCGATTGTCGTTGCCTGCACCACGTCCGAAGAATCGCCAGTCCTCAAGTTTACCGTGACCGCCGATGTACCGGTCGAGCTGCTTTTCTCGGCCGAAATTGCCGCAGCACCGACGGAATATGATCATTCTGCCACCCTCATCGTCGATGCCCGGCGCGGCCGGCTTACCGTGCGACCGTCTGCCGAATCGCTCATCAGCGCCAAGCACCCAGACCGCGCGCTGCACATTGTTGCACACGACGCCGCCGATGCAGCGGCGCTCGGCGGCGATGAACTGCTGTTTGCCGACGGCAGATCCCGAGGCCTTCCGTACGCGGCCATTCGAACGCGCGCAATCACTTCCTTCATGCTGAGCTTGGTCGGCACCGACGGCCCGACCAAACCCAACGCCAACGGTCACGCAGCGCGCCCGCCGGCCCGCAGCACCGTTCCACACCGCGACGATCCGGCGGCATTCTGGAACGAACTCACCGCCGATGTGCACATCGCCACTCCGCAATCGGTCCATGCCGGCACGCTGCAGGACACGTTGCGCTGGTTCGCGCGTGATGCCACCATTCACCTAAGCGCGCCGCGCGGCCTCGAGCAAGCCAACGGCGGGGCGTGGGGCGTCCGCGATGTGTGCCAGGGTCCGATCGAATTCCTGCTGAGCTACGGCCACACCAGCATCGCCGCCGACATTCTGCTCAAACTCTTCTCCCAGCAATACGCGCGCCGGCACGATTGGCCGCAGTGGTTCATGTTTCCGCCGTTCCAGGAAATTCAATCGACGCATTGTCATGGCGACGTTCTAATCTGGCCGGTAAAGGCGCTGTGCGATTATCTCGAGCAAACCAACGACGGCGCTATTCTCCAGAAGCGCGTGCCGTACACGGATGATGTCACGTTCCAACGCGGCGAGCAGCACGAAAGCATTCTGCAGCACGTCGACCACGTGCTGGACAAAATGCGCCGAGATTGCGTGCCGGGCCTGTCGCTGCCGCGTTACGGCGACGGCGACTGGGACGACTCGCTTCAACCCGCCGACGCCAACCTGCGCGATCGCATGGTCAGCTCGTGGACGACCGAGCTGATGCACCAGACGCTGCGCCGCTACGCCGTCGCGATGGCGCAGTTCGGCCAGGTTGATCGCGCCCGGGTGGCCGAGCAGATGGCGGCCGAAGTGGCCGCCGATTTTCAGCAGCACCTTCTACCCGGCGGGGTGGTGGCCGGGTTTGCCATTTTCGCCGACCGCCAGCCGGTCGAGTACCTTTTGCATCCTGCCGACCGTCGCACCGGCCTTCGCTACCGGCTCATTCCGATGACGCGCGGCATCATCAGTAATCTTTTTACGCCACAGCAGGCACATCGCCATCTGCAACTGATCGGTGAACATTTGCTCTACCCCGACGGCGCACGGCTGATGGATCGCCCCACGCCCTACCGCGGCGGGGTGGAGACGGTGTTCCGCCGCGCCGAGTCGGCTTCGTTCTTCGGCCGCGAGATCGGGCTGCAGTACGTCCACGCGCATCTTCGTTACGCCGAAGCCATGGCCGTGCTGGGCCGCGCCGATGACTTGCTGCGCGCCCTGCTAATCGTCAACCCGATCGCCGTGACTGATGTGGTCAGCAACGCCCGGCCCCGGCAGCGGAACTGTTTCTTCAGCAGTTCCGATGGCGCCTTTACCGATCGCGCGCACGCTTCAAAAGACTACGAAAAGCTGCGCAGCGGCGAAATCCCCGTCGACGGCGGGTGGCGCATCTATTCGAGTGGGCCGGGCATATATTCGAGCCTGGTCATCCGGCACTTCTTCGGCCTGCGCCGCTATTACGACTGGGTCGAGTTCGATCCGGTCTTGCCCGCAGAGTTCGACGGCGCAACGTGCGCACTCACGCAAGCCGGCCGGCGCGTCTGCTATCGCTTCCACGTCGCCACCGCCACCTCCGGCCCGCGCGCCGTGCGCATCAACGGGGTGACCATCCGCGCCACGCAGGAGGCCGCCAACCCTTACCGCACCGGCGGATTCCGATTCCCCGCCAACGAGTTCGAAGCGCTGCTGACGCTCGATGAAAACCTCGTCGAGATCGACCTGTAGCCCGCCGCAGACATTTACGGCACAACTTGAGCTAAGGCTCAAATCGTGGCACCCTCGCTACTGACAAAATTTACCCGCCGACTTTTTCCGGGGCGGCGAGGAGTTTCTCGACAATTTCTGCCACCTTCCCGCGGGCGTTAACGCTGTACAGGTTGCCCTTCTGATCCACCACAAACAACGCGGGGATCGAGTTGATGCCCCAACTCATGCTGAACTCGCTCTGCCAGCCTTTGCCCTGGTAATATTGCGGCCACGGGATTTGTTCTTTGGCAACGAACGCCTTGAGCTTGGTCAGACCTCCCTTGTCTTCTGGTTCGTCAAGGCTGATGCCGATGAACTCGACGCCCCTGTCTTTGTACTTGGCGTAGATTTCTTTCATGTGCGGCATATCGGCGACGCACGGGCCGCACCAGGTGGCCCAGAAATCGACCACGACCACTTTGCCGTGCAGGTCGGCCATTGACATTGGCTTGCCGGTGACGGCGTCGGTGAACGACAGTTCGAACGGCTTGCCCACGCCGTCGGCCTGGCGGATCTTTCCTATCGCGGCTTGCGCGCTTTTTGCGGTCGGATACACCTCAACCACGCGTCGCAATAATGCCAGCGACTTTTCCGGCTGATCGCGCATCCGGTCGGCGACAGAGATCAGCAACGACGCGGCTCGCTCGTCCGTCGGGGCGGCTGAAACGAATTGCTCGACCAGCGGCAGACTCTGATCCACTGGCTGGTTGTAATCCATCGCGGCCAGCTTGGCTTTCGCATATTTCAGATCAAGCGTGAGCTTGTCGTCCGGGTGCGCTCGCAAAGCCGCGTCAATTTCCTCATCCGCAACGGGTCTTTTTTCAAGTTGCCACAGGGTGATCCATCGCGTCATGACGAGATCGAATGCGTTGGGATGATTCGGGGCCGCCTTCCAAAGCTCGGCCGCGAATTCGGCGCGCATTTCCATCGCGGCGTTGCGGTCTTTCATGAACTGCTGGATGTAGGCTTTATCTTCCTGCTTAGACTGATCGAACGGCGGCATCCCCACCGCGTCGTAATCGACGACGATCGCCCCGGCATCTCGCGCCGCGGCAGGGGCATCACCGGCGAATGACGTTCCGGTGGTGAGAGCGAGGATCAAAGCGCCCGACAGGAAAACCTTAAGCATGAGTATCACCTTTCCTGGAAAAGTTATTTGGCCGAGTCGAACAACGATGAAACGTCTACCTCAAAACCCGGGAGCAGCGCGGAGCGCGCGATCTGTCCGCGGCCCACGTCGCCCTGCGCGATGTAAACGCCGTTCACCAGAGCGAGCACCAGTACGCGCTGCTTGTCGGCGTCGATGATCCAGTATTCCGGGATTTCCGCTTGTTGATAGTCCGCCCGCTTCTCGACTAAATCGCGGTTTCGATCCTGGCTCACGACCTCGACAACCAAATCGGCGCCGTCGGCGAATTCTTCTGCCGCCTTGTGCGCGTTCTGTGCAAGCGTGAAGACGACATCCGGCTCTCGAATCCTGCCCGGCCAGAGGCGCACCGGATACGCCGCCAACACCGTCTCACCCTGGCCCTTTGGCTTGATAAACGCATCGAGGATGTCCGCGAATGCGCGGGTGAGTTTCTGATGAGTTCGAGTGGGTATGTCCAGCACCTCGACGCAGCCGTCGGTCAGTTCGATCTGCCGCGAAGTCAGATTGCTGAGCGCGAAGAAATCGCCGTCCGACCAGTCGCCCTGCACAGGCCAGAGCTTGACGATCGGCCACGACGGGTCGCCGCGTTTGGCCGGAGGAACTTGAACATCGATTGACATCGTTGAGTGAATTATATCACGAGCATCAATTATTTCTTCGCCGCTTTTCTCCGACGCAGCTCCGCATCAATAAAACGATCCAACTCCCCGCGGTCTAACACACTTTCTACATCGTGCGTTTCGACGTTGGTGCGATGGTCTTTCACGCGCCGGTCGTCCAGCACGTATGAGCGAATCTGGTTGCCCCAGGCGATCTGGCCCTTTTCGCCGACGATCGCCTTCAGCTCGGCATCGCGCTCGGCCTGCTGCAGCAGTTCGAGCTTGCTCTTGATGATACTCATCGCCAGCCGCTTGTTTTGCTGCTGCGACCGTTCGACGGAACAGGTTACCGTGATTCCGGTGGGTTTGTGCGTAATTCGAACCGCCGACGCCACTTTATTCACGTTCTGCCCGCCAGGCCCACTGGATCGGACAAAGGCGACGAAATCCAGGTCGTCTTCGGGGATTTCGCCGTCAGTGTCGTCGTCGGCGAACTCGGGTGCAATTTCCAGTGCCGCAAAGCTTGTCTGCCGCTTGCCTTGCGCGTTGAATGGAGAAGGTCGCACGAGCCGATGCACGCCGGCCTCGGCACGCATGTAGCCGAACGCATATTCGCCGGCCACGCGGAAGGTGGCGGATTTGATGCCGGCCTGCTCGCCGTACTGACGATCGACTTCGGAAACATCCCAGCCGCGCTTTTCCCAGAAATAGAGATACATCCGCGCGAGCATTTCCGCCCAATCCTGCGCTTCGGTCCCGCCGGCGCCGGCTTGGATCGTGACGAAGCAATTGAGCGGGTCGTTGGCACCGTCGAGCAACGCCTGCAGCTCGATCAACTCTCCCTTGGCTTCGAGGTGGGTGAGCATGCGATCGGCCTCTTCCAGCGAATCGTGGTCTTTGGCTTCTTCGGCAAGCTCTTTGAGCGCACGGGCGTCGTCAATTTCGCGCAGCATGGCCTCAATCGGCTCGATGGTGGCTTTGAGAATCTTCACCTCGGCGACGACGGTTTTGGCGGTTTCCTGATGGTCCCAGAAGCCCGGCTCGCCCATGCGCGCTTCAAGCTCCTTTCGGCGGGCGATTTTCGTGGGGAAGTTAAAGAGAGTCCCGAATGGCAATGATCCGGGCGCTAAGGGTTTCGATGGCGGTTGAGAGATTATCGTGAACCATGCATGAATCTTAACCCATGCATCACCGCACGGGAATGAGCGCCGCGGTAAATTCGCGAGCGTCGTTTGTTGGCAATTGCAACGTCCGCTACGCATTCGAATTAACTCAAGGGCGTTCCGGGCCGATGTTTCGAAAAGCCGCCGATGTCCTACATGTAGTTATCGGCTGTCCTGGCCTGCATTGGGAGCCTGGAAAGAGGAATGCCACGATGTCTCAGCGACCCGCCGACAACCGAGCCGAAAGAACACGCCTGACCATCGTGGAAGCGCAGACGGCGCTCCAGCAGATGGATAACGCCGCCAAGCCCGCCGACGCCAAGGCGCGGCGCATGCGCATTCCCTACACCGATCAACAGGTGGTGTTGGAAACCGAAGAGGGCGCCGGTCGAAAAATTCGCCAGGCACTTCAGGGGCGCAATCTCAGTACGTTTGGATTGGCCGCGATGCACCCGCAGTTTGTGCATAGCGGGCGCCGTTGCGTCGTTTACCTGGATTCGCTTGAAACCAACGCGCCCGTGGCGATTCCCGCCAAGATCGGGCGCTGCCGATTCGTGGGCGGGCGTGTACACGAGGTGGCCATTCGGTTTGAGGCGCCGATCGACGTGCGGCACTTCATCCGCCTTAATGCCGCCGACACCCGAAAATACGCCGCCGAGCGAAAGGCCGACAACCTCGAAACGCCCGAGACGGCCGCGGCAAAGCCCGCGCGGGCTTCGGGGTCAGCCTTGGTGGTGGAAGACTTCGAGAGCAATCGCCAGCTCTACGCCATGTGGCTCGGTAAGATTGGATTGAACGCGCTCAAAGCGGCAAATTCGGCACAGGCAGAGCAGATTCTCGCCGAGCATCCGGTCAACCTGATCCTGGTTGATGCACAACTGGGCGAGAATGACAACGGACTCGTTCTGGCGCGTCGACTTCGCGCTAGAAAGCTGGAAACGCCGATCATCTGCATCTCCGCCGACGCATCGGAAGGCACTCGAGCCAAGGCGATTGCCGCCGGGTGTACTGATTTCCTGCCCAAGCCTTTCCAGCGTGAAGAACTGGAACACATCGCCATGGCATTATTGCGCGGCGACCCCTACGGCCCGTTGCAGAACACTCCCATTCGGAGCACGCTTGCCGACGACAAAGATACGTTGCCTCTGCTGGAAAAATTTGTGGACCAGGTTCGAACGCTCGCTGACATGCTGCGCACGGTGATCAACAGCAACGATGTCGCCGGATCTGCAAAAATCTGCCAGCGGCTGACCGAAGGGGGAACCGGCTATGGCTTTGCGGCGGTGTCGGACGTGGCGAAATCGGCGATTGCGACGATTGCGAAAGACCCCAAAAACCTGCTGCGCATCCGCCGCGACATCGATCGCGTGCTTCATGTGGTCAATCGCATGCAAACCTGAATGTCGGTCAGTCGGCCAACCGTCAGTCGGCAAACTGGGGTAACACCGGGATACTCACCCCTTTGGGCGTCGGCTGTGCAAGGGGCGCGCTGATCTGCGGCACGTCTTCCAGAACACGCGCCATCGCAATCTCATCACAACCGTGGCGCTTCGGGCAACGCACGCAGTCGCTCCAAACCTTTAAGGGCAGCGTGTCTTTTTCAACGACGACAAATCCGAGCTTCTCAAAAAATGCCTGTTCATAAGTGAGGGACATCAGCTTGCGAATGCCCAGCCGGCGGGCTTCATCAATCGACCATTGCGTCAGCAACTTGCCGATTCCCTTACCCTGCCGTCCGATCTTTACTGCCAGCGACCGCACTTCGGCCAGGTCGGCCCAGATAATCGCCACCCCGACGCAGCCGACCACCTCACCGTCATGCTCGCATACCGCAAAGTCGCGCACATTCTCATAGAGCTGCGCATAGCTCTTAAACAGCATTTTGCCCAGTTCGGCATGGCTGTTGACGATCGCCTGAATCGCAGGCACGTCATGAATGGTGGCGGGGCGGATGAGCATGGTGATGAGAGTATACGAAGGATTATCGAAGATGTTCTTCAGGAAAAAGCGTTGCGGTGGGGCAGATATTCCTGTCTGCCTCGCGTTCCACGCGACCTCAACCGGCGAACGGCATGGAATGCCGTGACAGACAAGAATGTCTGCCCCACCGCCACGAAATAAATAAAGTCAGCGATCAACCGCTAAGACGGCTGCACCTACGGCTCCACATCCGGCGTGACCTCTATCAACTGCATCGATGCCTGCGGAAACAGCTTGCGATGCTCCGGCGGGGCGTCTTGGATTTCCATGTCCCCGTCAATGTCGGCCTGGTGAACCAGAATTTTCTTCTCGCGGATCAATTCCAGTATCGCAAGGAACACGCCGATCATCTCGCTGCGGCTGCTTCGACCTTCCAGCAGCGTACGCAAAGACAGTTTCGGCTCGCGCTTCAACCGATCTTCAATGTCCGCCGCGTGGAGTTCGATCGGGGTTTCGTCGTACTCCACTTCATGATACTTGGGTTTGCGAAACCCGATATCCTTCATCAGCCGGCTGAACGTCTCCAGCAGGTCCCACACCTGCACTTCATCCATATCCAGCGGCGGAGGCTCGTTGTTATCAATCTCCGGCAGCACGGGCACGCGCGGAAATTTGCTCTCGTAGTCGAACCGATGCCGCTCGAGCAGCGTGGCCTGATCTTTAAATCGCTTGTATTCCAGCAACTGCTTCACCAGCTCGTAGCGAGGATCGGTGAGTTGATCGAGTGACGACGAAGAATCCGCAGCGGCAGTTTCCGGCTTGGGAAGCAGCATCGCCGACTTGATTTCCATCAGCGTCGCCGCCATCACCATGAAATCTCCTGCGACGTTAATATCCAGCCCGTGCTCGCGGCTGACTTCGCGCAGGGCCGCCAAATACTCCATGTAGGTTCCGGTGATGCGCGCGATGGGAATATCGTAAATATCCAGCTCGTCGCGCTTCAGCAGAAACAGAAGCAGATCGAGCGGACCGTTGAAGACATCGAGTTGTACGCGGTATTCCATGGAGGCTTCCTTTCCAGCATGGCTGCGGGTCAATATTTAATTCTTAGTCGGTCGGCTTCGGCTTTGGTCAATCCCATCGCGATGGTGACGTTGCCGGTTCCCGTCGCGCCATAACGCTGATTGGCCGCGTCCATAATCATGGCGCTTCGCTCGACAGCATCGAGTTCGCCCCATTCATCCCAGACAACATAGAAATGCATCAGCCGCCCGGCGCCGTCGCGTTCTTCGAGAATCACCGGCTCGATAGCGCCCGGGTCGGGGTGTTGCCACTCCCGGCAGAGCGCGTCGAGCAGTCGGTCGTAATCCGCGTGCTGTCCGGCTTGTTGCAGGTTACGTACTGGCATATCGCTAGCTCCATAAATCGGCGATTCGGGCACGCGCCCACGAGGCGGCACGGTAGACCATTTTGGCCTCATTTGCCGACACCTGTTCGGGATGATACCGCATTTCATTCCACCACGTCGCGTAGACCGCCATCGTATGTCGGCGCAGCTTTTCGGCCGTGTCCTGCGGCAAAGGCTTGGACTGCACTGAACGACGGCGCTGGATGTACTCGCTCCAGTACAAAATGCTGTGAAAGCCCTCTGGCACGACCGACGGCGCAACGTTCATCAACTGCTTCGTGGTATTGAGCCACGCCCGCAGATCAGTCGTCGGAGGCAAGCCGTCAACTTTGGCGGCTGCAACTTTGAGATGAATTTCAACCGAAAGCCCGAAAAAGTAGACCGCCGCTGCCAGACGCCCGGCGAGCAGTGCCTCCAGCCCATCCCAGTATCGCTGTTCCGCTGCGAGCGAGACAATTGAAATCGATTCGGGTTCACGCTCGAGCCGATGCCGAAGAGACTGTTGAGAGAGATTTGCGGCCATCGCGACGGCGAGTATTGTACGCTGTGTGCCCAGCGATTCCATTGCGACGTTCGCCCGCCAGGTCATCGAAGTCGAAGCCGCCGCCGTCGCGAAAATGGCTGCGGCGGTGGATGACGCGTTTGTTCGCGCGGCCGAACTCATCCAGAAATGCCCCGCGACGCTGCTCACCTGCGGCATCGGCAAGGCCGGACATGTCGCCCGCAAAGTATCGGCGACGTTTTCATCGACCGGCACACCGTCGCACTACCTGAACCCCGCCGAGGCGGTGCACGGCGACTTAGGGGCGGTGCGAAACGGCGATGTCGTTCTGGTTTTCAGTTATTCAGGCGAGAGCGATGAGATTCTGCGAATGCTTTCCATCCTTAAAAAGCTGGATCATCCTGTAATCGCCATCACCCAATCGAAATCTTCCGGCCTCGGCAGGCACTCTGATGTGGTGATCCAGATGGGACCGGTCGAAGAAGCCTGCCCGCTGGGTTTAGCCCCGTCGGCCAGCACCACGGCGATGCTGGCGTTGGGTGACGCACTGGCGCTTTCGGTGATGAAACTGCGAAACTTCACCCGTGATGATTTCGCCATCTTCCACCCCGGCGGGCAACTGGGCCGAAAGCTGATTAAGGTGGCCGAGGCAATGTCATTCAAAGCCGGCGACAACCTGCCGCTGGCGCGCGATACGCAAACCGTGGGCGAAGTGCTGTCGAACGTGGCCAAAATTAAACGCCGCTGCGGTGCCGTGGTGCTCACCGACGCCGCCGGCAAGATGAGCGGCATTTTCTCCGACGGCGACTTGCGGCGGCTGGTCACCGGCGATGTGAATGCGCTCAAACGCACCATCGGCGATGTGATGACCAAAAACCCGCGCCGCATCCGCGGCGATCAGTTGGCCAGCGAAGCGATGGCGATCATGCACCAGTTTCGCTTCGACGAATTGCCGGTGGTCGACGAGCAGGACCGGCCCATTGGCGTCATTGATGTGCAGGACCTGGTGATGCTGAAGATGCTGGATGTGGATGACAAGGCATGAACGTGTTTTTGTAGCTTACACTTTCGGTATCGCGTGGAACGCGATGGCAGACAGGAATGTCTGCCTCACCGGGTGAGTCAGGGCAGGTAATTGATGCGTTCGGTCATTCTGGTTCTCGCGACCATTGGCGTGCTCAGCGGCGCGTTTTTGCTCTACGCGCTGCTGCAGACCGCGCCGCCGGCGCTGGAAAATGCACGGCAGAACGCGGTGCGACTTAGCGATCGCCGTGCGGACGGCGGTGCGACCACACAGTCGGTTGACAAGCCATCCGTTGAAAACAATGTAAATGAATCGTCACAAGCGCCCGCCGCCCCGGCTCCTGTTTTGCAGAAAAATTCCGACCCGAACGAACGCATCATCGGCGCCGGCGAAAACGTGTGGGTGAAATCGTTCGATAAAAATAACCGCCTGGCCAACGAGTTCCGAGCCGCCAAGTATGATCCGCAGGGCGACTTGGTTAACGTCACCCGACCGCAGGCCCGGTTTTATCTGGACGACGGCGCGGTGCTGCTGATCGACGCGGCACACGGGCAGGTGGTCATCCCCGCCGGCACAGGTCAGCGTGAAACCATGCGCGACAGCCGCGGCCAGGCGCCGACGCGCGGCGAGTTGTACGATGTCACCCTCAGCCTACTTAAAACCGTCGACGCCACCGATCCCATCCTCCGCTGCTCGATGAACAACATCGTGTTTGATAACGACACGTTTCGCATCGCCACCGAAGCCTTCACCGATGCTTCGGGCCAGACCATCCCCGCCGAGCGCGTGCCGGTCACCATCCGCGGGCAGGATTATGACTTTGATGGCTACGGGCTGGTGATTCGCTGGAACGAAGTCGATCAGCGACTGCAACTGCTTGAAATCGCGCGGGGTGATCGGTTGGTGGTGAAAAATCCCGGCGCGCTCAAGCTCGACTCGATCACCCTGGGCCGAGGCGACGCGGCTGCGGCGGGAAATACGGTAACGCCAGCAGTACCCATCGAAGTAAAGTGGGCCGGGCCTTTGCGGGTGACGCCCGGCAAGATCAGCAAGACGCTGGATCGCCAGCATTACCGGGCGATGCTCACCGAGCAGGTAAAAGTTACGCAAGCCGACAATGAACTGGCCACCGCGGACGTGCTGGAACTGGCCTTCAGCGTCGAACCGCAGGATAAACCCGCCGCCGGCCGCGAACGGCCCGTGGTGGTATCGCTCACTGGCGCGCCAACCGTCGTCAAAATGCAGGGCATGCAGGCCCGCGCCGCGGTGGTGAGTTTTGATACGGCCACCGGCAAGGCCACGCTACGCAGCTCGGCCGAGTTCCCACAAATTGGATTGCAGGATTCCACCGGCCGCACGATGTTCGCTCGGCAGGTGGATTACGACCCCGCCCAAGGCACGGCAACCCTCGCCGGCCCGGCCAAGTTTGAAATCCGCCTTCCCCCCGACGCCGCCGACAAAAACGACGTGCGCACGCTCGTCGCCGATGCCTCAAAGCAGTGCGTGATCGTGTTCGATCCATCGCAAAAGGAACCGGTGATCAAGTCGGCGATGCTCAGCGGCGATGTGGCGATCGACCATCCGCAACTCAAATTGTCCTGCCAGGCACTCGACCTTTCGTTCGCCGAAGATGCCCCCAACGGCGCGCCGGCACTTGATCGTCTGTCGGCTGATGGCGCGGTAAGCGCCAACATCCTCGGCCGCGACGGCAAGGCACAGAAGATTCAATGTCAGTCGCTCCAACTAAAGACGCGCCTCGGTGCCGGCGACCAACTGTCGGCCGAATCAATCGTGGCCACCGGCGACGTGCGCATCGAATCGCCGCAGCAGCTCGTGCGGGCCGGTCGGCTTGAGATAACGTTCGCGCCGAATACGGGGAGCGCCGAGAAATCGATTCTCTCCATCGGCGACGACCGAGTCGCGACGCTGCTGGCCGATGGCAACGTGAGCTTCGTCTCCCCCGACGGCGGCGGAGTTTGGGCCGACCGGGTGACGCTTAACGGCGACCCGGCCGCGCCGCGCGATCTGCTGCGCGTCGAAGGTAAACCCGCCCGCATCGGCGATGCCCGCGGCATGCTGCTGGCGAATTTAATCGATTTCGACCCGGCCACCGGCGACGCCAAGGCCATCGGCGGGGGGAAATTCCAAACCGCCTTCGCCGCCGCCGCCGACCAGCCCACTCGGCCGGCGATGGTCGAGTGGACAGGCGATTTAACCTTTGATAGCGCCCGCGGCATGGCGCAGGTGAACGACGGCGTGACGATCGCATCCGACCAGCCCGACGGTACAAAGGTCACCGGCAGCGCCAACGCGCTGTCGTTGGCATTCGAAAAGACGCCGGCAACGCAACCCGCCGCAACGCCGCTGGCGGGCCGGCGCATTCGCGATGTAAATCTGCTGGGCGACGTGCAGTTTGCCGCGCAGCAGAACGATGCCGCGGGCGCGCTGCGGCAGCGGATGCACCTGTTGTGTGAGAAGCTGGTTTATCAGCCGATGGACGGTCAGATCATCGTTCCGGTCGCCGGGCGAATGCTGGTGGAAGACCGCCGCGCCGTCGAAACGAACGTGGGCGAGGCCAAGGCCGGCAGCGGGATGATGCAATCTCCCAAAGGCGCGACGGCATTTCAATGGAATGAAAAGCTGTCATTTTCACCGGCCGACAACCGTGCCGAAATGGCCGGCGATGTGCTGGTGGTGCATCAATCCAGCGACGCGTCAACGCGGCCGATGCGGCTTAACGCCGATGTCGTGCTGGCCGAACTCGCCGGCAAAGCCGCCGCCGTCGGCGATACACAGGTGAAGCGCCTGAGCGCGCGTGGCAACGTGCGGTTTACGTCCGGCAAGCTCGAGTTCTCCGCCGCCGAGACTGAGTTCCGCCCGCTGGAAAACATCGTCATCGCCCGCGGCGACGACCGCGTGCCCGCGCTGTTGCTCGATGATCAGGGTTTAAGTAAAGGCACGTTCGCCGAGCTATGGCTGAACACCCGCACGCAGGAATCGCATGTGCGTGACTTCCGCGCTGTGGTTCGAAGGTAGCGTGCTGCTTTCGGCGATGGTTGTCATACCGAACGGTACTGCGCAGCAACGGTTCGTCGTAAAACGCCTTGACGCCGCGCGCCGGTCATTCCGCGAAACCGCAAGCGCCCGCTTCGCCAATTCGCGCATCGCACGCTTGCGGTTCGGCTTAACAGGATCGCCGGGTAATCTCAAAGTGCTGCGCGGCATGGCCGCGCTGCGCCAGCACGGTCGCGCCGGCGCAACGCCTGTTTAAGGAAAATCCGGCCGCACGCGCCTTAAAACCCCAGCAAATATACTGTTTTGCAACGGCGCGCTGCGCCAGCGCGCGCCGGCCAGCGCAGCGCCGGCCATTGAATAGAGTCGCTTGTTCGCGTGAGCAGGTGCTCTTTCAAATTGGAGGCGCAGATGAACAATGAACTGGCAGTCACCGGCGGCAAGGGTGTGCACGACAATGCACGAGAATGCACGATTTCAAACGAACCCGTTGCTCCGCAGCTCACCCAACAGCAACAATCGGCGATCGATTTGCTCGTGCAAGGCCAATCGCTTGGACGCATCGCGCACGCCTTATCCATTGATGCAAGCACGCTTTATCGATGGCGGCAGGGCAAGGCCTTTGACGCCGCGCTCGGTGAGCGCCGCAACGATTTGTGGAAAGAGGCGATCGGGCGATTGAAATCGCTCGTGCATCCGGCGCTGGATGTGACCGAGGCGCTGCTGAAGAATTGCCAAGCCGAAATCTGCTTCCCTGCCGCCGTTGCCGTGTTGCGGATTTCGGGGTTGACCAAAGCATTGCAAAACAGCGATTGAAGCAAGCGACCGGAATGCAGTGGGCGTTACATCGGCGTAATCACCAGCCCAAACCCGGCCCCGCGGATGGCCTGGCCGGGTTGCAGCGGGGTGGTTTCGTCGATCGGCTGGTCGCCCATGGTGACGGCGGTGGCGCCCTTCAGGTAAAGCTGGCCGTCGCGCTGGATGATGACGATGGCGTCGGTCAGGCTGTCGACGCGCACGTGGCTCGCGCCGCCGGGGCCGATCACCACGTCGCGGTCCATCAGAATAATTCGCCGAACGTCCGACCGTGGGTGACGCGCGCCGCTGAGATCGATCGTCGCGGTGGTGCTGGCCGGCACGGGCATCGCAAACATCATTCGACACCTCGGCGACAGCGCGATGCGATCGCCGGCCCCGAGGAGTTTCGACGCGGTCGGCGCCGAGGCGGTCGCCATCGGGCTGTCGTTTACCGCCACGCCGCTGCCGCCGCGGAGAAAGTAATCATCTTCCACGCGCTCGATGGTGGCGGTGGGGGTGTTGGGTTCGCACACGAACCCCACCTGCACGCGGCTGCTGGAACTGATCGGGCCCAGGGTCACGGCGCTATCGCGCACGACCACAAAGCTGCCGGCGCCATCCACCTGAACCAGCAGGCGATTGGTGAGCGTCGTCGGACGGCGCGGCGAACCGGGAATGGGCGGGGGAGTCATGCGCGGCGCGCTCATCATGGGTGCCGGCGCGCCCGGCGGAGCGAGGGTTTCGTGGAGGTGATGCGCTTTAACGGTGGCCACTAATCCCATCGGCCCGCCGCGAACCGCTTCGATGGCGGCGGCGGCTTCGGCCAATCGGTCGGCGCCGTCACGCAGCCATTTGGCATTGTTCATTGTGCTGTAGAGCCGCCGCAGAATCTCCTCGGCGCGCCGCGGCTGCCCGCGGTCGATGGCATCCCATGCGGTGCGAAGTTGGCCGAGCGACTGGCGGAGTTGTTCAACGTCCAGCGCGTGCGGTGCAAGGCGGGTCAGGCGTTGTTCGAGCAGCATGGCCCGGTCGAGCCGGCCTTCGGTCAGCGATTCGGTGGCTTGCTGAGATAGATCGCGATGCAGTTGATCGATGAGCGTGGTCGCCTGGGCGTTGGTGGAATCGAGCTTCTGGGCGGCGAGCAGTTCAATGACGGCCGACTCGTAATCCTGTCGCGCGATGGCGGCGCGGGCCTTATCGATCGATGCACGGGCACGCTCGGTTTGATCCGACAAATCTTCCATGATTGCCGCCAGCCCGCCGGTGCTCAGTTCGCCTCGGTTGACGAATTGCTGAGCCGTCGCGAGCCGGCCCTGATTCAAGTGAAACCGCGCCTTGGCGACAGCCTCGGCGCTCTTGCGGTGTCGCTGCTGGCTGTCGAGCATCGCCGCAGCGGCCTGCGCTTTCAACTCAACCGCCTCAGGCATCGCTCCGGCGAGGCGGAGGGCCTTATCGGCATCCATGGCCGCGTCGGCGGGACGATCCATCGACAGCCACTTCCTGGCCCGGGCCAGCAGGCCGGTCGTCACCTGCGTGACCAGTTCCTGGCCCTTGCGGTGCGACCGAACATCGGGCCGCTGCACGAGGGCCAGGGCCTCATCCAGCCGATCGTCGGCCAGAGCAACTTCGGCTTGTCGAAGGCGGAGGAAAAGCACGGAATAAACTCCCGCTACGCCGATCACAAAAAATTTAATGTGCGCCGTTCGTAACGATTAACGATTGACGATTAACCAGATGCTTACGACAGCCTCCTGTCAATCTTCAATCTTCAATCGTCAATCTTCAATCGTCAATCGTTACGACGCGATCAGCACGGGAAACATGATTAATGGGAACCGCTCGACGAAGCCAGAAACTCATCCGCCTTCGCCTTCAGTTCGCCTTCGTTGATCACGTTCGCCTGAAGCGGCTGGACGAATTTGCTTTCGTGCGCCATCACGCGCTCGGCGACATCGAGACGGTCGCGGATCTGTTCGATCAGCTTCTGCGACTGGGCCAGCTTGGTGTTGTCAATGCTCGCATTGGTGCCCACGCTGCTGGCCTGCACCAGACGGTGCTGACTTTCCAGCGAGGCGATCTGGGCGACGAGCATTTCTTTCTGCTGCTTCGTCCGGTTCAGCGCCTGCACTGCGGCGACGAGGCTCTTGGCGCGGTTATCGAGCAGACGCGCCTTGCCGGCCAGAACCGATTCGGCCTCCTGGCTCAATTCCAGCCGCCGGGCAAGCTCTTCTTTCACCTGGTCGCGCGAGTATTCAATCCCGGCCAGCGTGAATGTTGCGGCGGGCTTGTTGAGCGCGTCGCGCAGGCTGGTGAGGCGAACCTTTTCTTCGCCCAGCGATTTGTGGCTGCGGGTGATGTCGATTCGCAGGTTGTCAATCTCGACTTCCTGCTGCGCGATCAACCGGATGTTGGCGTGCATTTCGGGAAGGATGTCGTCGACCAGGTCCTTCGCCCGACGCAGCTCGAATTCGACGGGTACGTTGTCGCGCACCGCCGTCTGCACCGCCCGGCTGCCGGTGGTTACGTAGCTGCAAAGATCGCGACCAAAAACCAAACCGCCCACGAGCACCGCGCCGCCCGTGCCGATTACCGCATACTTGACGAGTTTTCCGCAAAACATAGCAAACTCCTGTTGTTAAACCGGCGGCGGCGCTCGCCGCCTACAACAGGGGAGTTCGATTGGGGGGGCGGGATATTTCAGGGCGGTCAACGATTCGTGCCGTTCGCGGTGCGTTCGGGTGAAGCGGAATGGCGCGAGCAGGGAGGGTGCTGGTGAGGGTTACAACGTCATTTCTCGACCAGATCAACCCCGATGTAAAGCTCGGCCAACGGCAGTTCGATGGATACGCTCGGCAGCTTGGCAACGGCGGCGAGGCCCTGATAGACGGCGATGCGCCAAGCGCCATCCTTCTGCCGCGAGTACGTTTCGACCATGGCGGTCGATTGCGATACCAAAACGTAGTCTTCCATCGAATCGATATCGCGATAAAGCGAAAACTTTTCTCCGCGGTCGTAGCGCTCAGTCGAGTCGGAAAGAATCTCAAAGATGACTCGGGGATTTGTGATGGTCGTCTGCTTGATATCGTCCGGATCGAACTCTGGCTTGCGGCAGACGATGTTAGCATCAGGGTAAAGGTAATTGAGTCGCTTGCCGACGCGAACACGCATGTTGCTTTCCAGCATGAAGCACGACGAGCCTTTCAACCGCATCCCCGCGGCAAGTCCGAGATTCATAATAATCCGGCTTTGCGAATAGCTCCCCCCGGCCATCGCCAGAATCTCGCCGTCATGAAACTCGTTTTTCACCTCAGACTTTTCCTCAAGTTCAAGGTATTCCGCGATCGTGTAGCGACGTTGTTCGAGAGGCAATCCCATACAGTCAATTCTATCAGATCACTTCAGTTGTTCGAGCCAATCTTTCGGCGGAACCGCATACGGGCGGAACTTCTCGATCGTACCCTGTTCTTCGCTGTAGGCGATCGCCCGATGATACCCCAGCTTGTTGGCGGCCGGGCTGTCGATGAGCGTGCTGCTGTCGGCGGCGCTCATCTGCATCAGCACGCGGTTGTCGAACTCACGCAGGGCGTTGCGGTCAATCGTGCGATCGACGCTCACCGCAGTATCGGCCCAGGCGATGATGTGAATGCCCAGGCCTGGGCCTTCTTTGATCAGCTCATTGAACTGCTTATCGGCCGCCGGCGGTTTGTCTTCCCCGCCGAAGCCGAAGCCGTCGTCGGTTTTCCGCAGGGCGCGGTACCGTTGGAGGCCGAAGATGCAAAGGAAGATCGGAGGGGCGGAGGCGTCGTCGGCTTCCTGACGATGCTTAAGTTCGACGGACAATTCCGCGATCGCATCCGCGGTCGCACGGTACTCGATCGTCTTCAGTTCGTGCGAAAGATGCGCCGCTGCGCCCGGCAAACGACCCGCAAGCGGCGAATCGGCCGGCGTGCCGTCGAGCAAAACGAATCGCGCATCTTTGCCGCGCAGGCTGGCCGACAGGCTGATCATGGACGACATCATCATCGCCAGCGCCTGCTCTTCGCCTTGGCCGATGAACAGCGCATTAGTCCCCGCCTGCCGTCGAAACGCGATAGCCGTCGGGTCTTTAATCGCCACCGGTTCACCCAGAAACGCCAGTGGAATAGAAGGCAAATCCTGTCCGGAAAGGATACGCGCCAGCTTCAGATTCTTACGAATATCCGAAGGCGCATTCCCCTCAAACACAATGGGTGCCTTGACCGCATTCCTGGACGGGGTGGCGGCTTCAGCCGCCGCCTTACGAGTCACCATTTCCAAAAACCGATCCCGATTCTCATCCGGCAACCAGGCGACTTGGAACGGCGAATTGCCTTCCACCAACCCACCCGCGTCATTGTAAATCGCTTCACCGGGACGATTGAGCAACCGCGCCGCCGAGTTGTTGTCGCCAAGAATCAGTTGGCTGTCGGCCTCGGAGCATTGCAGCGCGATGCGCACGGCCATCTGCCCCAGCGTAGCCCGCGAAAGCCCGCTGCTCCCGCCGATGGTTTGCGAACCGAGCAGCACGTGAATGCCGAACGCGCGTCCTTGCCGCACCAGGCGGTCGATGTACAACGCAGCGTCCTGGCCGAGCTTGTCGTCTTCAACAAAAAATTCCTGGAACTCGTCGATGATCAACAGAACGCGCGGAAGCGGCAAGCCGGACGAGTCGCGATAAGCGGCCAGATCCTGCACGCCAAGTGTTCGAAACATCTCGCCGCGGCGAGTCATTTCGGCATCGATGCGTTGCAACACGCTCAACCCAAACTCACGATCCGATTCGACCGCGATCGCGCGGGCGTGCGGCAGGCTGTTCGTCGCGTACGTTTTGAATTCAACGCCTTTCTTGAAGTCGATCAGATACAGCTCAACCTCATCCGGCGAATACCACATGGCGGCATTGGTGATGATGGCGTGCAGCAGCGTCGATTTACCCGAACCGGTCTTGCCGGCGATAAGCGAGTGCTGCGCTACGCCTTTGCCCAGTCGCAGCGCCTGCTGGCGCGTAGCGCCCATTCGGCCGACGGGGACGCGCAGTTCACTCTTAGCGCTCAGGCTCCAGAATTCACTCGCCTTGGGCGCGATGGATTCAAACGGCACCTGAACCCGGTTGGCATCGCGGGCCAGCTTGCCCACCTGATGCATGAGCCGCGTCAATTGCTCTTCGCCGGGGGGGCCGTCGAGCGAGAGGGGAAATTGCGCGAACACGTCGTCTTTCCACACAAACCGCGCGCCGGATTGAATGAGGTTAACGCTGTGCGCTTCGACGTCATCAAACCCGCTGCCGGCGGAGATTATCTGGCGGGTGTCGCGGAAGATGAGCGTGTACACGCCGCACCGCGCGCCGGTGCTGGCGATGCTCGCCAGCCGGCGCAGCGCGTCGGGTTGAAAACCGTGCGGAAAATCGCTGATCACCAGAAACCGATACGGCTCGGCCAGTTCGCCGGCCTGACGGTTGTAGTCATCGATTGTGGGAAATTCGTTGCGCAGATACTTCTGGATGACCGTCTCCATGTGCTCGGTGAGATCGGTCAATCGCTGCTCGATGTGCTCGGGATCGGTCCAGATGCGCGACGAAACCAGCGATTCATCATAGTCGGCCAGATGCATGAAGCCGGCAAAGTTCTGGCCCAAAGCCACCGGGTCGATGATGGTAAACTTTACCCGTCCCGGTGGAACGCTGGTGAGCAGACGCGCCATCAACATCTGCAGCGTGGCTACGGCGGTGGGGCGGCCGGCACGATCGGCCTGCACCAGCAGCGACGCCTGGCGCGGCAGAGCCAGCACCGCCGGCAGATCAAACTTCTCGGGCAGTTCGAGCGTGAACGGGGTGCCTTCGGGCAGATGCGACAACAACTGCTGCGCGTCTACCTCGATCGACCCGAATCGCACCGCCGCCGGGAACTCGTTAGGCGCGCGCCACGCGGCAATGGCTTCATCAGTCCATTCAATCAGCGGCCCGGGGCCGGTACCGCCGCGCTGCAGCACGTTCTGCTGAATCTGCGTAAGCCCGGCATGCCAACGCGCCAACAGCGCGTCGCGCGCGGCGGCGTGTTGCTGGCCAATCTGCACACCATGCCGCTTGTGACGGTCGGCGGCGGCGGCGAGGTCGTGCTCAATCTTGTGCCGCAAATCGTTGTTGGCGGCGGCGAAGGCGGCTTCGGCATCAGCGAGCAGTTTATCCCGACGATCATTCAGGTGGCCGACTTTCGACGACAACTCTCGATCCAGCGCCGCGACGCCTTCATTGTGCTTTCCCTTGGCGCGAGACAGCATCGGATCGGATTTGTCTTTCGAAGCGCGAAGTTCCACATCGCGCTGCGAAAGCGCCTTGTGCAGCATTGCGTCGAGGCGCGATTTGGTTTCGCTCAGTTTGCCGTCGCTGGCCGATCGCGCCGATGCAAGCGATTGCTCGAACGGAAGCAGCGCTGTACGAACCTGCTTGCGGGCCAGAACTTTGGCGAGAATGCCCAGCGCCGTAATCAGCACCGCGCCAACGCCCAGCCCAGTGGCCACCGCCTGCCAATCGAGCATTCTGCCGGACAGCGCGAACTTGCCTGCAATGCCGCAGCCTCCCAGCAGCAGGATTCCGAGCAACCACGGCGTGGCCCCGACCACGAGTTTGGGCAAGCCCAGCGACGTCAGCGTCGCCAGATCATTCTCGGCAGCCTTCATGCACAACTTGTACAACTCCGCCGGCGGAGTTTGTCTATCGGCTTGAAGCGATGGGGCGGCTGCCTCGGTCTGAGTCAACGGGTAGCCGTAATATTCGAGCACCTGATCGGCTTTGTCTCGCAGCTCGTCCAGCGATTGGTGGTCGTTGTCGTGCTCTTCGCGCGCTTTGCGATGATCGAGCTTTACCTTCGCTTGCGTTCCATCGGCCACGCTGTCGGCCAGCCAGGAAGCGTGGTCGAGCTGTTTCTTCACATCGCGCTGAACGGCATCAAAATCTCCCTTAACCCGAATACGCCGCACGCGGTCGGCTTCGGTGATATTGGCGGTATCCATTTCGTGCCGGCCGTTGGCTTCTGCCAGCCGCTTATCGTGCTCCTTGGCCGTCTCCTGCGACTGCGTGCTTTGCAAGTGATCCGCCTGCAGCTTGGCGCGATCAAGGTCTTTGTCGGTGACGTCCAGCTTCTGGCGATGTTCCTGCTCAATAGCGGCTTCGCCGGCGGCACACTCTTTGAGCAACGTAAGCAGGTCGGCCAGCGCGTTGCGCTGAGCGTCGCGCGCGGTTTCAGCCACGGGCACGGCAACCGGCGGCGGGGAAAGGATGACGGCGGTGTCGTTCATGATGGGTGCTTCAGTTCGAGGGTGCTAATCACAATCGCTCTATTCGCAATCTCGCCGGGCCTGCGCGAGCAGGTTGGCCAGTTGATCCATCGCATTGGCGGCGAAGCGAAGATCCATCTCCATCGGTTGAAGAAGCTCTTTCTCGACTTCCTCGGCCCGCTCGTCATTCCAATGCACGCGCACGTCGCTCCACCGGAGCGAAAGGTCTTTCATGGCTTTGGCGAGCGTTCCACGCGCTTCAAATACACCCATGGATCATACGCCTTTCTCTTGCGAAGGTGTTTCCACTTCGGGCGGCGGTGCGTCAACGTCGCCACGCTTCATGGACGAAGTATCGGCACTCGATGTTCCAGCGGATCCCGTCGATTCCAACCCCGAAGCCAACCCCGATACCACTTCCGCCGGACGATAGCCGATGTATTGTTCCAATTGCCGCGTCAGCACTTCCAGCCGGGCGATCGTGTTGGGAAGGGACGATTGCACCGTGGTGGCAAACCGCTGCACGCTGCCTTTGTAATCGTGCGCAACCTTTTCGATCAGCCGCTTCCATTTCGACACCGCCGCCACTTTGTGGTGAGCATCTTCGAGCCTTTGTTTGGCAACTTTCACCGCCTTTTCTTCATCGATGGTCGACGGTTTGGAACCGGTGGAATCTTTGAAAACCTTCTTCGTCCGCAGCCGTTCTTCCGCCTGCGAAAGCAGGGCGGTGCGTTTGCGAACCTGTCCCTGCCAGAACGCCGATTGCTCGGTGTCGATCCACAGCATGGTGCGGATCAGATCACTCTCGGCTTCGGAAAGCGCCACGTTGGCCGACTCCTGGAACTTCTGAAGCGCCAGCTTAGCCTGCTTGATCGCATCGACATCTTCAACGCGCGCCTGGCTCATCGTTGTTTCAGGTAATCTTCGATTAACCCGGCCTTCTTGCTGAGGAACTGCACGTGCTGCTGAGACGCTTCAAGAAAATTGCTCAGTGCTTTCGCGGTGTACTCAAACCCCTCAGTGAACTTGGTCTGTTCCTGATCGCGCCAGGTTGTCTCCAGCGACCGCAGCCGCGCGTGAAGGCCGGACACCAACCCCTCAAGGTCTCGATTGAAGCGATTCAGGTCGGATGCGAATCGGCGCAGCTCGGCAGGGTCAACATGGGCCTTTGACATGGGCCGGATTGTAGTCGAAATTCGAGGGGAAAACCGAGTATAAATCGAGTCGTCCGATGAGACTTTTGTGGCGGCACGTCATTATCAGTACGCGATCGGTATGGTTGCACGGCGACCAACGCGGATTCCGCTCGCGCGGACACCGCATTCATTCATCCGGCGATTACAAGAATCCGCCGCCCAAGGGGGAGCATGCCGGGCTTTGGCGCTATCACAAAGCGAGGTCGATGGAGCCGATCGTCATCAAGGATGTTCGGGATCGGGAGACAATCGTTCGGGAGTTTGTGTTGAAGCTTCGGTCACTCGGATATGTTGCGATCGCCGTTTCGATGTCGCGCACGCATCTGCACGCGCTGGTCGAATCACCTTATGAGTTGACGGAGACGAAAAAAATCATCGGGCAATGCAAACAGGCTTGCAGTCTGCGCGTTTCGATCGACGGGCGCGTTTGGGGAGAAGGAGGCAAGTTTGAAGTCGCGCGTGACAAAGCGCATCTGCACAATTCGTACAATTACATTCGAGAGAAGCAGGATTCCGGAACCGTCGTGTGGTCGCATCGGGAGGATGAAAATTGGATCGATCTCGACGTGCCCGTCAAAGTCATGAAATGAAATTGCGCGCTCCTGATCCGAATCTTCGTTACACTCAGAATCGGCTTGTGATCCCATATTCTACCAATGCGCACCAAGCCGATTCTGAGTGTAACGAAGATTCGGATTCGAATAACAAGACGCGCAATTCCCCCATCACTGATCAAACTGCCCATCAAATGCAATCGTCGATCTTCCAAAATCGAGCTTGCGAACCAGCGCCGACGCCTCTCGCGCGCCATGCTCGCGATCCATTCTGGAATCTTCCCATTCAACCGACAACGGGCCGGTATATCCCACATCGTTAAGGGCGACGATGATCCGCTCGAAGTCGATGTCGCCGTGCCCGGGAGATCGGAAGTCCCAATACCGCCGCGGATCGGCGAATGTGGCGTGTCCTCCGAATACACCGACCGTGCCGTCGCCTTTGCCCCACCAGGCGTCTTTCACATGGCAGTGGTAGATGCGCTTGCCAAAGGTGTAGATGAACTTTACGTAATCCACATGCTGATAGCCCAGGTGCGAAGGGTCGTAGTTGAAGCCGAACCGCTTGTGGCCTTTCACCGCATCGAGAGCGCGCTGGGTCGTTGCAATATCAAAGGCGATCTCGGTCGGATGCACTTCAAGCGCGAAGTTCACATCGACCTTATCAAACTCATTCAGGATCGGCGTCCATCGTTTGGCAAAATCGTCGAACCCGCGTTGCCAATATTTCTGATCGGTCGGCGGGAAGGCGTAGATGCTGTGCCAGATGCTGCTGCCGGTGAAGCCGTTGACGACCATCGGGAACGCGATCTTGTCCGGTGAGGCGTCGCGCAACTTCCGGGCGGCCTTTGCCGTTTCGATCATTCGCTTAGCGGCGCGTTTGCGCACCCCTTCAGGCTCGCCATTGCCCCAAATCTCCGGCGGAAGGATCAGCTTGTGGCGTTCGTCGATCAGATCACAAACTGCCTGACCAACGAGATGCGCGCTGATTGCGAAACTTGTCAGGCCGTGGTCTTTGAGAATTTCCCATCGACCTTTGCAATAGCCCTTATCTTTGAGCGCCTTGTCGACTTCAAAATGGTCGCCCCAGCACGCCAGTTCCACACCGTCGTAGCCGAAACTCTTGGCCTTCTGGCAGATGGTATCGAAGGTGAGATCGGCCCATTGGCCGGTAAAAAGTGTGACAGGTCGCGCCATAAATGTTATCCTCTTGAAGCGGTTTGAAAGCCGCGAATCAGACCGGCGACAGGCACACTTGTCAACGCCATCCCACCTTGGCGACGAAGGCGAATTTGCCTTATACTTAACAATTCGCCTCGCAGGAGTGGCGGAATTGGCAGACGCGCAGGACTTAGGATCCTGTACCGAAAGGTGTAGGGGTTCGACCCCCCTCTCCTGCATTTTATGTAAGTCGTTAATAGAAATTAATTATGACAAAAACTGGTGGCGACTCGCTTCTTATTTTACCGAATTAACGAAGTAAGTACCGAATTAAGAGGCCTTAAAGTGGTGCCTGCACTTAGCTTTTACTGATCCCTCATTTCGTGAGAATTGGAATGCAGCGACACTTCCCCAGAAGCATTCCAGTTTCGACGCGCAGCCTGTCGTGCGATGCTGGGAATCATCCCGCGGCTGCAATTGATCTTGTGCTGGATGCGCTGCGCGACGGTTCCTCGGCGCAGAACCGAGACCTTGCTCTGCTCGTCGCTCCGATCAACGGCGCGCGTCCATTTCTGGCGTGCGCAGTCCGGCAAGTTGCAGTGCTGGGAATACAAATGAATTCCAGGCAAACACGCGATGGAAGCCGTAAAACGCATGCGTTGGATCGGTCGGGAGATACTCGTGGCTGGTCGGAAAATCGGGATCGATGTTGATCTCGGCCCACAGACGATTCGCAATTGCATCGTCGGCCTTCTTCCACCCGTGTTGCTTTCCGGTGACGTAGCCGCAGATTTCAAGGCGCAGCCAACTGCCGCCGTTGTAGTAGACGCCATCCATTCGATGGTCCGAGTAGCCCGCCGCGTGCGCCTTTCCAACCATCGGATGCCAGCTATCGGATCCGTATCCCCAGCCGTTACCTTGTTTCGTTAGTCCGATCAGAATCGGACGCACGGTGCCGATCTCCGGGTGCGGCGCATCTTTTCTGAACAACATCGTGGGAATCTGATCAAGATGATTGACCACCATCTCATCGGCGAGAATCTTCCGATTGAAAATCCACAGGGAGAGAAACTCAGGGAAGATCTCCTCGAACCCGATCGCGTCCGCCACACCGACAGCGGGACGGACCCTCTTGAGGAGCGGGTCATAATAGCCACGATACGCGTTCTCGGCGTTCGCGATGCGCTCGTCAGAGATCTTGTCACTCACGTCGGGAATGCCCAATTCCTTGATGACGCGCAAAGTCACGGCCCACATCCCCTGGTTGACCGCGATTTCGGATGTGCCGTCCGGGAAATCCATGACGTCGTTCTGTCCGATGATGAATTCCGCGCGGCAGATGCCAGTCGCTTGCGGGTCGTAAGTGCGAAGGCAGTACTCGGCGGCATTGCGGACTTTTTCCATGGGCAGGTTGGTGCCGAAGCGCTGGCGATTCTGTAGCGCCCAGATCAGCCAAAGTGGAGTGGAATCATTCGACTTGCGCTCGATGTGCCCGCGGTTCGCATTTATGAGTGTCCCGATCACCCCATCTTTGCCCTGGTTTGCTCCCCACAACTCGAAGAGGCTCTGATTCAATTCGCGATCGTTAATGCCGGAGGTGGCGTAGAAGCTATCGCGCAGATAAATTTCGCCCGCCGCGCCGTAAAAAATGCTGGGGACCAACAGGGGACGAAAGACGTGCGGCTCGGCCGTCCAAGCAAGCATCATCGTGTCGGAGTAGATGACTTTCTCCGGATCGCTGCCTTTGAAGCCGAGCCCGTCGGCTAAGTACAACTGGCTGGCGAGGCGGTAGCCTCGGATGGTGTCGGGAACGGCTTCATCGGCGAAGATGAAAACCGTCTTTTCCTCCGGCCGGTCCATCTCGAGCCGGTGGTAGGGCTGCCGGTGTGTTGCCAGTCGTTCCAACTGCAAATCTCTCAGCTCGATGTTCTCGGGAGTATTCTGGGCAAAGTCGCCCATGTTGCCCAGGAACAGCAGGGCACCGGCGCCTTGCAGCGCCGGAATATAGACAGCAGTTTCGAATTTCTTCCATTCACCGTCAGATTTCGGAACTCGATCGTTGTACAGAGTCAGATCCTTGAGCATCCGTAAACTGTCATCGGCATCCCAAATACGAGCGGCGAAGTCGCGAGTCGAACGATACTCAAAGCTCAGGCCGTAGACCTGGCCTCCGGTGAGCGGCACTGGAATCAGAACGCCGTCGTCGGCATGGCGAATTCCGACGCTGATTCCGCTCTTGGTATCGAAAGCCGGCTCCCCGCGTTTGCGCCAGGTGGAGGCAGACGGCAACTGCACCCGCTGCGCAGGCAGCGGGTCGCGAACGAGTACCTCGCCAAAGGTCTGGCTTACGAAAGGGTGTCTTTCGGATGATGCTCTCTGCGGCGAAACGTAGTTGAGGTTCACGTCGGAAATTTCATTCGGGGCTGGCTTCACAAAATCGCCGTTGTCGCGGCGGATGATGCGGTTCCAGAAATTGCGGTAGCCGGCATCCGTAAGCAGGCCAACGGTCACGCCGTTGCTGGTGCGAAACCCGATCGCGGGGAAGTATTCGTGTAATGGGCCACCTTTGCACTCCGGCTGGTCGAAGGACCAGAATTTCGCCTTCGCGTCGGCTGGTTCCAGCTTGTTCGTGACCTGATAAAAGAGCAAATGGGCTTCGGCTTGACGCAGTTGGATTTTCTTGCGTACCACGTTCGGAGTGACCACGTTGTACTCGACTCGTACGGAAATCACCGTCTTCAAATTATCGAGGTTCGATTCACCGATTAGAATGATGTGCCGCTCGTCTCCGATCCAAGAAGTTGCCCTCCAGCCATCGAGACGGGAATGAAGCTCGCGCGAACCGTTCTGAAAGTCGGCCGAGAACTCGCCGGCGTCCCGGGCGATCGGCTCGCCATTGTAGAGAACTGTAGCGGTGTAGCCCTGCTTGGCATCCCCAGTGACTTTCAGCGTCATTCCGCCGGCACCGCGGGCCGTGCGGACAGCGCAAAGCAACAGCAGCAAGCAAGCCGTGATAAGGAATGTGCGCGGGAATCGGTGGCTGAATAGATTTTTCATGTCGGTATCGATTGACGAATGCGATATCTTACCATCATTACGCAATGCCTTACAAACGAGCGCGAGCGCGTTCCCGAGAGCGGCGTCGCGATGGCCAGGTCATCCGACCACACAAGCCGCTTCGCCTTCGCCTTGGCCGCGTAGAGGTGAAACCGCTCGCCGACGATCTTCGTCCCGACAGGTCGGAAGCGCCAACTTAGACCGAGTGGGCCACCGTCTTGATCCCCCGCTATCCTCAACTCGGCGTAGGGCTGGCGGATGCTGAGGGCGCGCATAGGTGACTCTGAATTCACTATTGACCGTTGACCGGCGACGATTCAGCAAGCTTCCATATCCAGGGCAAACGCATGTAACGAGCGGCGAGCGTAAGCGACCCGATTCGATCAGCAGTGCGACCGATTCCCGCAAAAATACATCCGGTTGCTGACGCTCGCGGCTCGTAAATCGGGGCACATGCGATTGCCCTGCTTCGATATCTCCCTTGTAGCAATTTATTTGACACTGTCGAGCCTGCCGTTCATAACCTCCAACGCTTCGCGCGCCAGCTGACATGTCGGCTCGGCACTTACGGTGATATAAGGTTGACACGAAAGGATTCCGCCTTAGATCAGGAGAATGCCATGCGCAAGTCCAAATTTCCTGACGACACTCAGATGACTGAGCAGCAACTGCGCGAGCGGGAACACTTCCTCCATCGCATGACCGAGGTCACCCTCGGCGTCTTGCAGGTTTTTGATCTTCAGAAGCAACGCAGCGTCTACATGAATTGCACGGTTGCGTCCGTGCTCGGCTACCGCCCGGCGGAAATCGACGAGCTTGGCGACAGCGTTCCCCAAACGCTGATGCACCCCGACGACCTGGCACGTTTTCCCGCCCACCTTGAACGCGTACGCTCGCTTCGCGACGATAGGGTCGCCGATATCGATTTCTTCCTGCACGGCGGGCTTGTCGTTACGATGCCGGCAACCCCTTTTGATAGAACATGTAGATTTGTATAATCGCTGGTATTTCTATGTCGACGACTAAAAACTTACTCGTCCCCACCGCTCTTCCCAAATCCCCTACGGGGATCAAGGGCTTGGATCAAATCACTGGCGGCGGTCTTCCCACCGGGCGGCCGACGCTCATCTCCGGGAGCGCGGGGTGCGGGAAGACGATGCTGGCCACAGAATTCCTTGTGCGCGGGGCGACGCAGTTTGGCGAGCCGGGCGTGTTCATGATGTTCGAGGAAAATGCGAAGGAGCTGACGGCCAATGTCCGTTCGCTGGGCTTCGATCTGGACAAGCTCGTGAAGCAGAAAAAGATCACGCTCGATTACGTCCACATCGAGCGCAGCGAGATCGAGGAGACGGGCGAGTATGACCTCGATGGGCTTTTCATCCGGCTCGGGCACGCCATTGATGTCATCGGGGCCAAAAGAGTGGTGCTCGATACCGTGGAGGCGCTCTTCGCCGGGCTGCCGAATCACGCCATCCTTCGCGCGGAACTGCGCCGGCTCTTCCGCTGGCTGAAGGATCGCGGGATGACGGCGGTCATCACCGGCGAGAAGGGTGAGGGCAACGCGATCACGCGCTACGGGCTGGAGGAGTATGTGGCCGATTGCGTCATCACGCTCGACCACCGCGTGACGGAGCAGATTTCCACGCGCCGGTTGCGCGTGCTGAAGTATCGCGGCTCGGCGCACGGCACGAACGAATACCCCTTTCTCATCGGCGAGCACGGGATCTCGGTGCTGCCGATCACCTCGCTGCGGCTGGATCACGCGGCGCCGACCGAGCGCCTTTCCACGGGCATCGCGCGGCTGGATGAAATGCTCGGCGGCCAGGGCGTCTTTCGCGGCAGCAGCGTGCTCGTCTCGGGCGCGCCGGGCACGGGCAAGAGCAGCATCAGTGCGGCCTTTGCCGAGGCCGCGTGCCGTCGCGGCGAGCGGGCGCTGCTTTTCGCCTACGAGGAATCGAGCGTACAGATCGTGCGCAACATGCGCTCCATCGGCATCGATCTCGCGCCGTGGTTGAAAAAGGGGCTGCTACAAATCCACGCCTCGCGCCCCACGCTCAGCGGGCTGGAGCAGCATCTTGTGGCGATGCACGATGCGGTGAAGACCTTCCGCCCGGGTGTGGTCGTGGTCGATCCGATCAGCAATCTCACGCTCGAACACGGCGAGCAGGATGTGAAGCCGATGCTGATGCGGCTCCTTGATTTCCTCAAGCAGCAGCAGATCACCTCGCTCTTCACCAGCCTCACCCTTGGCGGCAACGGCACGAACGCTGCGGAGGATTCGCAGATCGGCGTGTCGTCACTGATGGACACGTGGCTGCTGCTGCGTAATGTGGAGTTCAACGGCGAGCGCAATCGAACGATCTTCGTGCTCAAATCGCGCGGCATGGCGCACTCGAACCAGGTGCGCGAGTTAGTGCTCAGCGACGCGGGCATCGCCCTCGTGGACGTGTATATCGGCCAGGACCGCGTGCTCACCGGCACCGCGCGCGTGGCGCAGGCGGCGCACGAGCGCTCCGCGGCCGAACTGCGCCGGGAAGATCACGAGCGCAAAATGCGGCAGCTTGCCGCCAAGCGAAAGGCGATCGAGGCGCAGATCGCCGCGCTGAATGCCGAAGGCGAGGCCGAGGAAGCCGAGGTGACATTCGCCATCGCGCAGGAGACCTTGCAGGAAAAGACGACGCAGCTAAACAGCGCGGAAATGTCGCGACTGCGCGGCGGCGGCAAAGGCGGCAACACACCGAAAAAAGGAATACGATGAGCACGACGATGACCAAGACCAAGACCTACGAACTGCGGCTCTACGTCGCCGGCCAGACCCCCAAATCGCGCGCCGCCTTTGCGAATCTCAAGCGCATCTGCGAGACGCACCTTTCCGGGCAGTATCGCATCGAGGTCATCGACCTGATGAAGACGCCGCAGCTCGCCGCCGGCGATCAAATCTTCGCCGTGCCCACGCTGGTGCGCCGGCTGCCCGAACCGATCAAAAAAATCATCGGCGATCTTTCCAACGAAGAACGTGTGCTCGTCGGCCTCGATGTGCAACCGGTGAAGGAGTGAGCTTGATGAAAACGAAGCACGCCACCCCCGACGGCCACGACGCGTTTGTAGCCGCTGTCGCGCACGACAAGGCCCGCTACGTCCTGCGACTCTACGTCACCGGCACCACGCGGAACTCCACGCGCGCCATCGTGAACATCCGCAAAATCTGCGAGGAGTATCTGCAAGGGCGCTACGAGCTTGAGATCGTGGACATCTCCCAGCACCCGACGCTGGCCGAGGGCGAGCAGATCATCGCCGCGCCCACCTTGATCAAAAAACTGCCGCTGCCGCTGCGCCGTTTCATCGGCGACATGTCGCAGACCGAGCGCATCCTGCTCGGGCTTGATCTACGAGAGGCGAAAGCATGACGCCCACTCCCGCGCAAAACCCCGTGCCTGCCATGACTCCCGACGCAGAAGGGCAACTCCGCGCTGAAAATTCGGAGTTGCGCGCCCGGCTGGAAGAGGCGGAGGACACCCTGCGCGCCATCCGCACGGGCGAGATCGATTCGCTCGTGGTCGAAACGCCGGACGGCCCGCAGGTCTTCACGCTCGCCAGCGCCGACGCCGCGTCCAACCGCTTCCGCGGCGAGATTCTCGCCGAGGTCAGCGACGCCGTCATCGCCGTGGATGCCGACCAGCGCGTGACTTACCTGAACGCCGCCGCCGAGCGACAATACCGGGTCTCCGCCGGCGACGTGCTCGGACATCAGCTCAGCCAGATCTTCACCCGGCAGTGGCCGTCCGCGGAGGCCGAAGCCGCGACGTGGGCCGCCCTGCGCGAGCAAGGCGAATGGCGCGGCGAGGTCATCCACCGGACGCACGATGGCCGTGAGATCCCCGTGGAATCGAGCCTGACCCTGCTTCGCGACTTAGACGGCACCGACGCCGGGATGGTCTCCGCCATCCGAGACATCACCGACCGCACGCGGGCGGAGGAGGCGTCGCGGGAGAGCGAGCATCGCTTCCGCATCATGGCCGATGGCTTGCCGTTGGTCATCTGGGTGCATGACGCCCGGGGGCAGTTGCAGTTCGTCAACCAACCCTATTGCGAGTTCTTCGGCGTGACGCCCGAGCAGGTCGCCGGCCCGAACTGGCAGCCGCTGGTGCATCCGGACGATGTGGCGGCTTATGCGAGCGCGTTCAGCGCTTGCGTGCGGGATCGTCGCCCTTTCCACGCCGAGGTGCGGGCACGCCGGTTCGATGGGGAGTGGCGATGGCTTGAGTCCCGCGCCCAGCCGCGTTTCTCCGCGTCCGGCGAGTTTCTGGGCATGGTGGGCAGCAGCCCCGACATCACCGAGCGGAATCACGCCGAGGCGAAGTTAAGGCAGATCGCCGCCGAGTTGTCCGAGTCCGACCGCCGTAAGAGCGAGTTCCTCGCGATGCTCGCCCACGAGCTGCGCAACCCGCTGGCCCCCATCCGTAACATGCTGCAAGTCCTTAAGCTCAAGGGCGACGATCAAAATGCAGTTTCCTCCGCGTCGCAAGTCATCGAGCGGCAGGTCGGGCAGATGGTGCGGCTGGTGGATGACCTTCTCGATGTCAGCCGCGTGAGCCGGGGCAAGATCGAACTCCGCAAGGAACGCATCGGTCTGGCGTCCATCATCCGACAGGCCGAAGAGGCCGCCAGCCCACACTGCCAGAGCATGAACCACGAGCTGACCGTCACGCTGCCTTCGCGACCGGTGGAGGTGGACGGCGATCCGGTCAGGCTTATTCAGGTCGTCACCAACCTGCTCACCAACGCCAGCAAATTCACCGACGCTGGCGGGCGAATCTGGCTCAGTGTCGAGGGTGTCGGCGAGCAAGCGGTGATCCGCGTGCGCGACAACGGAATTGGGATTAACGCCGACAATCTGCCCCGGCTTTTCCAAATCTTTATGCAGGCCGACACGTCGCTCGATCGCCCGGCCGCCGGGCTGGGCCTCGGCTTGGCGCTGGTGAAAAACCTCGTCGAGATGCACGGCGGCACGGTGGAAGTGCATAGCGAAGGCATCGGCCGGGGCAGTGAATTCGTGGTGCGCCTGCCTCTGCTACCCGATGCGCCAATAGCGGAAACTCCCGAACCTGTGTCGACCGCAGCGACCGAGAACGCCGCCAAACCATCGTCAGCCAAGCGAATTCTCGTCGTTGATGACAACCGAGATTCTGCGGATTCAATGGCGATGATCTTGCAGATCGATGGCTATGCGACACACACCGCCTACGACGGTTTGCAGGCCTTGGAAGTCGCGGCGAGTTTCCGCCCCGATGTGGTGCTGCTGGACATCGGTCTGCCGGGCCTCAACGGCTACGAGGCCTGCCGCCGCATCCGCGAACAGGCGTCGGGCAGGCCCCTTCAACTGGTGGCCCTGACCGGATGGGGCCAGGACGAAGACCGGAAGAAAACCGCCGAGGCCGGCTTCGATGTGCACCTCGTCAAGCCGGTGGACTACGACCAGCTCCTGAAGCTTCTGGCGTAGTCTTGTAGGGTGTGTCGGTACCCCG
>ENA-ORBV01001164-ORBV01001164.1-microbial-mat-metagenome-genome-assembly--contig:-NODE-1164-length-59445-cov-8.653921_pt1 | contig 59445 bp, 53 predicted proteins | sample MGYA00237777_ERZ505514 | MGnify/ENA primary metagenome ERZ505514 (study PRJEB26160, sample SAMN06269048) | microbial mat metagenome | isolation source: Oligotrophic lake microbial mat | place...
CACCGAGATCGCGCCGTTCCTGCTGGAGGACGGCAGCCGGCGCGTGCTGCACTAGTGGTGAGAGCGTGTTTCTGAGGCGCTGAGCGCTGCTTGGAATACAGCGCTGCTCGACGGTTCAGTTTGACCTCAAGAGATGTGTCGCCGCTTCTTGACGGGTGCGGACACGCCGGCACCTGAAGTGACTTCACGTGCGTGTGCGTTCTCTGCCGGGAAGCTCTTGAGGGCCAGGTCCACGAAGGCGCGCACCCTTCGGGCTCAGATAGCGATTGCTCGGGTACACCGCGTGCACTGGCGCTGGCGCCGGCCGCCATGCTGGAAGTACGGGCACAAGCCGCTCGGCGGCGACTCCGTCGCTGGCAACCAGCAATGGCAGCTGCCCGATGCCCAGGCTGCGCAGCAAAGCGCCGCGCACCGCCAAGCTGTTGTTCACCCGCAGCCGGGCCGGGCCGGGCCGGGCCGGGCCGGGCCCGCCTTATGCTGCGCCCGTTCCTGACCACGCGCTCACCCCCATGCCAGCCCAGCCTGCCGACCTGCTGATCCGCGATGCCACGCTGCCCGATGGGCGCCGCGGGCAGGATCTGCTGGCAAGAAATGGCCTCATCGAAGCGCTCGGTCCAACCTTGCCGGTGCCGCCCGGCGCCCAGGTGCTGCAAGCCCACGGCGCGCTGCTGAGCCCGCCTTTCGTCGATGCCCATTTCCACCTGGATGCCACCCTGAGCCACGGCCTGCCGCGCGTCAACGCCAGCGGCACGCTGCTGGAGGGCATCACGCTGTGGGGCGAACTCAAGCCGCTGCTGACCGAAGAAGCCATCGCCGAGCGCGCCCTGGCGTACTGCGACTGGGCCGTCGCGCGCGGCCTGCTGGCCATCCGCAGCCATGTGGACGTGTGCGACGACCGGCTGTTGGCGGTGCGTGCGCTGCTGGACGTGAAACGCCGTGTGGCGCCCTACCTGGACCTGCAGCTGGTGGCCTTTCCACAAGATGGCGTGCTGCGTTCGCCCGGCGCTTTGGCCAACCTGAAACGTGCGCTGGACCTGGGCGTGGACGTGGTCGGTGGCATTCCACACTTCGAGCGCACCATGGCCGAGGGTACGGAAAGTGTGCGCATACTCTGCGAATTGGCCGCCCAGCGCGGCTTGCCGGTGGACATGCACTGCGACGAAAGTGACGACCCGCTGTCGCGACACATCGAGACGCTGGCATTCCACACCCAGCGCCTGGGCCTGCAGGGTCGTGTCACGGGCTCGCACCTGACGTCGATGCACTCGATGGATAACTACTATGTCAGCAAGCTGATCCCGCTGATCGCCCAGAGCCAGGTGCACGCAGTGGCCAACCCGCTGATCAACATCACCTTGCAAGGCCGCCACGACAGCTACCCCAAGCGCCGCGGCATGACCCGGGTGCCCGAACTGATGGCTGCAGGCGTGAACGTGGGTTTTGGCCACGACTGCGTGATGGACCCGTGGTACGCGCTGGGTTCGGCCGACATGCTGGAAGTGGCCGCCATGGGGCTGCACGTGGCGCAGATGACCTCGGTGCAGGGCCAGCGCCAGTGTTTTGACGCCGTCACCGTGAACAACGCGCGTGTGCTGGGCCTGCAGGGTTATGGCCTGGAGCCGGGTTGCCGCGCCGACTTCGTGCTGCTGCAGGCCGGTTCGCCCGAAGAAGCCATCCGCTTGCGCGCGCAGCGCCTGCTGGTGGTGCGCGGCGGCACCATCGTGTCGCGCATGGCGCCTGCTGTGGCCCAACTGGCCCTGCCCGGGCGCCCGGCGCACGTGGATTTCACGCGACAACCGCCGGCCACAGCGCAGGGGCCCGATCGTTAGAATGGACCTGACCAGGGAAGAAGAGCCTCGCTCGCACAAAATGAAACTGCTCGGATCACTCACCAGCCCCTACGTGCGCAAAGTGCGCATCGTGATGGCCGAGAAAAAGCTCGACTGCCAGCTGGAGCTGGAAGACGTCTGGGGCAAGGACGACATCCTCAAGAGCAACCCGCTGGGCAAGGTGCCCTGCCTTGTGCTGGACGGTGGCGAGGCGGTGTTCGACTCACGGGTCATCGTCGAGTACCTGGACACGCTGTCACCGGTGGGCAAGCTGATCCCGCCGTCGGGCCGTGAACGCATCGAGGTGCGCACCTGGGAAGCGCTGGCCGACGGCCTGCTGGACGCCAGCATCCTGGCGCGCCTGGAAGCCAGCTGGGGCGGCCGCACGGCCGAACAACGCTCGCAGGCCTGGATCGACCGCCAGATGAGCCGCGTCATGGCCTCGATCAAGTCGATGAGCCAGGGCCTGGGCGACAAGCCCTGGTGTAACGGCAACGCTTTCACACTGGCCGACGTGGCCGTGGGCTGCGCGCTGGGCTACCTGGATTACCGTTTTGCGCACATCGACTGGCGCGGCGACCATCCCAATCTGCACAAGCTGAGCGACAAGCTCGCTGCACGGCAAAGCTTCATCGACAGCGCGCCACCCGTGGGGTGAGGCCCCCAGGCTCGCTGGCGCCCGCCACCCCCCAAGGGGGCTCAGGCGACGGCCCGGCAGAGCCGGTTCCGTGCGTGGGCCGGCCCCCAGGCTCGCTGGCGCTCGCCACCCCCCAAGGGGGCTCAGGCGACAGCCCGGCAGAGCCGGTTCCGTGCCTGGCACTTGGTCAAGCTGCAGGACTGAAGCTGTCGCTTTGCGCCAGCGGCCAGTACAGCCTGAACACGTTGTGCGGCCAGTCGCCGCGACCTTCCATGGCCGGCAGCAAGGAGCCGGGTTTCACGAAGGCCAGCTGATTGGCCAGCAGCTTGACCTCGTTGTCGGACATGCGCCGCACGATGTGGGCTGCGGTGATCTGGTTCGGGTGGTCCAGCCCCGCGGCCTGCACCAGTTCTTTCAGGGCTCCCAGCGTGTTCTGGTGGAAGCGCCAGACCCGTTCCATCTTGGTCGGCACCACCAACGCCTGCTGGCGCTTGGGGTCTTGGGTGGTCACCCCCGTGGGGCAGCTGCCGGTATGGCAGGCCTGGGCCTGGATGCAGCCCAGCGCAAACATGAAGCCGCGTGCCGAGTTGCACCAGTCGGCACCCAGCGCCATGTTGCGTGCGATGTCGAAGGCACTCACCACCTTGCCCGCGCAGCCCAGGCGTATGCGCGAGCGCAGGTTCAAACCGGTCAGCGTGTTGTGCACCAGCAGCAGGCCTTCTTGCAGCGGCGCGCCCACGTGGTCGGTGAATTCAAGCGGCGCCGCGCCGGTGCCACCTTCAGCACCGTCGATGACGATGAAGTCGGGCAGGATGCCGGTCTGCAGCATCGCCTTGCAGATGGCAAACCACTCCCAGGGGTGACCGATGCACAGCTTGAAGCCCGTGGGCTTGCCGCCCGACAGCTGCCGCAGGCGTTCGATGAAATGCATCATCTCCACCGGCGTGGAAAAAGCGCCATGGCTGGCCGGGCTGATGCAGTCCACGCCCTCGGGCACACCCCGCGCGGCCGCAATTTCGGTGGTCACCTTGGGGCCCGGCAGCACGCCACCATGGCCGGGTTTGGCACCCTGGCTCAGCTTGAGCTCGATCATCTTCACCTGCGGGTCCAGCGCATTGGCGGTGAAGCGGGCTTCGCTGAAAGACCCGTCGTCGTTGCGACAGCCAAAATAGCCGCTGCCGATTTCCCAGATCAGGTCGCCGCCGTGCACGCGGTGGTGCTGGCTGATCGAGCCTTCGCCGGTGTCGTGCGCAAAGTTGCCCCTCCTGGCGCCACCGTTCAGTGCCAGCACGGCGTTGGCGCTGAGTGCACCAAAGCTCATGGCCGAGATGTTGAACACGCTGGCGCTGTAGGGCTGGGTGCAACTGCTGCCGCCGTCACCGATGGTGATGCGGAAATCATGGCTGGCGATGTGGCGCGGTGCCATCGAATGGTTGATCCATTCGTAGCCGATGGCGTGCACGTCCAGCTGCGTGCCGAAGGGCCGTTTGTCGGCTTCGCCCTTGGCGCGCTGGTAGACCAGGCTGCGCTGCTGGCGCGAAAAGGGCGCCGCCTCGTGGTCGCTTTCGATGAAGTACTGGCGGATCTCGGGCCGGATGAACTCGAGCAGGAAACGGAAGTGTCCGATGACCGGGTAATTGCGCAGCACCGAGTGCCGGCGTTGCCGCGTGTCGCGCCAGCCCAGGCCCATCAGGAACAGGCACACCAGCGCCGCGACGCCGCCCACATCGAAGGCGACAAAGGTGAAAGCAAACAGCAGCGTGCCCACGGCGCTGGCCAGCCAGGCGGCGTAGCGCACCGGAAAGTGAGCGTCCATTCGGTGCAGCCACTCGTGCATGCGGTTTCTCTTCAGCGCAGGTCGGGGGGCCAATCGTAGGCGCAGCGCTGCGGCGTCAGTGCCGCGAGTTGCCCGGTGAACACCGCTCAGTTCAGGCGCAAGTTCTTTGCTGTGCGTCTTTGCTGTGCGGCACCTTCCGAGCTGTCCACGCGCGCATCGCGGCGCAGCTTGGGCCGTGGCTATACTTCCCGCCTCACAGCGCCGATTTGTTCCGACTTGCGGGCGCTTCAACAAATGCCGCTAAAGAGAGACACCTGCCCGGTGCCCGCCTTTGGCGGCGCCGGGTTTTTTCGTTCATGGGCTCCATCGGTCTGGTCACGCCGCAGCAGATGCACTTCAGCGAACCGCTGCCGCTGAAGAGCGGCGCCGCGCTGGCCGATTACGCGTTGGTCTTTGAGACCTACGGCACGCTCAATGCCGACAAGAGCAACGCCGTGCTGGTGTGCCACGCCCTCAACGCCAGCCACCACGTGGCGGGCCGGCACGAAGACGGCAGCACGGGCTGGTGGGACAACCTGGTTGGCCCGGGCAAACCACTGGACACCGAGCGGTTCTTCGTCATCGGCGTCAACAACCCGGGCTCTTGTTTTGGCTCCACCGGGCCGACGCACCTGAACCCGGCCACGGGCAACCCCTACGGCGCGGACTTCCCGGTGGTCACGGTGGAAGACTGGGTCGATGCGCAGGTGCGCCTGGTGCACCGCCTGGGCATCGAGCAACTGGCCGCGGTGGTGGGCGGCAGCCTGGGCGGCATGCAGGCGCTGGACTGGACCTTGCGCCACCCGACGCTGCTGCGCCACTGCGTGGCCGTGGCCACGGCGCCCAACCTGAGCGCGCAGAACATCGCCTTCAACGAGGTGGCACGCCGCGCCATCGTCACCGACCCCGACTTCCACGGCGGCCACTACCTGGCGCAGGCCACGCTGCCCAAACGCGGCCTGCGCGTGGCCCGCATGATCGGCCACATCACCTACCTCAGCGACGACGCGATGGAGGCCAAGTTCGGCCGCGAACTGAAGGCGCTGGACGGCCGGCTGGGCTACACCACGCAGGACATCGAGTTCCAGATCGAAAGCTACCTGCGCCACCAGGGTGACAAATTCAGCGAGTACTTCGATGCCAACACCTACTTGCTGATCACCCGCGCGCTGGACTACTTCGACCCGGCGCTGGCACACGGCGGCAGCCTGGCGCGTGCTTTTGCCACTGCGCGCCAGAACCGCTTCTTGCTCGTCAGCTTCACCACCGATTGGCGCTTTTCTCCCGCACGCAGTCGAGAGATCGTGAAGGCGCTGGTGGACAACCGCATCGACGTGAGCTACGCCGAGATCGAAGCGCCGCACGGACACGACGCCTTCTTGCTGGACGACCCGCGTTACCACGCGGTGATGCGCGCCTACTTTGACCGCATCGGGGAGCAGCGGTGAGTGAGCGCAAGGACCTGGAGCTGATCGCCGAGCTGGTGCCCGCCGGCAGTCGCGTGCTGGACCTGGGCTGCGGCAACGGCGAACTGCTGGCCTGGCTGCAGCAGCACAAGAGCTGCACCGGCTATGGCATCGAACTGGCCGATGCCAATGTGCACGCCTGCGTCAAACGGGGCGTCAACGTCATCCAGCTGAACCTGGAAGAAGGCCTGGCGCTGTTTGACGATGCCAGCTTTGACGTGGTGCTGCAGGTCGACACGCTGCAGCACCTGCGCAACACCGAACGCATGCTGCGTGAAACGGCGCGGGTGGGCCGCATCGGCATCGTCAGCTTCCCCAACTTTGCGCACTGGCCCAACCGGCTGCACGTGTTGACCGGCCGCATGCCCGTGACACGCGCCTTGCCCTACCAGTGGCACGACACGCCCAACATCCGCGTCGGCACCTTTGCCGACTTCGAGGTGCTGGCCGGCAGCTGTGGCCTGCAGGTCACCGACAGCTTCGGCCTGCAGGCCGGGCGGGTGGTGCGGCGCTGGCCCAACTTGCTGGCCAGCGTGGCGGTGTTCCGCTTCGAACAACGCTAGGAGCATGGGCGGCAGAAGGACGTCGGCTGCAACGCGCGAGAAACCGGTCTCGCCGGGTATCACCTCCTGCGCCCAGGGGGCAAGCCCTGGGCTTGTCGGTACGCCCCAGCGATCCTCGGTTTTCGCACGTTTCGCTTCGACGCCTTCTGCCGCCCACGCTCCTAGCGGACCGGGTTCTCAGCCGCCGGCAGCTGCAATGTGAAAGTGGCCCCTTCGCCGGCGCGGCTGCGCACGGCCAGTGTGCCGCCCAAGGCTTCGGCCAGCTGACGCGACAGGGCCAGGCCCAGGCCCGTGCCGGCCACCGGCCCACGCTCTGCGCCGGCACGTTCGAAGGGCACAAACAGCCGCGCCTGCTGCCGCTCGTCCAGCCCGGGCCCGCTGTCAGCCATGTGCACGGCGAGCTGGCCTTCGGCCGCCGTCAGCGTCACGCGCACCCAGCCGCCGTCGCGGTTGTATTTGATGGCATTGGACAGCAGGTTGCTCAGGATCTGCTTGAGGCGGCGGCGGTCGGCCAGCACCTGGCAGGCTTCGTCGGGAGGCACCTGGTTGATGAACATGATGTGCCGGTCCTGCGCTGAGCCGGCCAGCATGGTCCAGGCTTCTTCCAGGGCTGCGCGAACCGGCACGGCTTCGATGCGCATCGACAGGCGGCCGGTCTGCACACTGCTCAGGTCCAGGATGTCGTCCATCAAGGCCAGCAGGTGGCGACCGCTGTTCAGCACGTGACGATTCCAGTCCTGTTGGCGTTCGCCGGCGCCGGGTTCCAGTTCCAGCAGCTGCGCAAAACCCAGGATCGCGTTCAGCGGCGTGCGCAGCTCGTGGCTGACGCGTGACAGGAACTGTGACTTGGCCAGGTCGGCCGCCGCCGCGCTGTCGCGCTCCAGGCGCAGCGCCTGCGCCTGTTTGGCCGCGGAGATGTCGGTGTGGGTGCCGATCATGCGCAGCGGCGCGCCCTGGGCGTCGCGGCTGATGACGATGCCACGCGACAGCACCCACTTCCACTGCCCGTCCTTGCAGCGCAGGCGGTGTTCGTTGACGTAGCGCGGCGTCTGGCCGGCAAAGTGGGCGTCGCGGTCGATCACCATCTGCGCCACGTCGTCGGGGTGGGTCAGCTCATCCAAAGCCGATGGCAGGTCGGGCAGTTCATCGGGTGCAAAACCGTACATGGCCTTGCAGTGCGGTGACAGTTGTTCGATGCCGGCCTGGATGTGCCAGTCCCAGACGCCGTCGCCGGTGGATTCCATGGCGCGCTTCCATATCTCGGCCTGCTCCACCAGGGCCAGCTCGGCGCGCTTGCGCTGCGTGATGTCCATCAGCACGCCGACGCGTACGACGCGGCCTGCTTCATCGGGTGCGGGAATGCTGAAGACCTCGATCCACTTCTCGGTGCCGTCGCGCAGCAGGACACGGGTTTCATAGTGAGTCGAGCGCCGCTCACGCAGCCCTGCGGCAGACAAGGCGGCCACGTGAGTTGCGTCTTCGGGGTGTCGAAGGCGGGTCATGGCTTCACCGTCGGCCAGCGCTTCTTGTGGCTCCAGGCCGTAGATGTCGCGCACATGGTCGCTGACATAGGTGTAGCGAGGTTTGCCGTCGGTGTCGAAGACCAGCCGGTAGACGATGCCCGGAATCAGCGTCACCAGCTGCTGCAGCCGGGCTTCGCTTTCCAGCAGGGCCTGCTCGGCCTGTTTGCGTGCCGTGATGTCGAAGACCATGCCCACGCGCACGCCGTTGCCCTGTTCGGGCGGCGCCTGGGCACTGATCACGTGCACCCACTTCTTGGCGCCACTTTGCAGTTGCACACGGTACTCCAGCTGCAGCGGCTGCCCGCTGCGCGCGGCGGCGGCGGTGGCGGCTTCGACGCGCTGCCGGTCCTCGGCATGGCGCAGCCGGTGCACGAGCCTGCCGTCGCTCAGGATGTCTGCGGGCTCCAGTTCAAACAGCTCACGCACGCCCGGGCTGACATAGGTGGCGCGGCGGTCGCCGTCGGGCAGGATGAGCACGCGGTAGACCATGCCCGGCACAAGCTCGACGATCTGACGCAGCTCTTCGCGGCTGCGCCGCAGCGCTTCTCTGGCGGCCACGCGGTCGGTGATTTCTTCCACCGTGCCTTCATAGAACAGCACCTGGCCCTGGGCGTTGCGCACGGCGTGGGCGTTTTCGCTGATCCAGATGCGCTCGCGTGTCTTGTGGCGCCAGACCTCGGACTCGAAGCCGGTGATCTGGCCGTCGTTTTCAAGCTGCTGCATGAATTGCATGCGGCGTTGCGGCTCCACGTACCAGCTGGCCGCGATGTCGCGCACGCCCAGCAGCTGTTCGGCTTCGGACGCATAACCATTCAGTCGCACCAGCGCCGGGTTGGCGCGCAGCATGTGGCCTTTCGGTGAAGAGCGGTAGGCGCCGATGGGCAGGAATTCAAACAGCGACAGGAAGTTGTCGCTCGATCCCTCACCTGGACCTTCACCTGGACCCTCGCGCGGACCCTCATCCGCAGCGCCTGCGCCTTCAGCCGGGGCCACGTCAGTCCAGCGTGACTTCGGTGCGCACGGTGCCGGCGCGGTCGGCAACCGCCGTCAGCGCAATGGCCGTGCCGCGTGCCCCGCGCACCACCCATTCCACCACCGCGCGGTCGCCGGTGACCTCGCGGTTGGACAGGAAAGCCTGCAGTGAAGACTTGGGTGCGTGGCCTTCCAGGTGCCCGGCTTCGACCCTTTCTTTGCCCGTGACCAGACTCACGCCAGCCGGCAGGTGGAGGCTGAAAATCGTCCCGCGCACGGCCTTGCGCTCTTTGGCGCGCTGCGTCACGTAGGCCGGCAGGTAGCCGCTGTTGGCCACTGCAAAACGGATGCGCCAGGTGTCGGCGCCCAGCGCCCGCACCTCGGCGCGCAGCACCTCCAATCTGGGCAGGCTCAGGCCGATCTGCATCAGCCAGGCCGGGAAGCGTGCCGCCTCGCGTTCGCGCAGGTGAGGCGGCGGGTTGCGCCAGAAATTCATGCGGTCCCAGCCACCAAATTCGACCATGCCCAGCTGCGGGTGGCGGTAGCTGTACCAGTCGACATAGGCCTTGCCTTCGCACTGCTCGTCGCTCCACTTCAGCAGCTTCAGGTCGTCTTCGATGGGGTGGTCGCGGTACCACTCGATCCACTTGTAGTCGTTGATGCCGGCTTCCTTGTTCGGCGACCAGATTTCCACGGTCCAGAACAACGCGCCCAGGTGCTCGTAGACCCAGTCCTGGGTGCCGGTGACGACCTGCTTGGGGTGGTACTTGAAGTCGTGCCAGATGCTGACCACCGGGTAGCCCGTCAGGCGCGCGCCATGATCGGACAGGCGCTTGATCATCCACAGGTCTTCGGGCGTCATGTCGTCGTCGCTCTGCGTGCCCATGGGCCGCAAGATGACGCCGCTGTGGGTGTGAAAGCTGACCGCCGCGCCGATGTTGGGGTGTTCGGTGATGAAGGCCACCATGGCACGCACCTCGGGCTCGCTGGTGGGGAAAGGACCGGCACCCACCTGTTCGAAGTTCTGCCGCCAGTGCGAGGGAAAGTTGCGGTTGAGGTCCAGGCCTTCGATGTCGGGGTTGGCCGTGATCTTGAAGCCGTCGAAATTCTTCAGTGTGCCTTCGGGAATGATGCGGTAGTACTGGCCGCCAAACTCTCCCGGCTCGCGCGCCACCATCAGGCGCGACTCGCTGGGGTGCTTTTTGTAGGGGCCATGCGGGTCGGGGATGCGCATGCTGAGCATGCGGCCGTCGCCGTCCACGTCCTCGATGGTCAGGCCGTCCACCGGTTCTTCATCGAAGGGGTAGGGCCGTGTCGACGAGCGGATGTGACGGGGCTTGTCGGCCAGCGCCAGCTCGGCGCCATCGGGGTTCAGGCGCGGCACGATGTAGACCACGCGTGTGTCCAGCAGCTGCACGGCGTGGCTGTCGCCGGCCTCGTGCCCGGCCACCAGATGGTGCAGCCAGTACAAGCAGGCGGTGCAGGCCGTCAGCTCGGCGGCGTGGATGTTGCCGTCGACCCAGAACGCGGGCTTGTCGGTGTCGACGCCGGTGGCCCGGTTGGTGATGGCCAGCAGCCAGATGTCGCGGCCCTCGAAGCTCTTGCCGATCGAGCGCAAGCTCACCAGCTGCGGCGCGGCCGCCGCGTAGTCCTGCAGCAGGCGTGTGAGTTCGGCGTAGCGGTAGAACTGGTCGAAGCGGGGGACGGGAATCGCGGGCATGTGGGGCTTTGCGAGCTGGGTTTGGCCGGGTTCGGCGTTTTGCCCCGATGCTACCCGTGCGGGCATCGTCCAGCCGGGGTCAGACAAGGCATCACTGGCCCTTGAACAGCGCCTGGAAGTGGCGCGAGACCGGCAGCGTCTCGGGCCGACCCCGCAGCGTGAGGTGCATGTGCCCTTCGTCCACGCGCACGGCGGCGGCGATGTGGCGGTGGTTGACGATCACCGAGCGGTGCACCTGCCAGAACAGCTGTTCATCCAGTTGCGCCAGCAACTCTTTCAGCGGTGTGCGGATCAGCGCATCGGCGCCTGCATTGGCATTGCCGTGCACGACGCGGGTGTAGCGGCTGTCGCTTTCGAAATACACCACCTCGTCGGTGCGGATCATGCGCACTTCGCGCCCCACGGCGGCCTGCAGCACGGCCAACGGCGGCGCGCGGCGCGACTGCTCCGTCAACTGGCGCAGCAGCGTCTGCATGTCGGGCAGGCCCGCGCTTGCGCTGGGGGTCAGGCGGGCCTGCAGTCTTTGCACCGTCTGCGCCAGCCGTTCGGTTTCCACCGGTTTGAGCAGGTAGTCCACCGCGCCGGCGTCAAAGGCCGACAGCGCGTGGTCGTCGTAGGCGGTGACAAACACCACCTGGGCCTGCTGGCCGATGCGGCGGGCCACGTCGATGCCGCTCAAGCCGGGCATGCGGATGTCCAGGAAGCAGACCTCGGGCTCGTGCTCCAGAAACGCATCCCAGGCATCGACGCCGTTGACGGCCGTGGCCACCACCTGCGCCGATGGCCAGGCCAGGCGCAGCGCCGCCAGCAGCTGTTCACGCGGGGCTTCTTCGTCGTCGGCAATCAGGATGCGGGTCATGGTGTTGCGGAGTTGAAAGGCAGCAGAAGTTGCGCACGAAAGCCGCCGCCAGGCGCGGCGCCCAGTTCCAGCGCCGCCGTGGGGCCGCAGGTGAGCTGCAGTCGCTGCCGGATGTTGCTCAGGCCCACGCCTTCGTGCAGTTCGGCCGGCGGGCCGGCGCCGTTGTCGCTGACTTCGATCAGCGCCTGCTGGGCTTGCCTGGTGCCGCGGATGTGCAGTTCACCGCCAGCCAGCTGCGGCTCCAGGCCATGCATGACGGCGTTTTCAACCAGCGTCAGCAGCACACCCGGTGGCAGTTGCAGCGTGTGCAGCGCCGGGTCGAGGTGGATGTGCCAAGTCAGCCGCGAGCCCATGCGCGCCTGCATCACCTGCAGGTAGCGTTCAACCGCCAGCAGCTCGTCGGCGAGCGCCAGCAGCGGGCGCTTGAACATCGGCAGCGTGGCGCGCAGGTAGCCGGTCAGCGCGCTCAGCAGCGGTGCGGCGCGGTCGTCCTTGGTCTGCACCCAGTGCTGCAGCGAGGCCAGTGTGTTGAACAGGAAGTGCGGCTCCAGCTGCGCGGCGGTCAGGCGGCGTGCCATCTCGATGGCTTGCTCACGTTCGGCCAGTTCACGCAGCCGGCCCTCGATCTGCTGCGCGCGCCAGATGACCAGAAACCACATCAGCAGCGGCAGCATCGCGCAGCCACCGCCCACCACCAGCGCCAGACCTTGGCGATCGTCCCGGTTGGGCACCTGCCATCGGATGAAAAAGGCCAGCACGAGCAGCAACACGACGATGCCGATCGACACCTGCATCAGCGGCCGGCGCCAGGGTTGCCACCACAACCAGCGCGCGGCCAGGCCGCCCGCCACCGCCATCAGCGACATCGACAGCGCCACCTGCCAGGCCTGGCCCCGGGGCGCCAGCTGCATGGCCAAGGCACCCAGCATGAGCACGTTGCTGAGTACCGCCACCACCATCGTGGGACCGGGTGCGTTGCTGCCGGCGCGCGCCATCTCGTCAGCCGTGAAGGGCGTGCGACGACCGGGGTACCAGAGCTGGTGCCATTCGATGCGTGGCGATCTCATGGCGGCCAGTCTAGGGGCGGTGGCTGGCCTTTGGCCCCACGCGGCGACGAGCAGCAGGCTGCGCTGCGCCAGTGGTTGCCGGCGCGAATCAGTTGCAGTTCAGGCCGCGCACGCTGCGCCCGCCTGCGAAGACTTGCATCTGCCCCGGCGCCATCGCCTGCCAGGCTTCGCCGTGTGTGAGCGGCGTGGTGGCGACGATGGCCACGCAGTCTTGCGGCGTGGTGTGGGCTGCAAAGTCCACGCGCAGGTCTTCGTCGGCCAGCTGCGCGGGGCCGAAAGGATGGGCCCGTTGCAGCACATGCAGCTGCGTCGAGCAGTGCGCCCACAGCGCCTGGCCGTTGCTGAGCAGCAGGTTGAAGGTGCCGTGCAACGCCGCCTGCGGCAGCAGCTCTTGCAGCGTGCAGCTGAGCTCTTGCACACTGGGCACGCTGGCGTGGGCCTTGGCCAGTTCCTGCATCAGCCAGCAGAAGGCGTGTTCGCTGTCGGTGCCGCCCACGGGACGGAAGGCGCCGTGCAGGCGCGGCTTGAAACCCTTGAGGTCGCCGTTGTGCGCAAACACCCAGTAGCGGCCCCAGAGTTCACGCATGAAGGGGTGGGTGTTTTCCAGCGCCACCCGGCCTTGCGTGGCCTTGCGGATGTGCGCGATGACGTTTTCGCTCTTGATCGGGTAGCGTTTCACCAGATCGGCCACCGGGCTGCTGCGCGCGCCGTGGTGGTCGATGAAGTGGCGCAGGCCGCGGTCTTCGAAGAAGGCGATGCCGAAGCCGTCCTTGTGTTCGTCGGCCCTTGTCGCCAGCCCGGCAAAGCTGAACATGACGTCGGTGGGGACGTTGGCGTTCATGCCGAGCAGCTGGCACATCGTGCAGGGCGCTGGGCGAAAGCTGGCGGGCGGCGGTGGGCCGACTTGCGCGGTCGAAGTCGGCCCGTGTTTCAGCGCGTTTGCTGGGCGCTGGCGATCACCAGGTTGGGCTCGGGCAGGCAGTCGGGGTTGCCCACGCCGTAGTAGTTGGCCACGCAAGGCGCCGTGTCCATCGCGTCCACCAGCGCGGTGCCTGTCGTCACCGTGCCGAAGGTGGCGTAGCCGGGGTTGGCCGCCGTGCCGTCGCCGTTGAGGAACAGGTTGTTCGCGGTGTTGATGAAAAACTCGGACGTTGCGGTGTTGGGCGAGCTCAGCCGTGCCATGGCCACCGTGTAGCGTACATTGGACAAACCACGCTCCAGCACGATGGGCGGGTTGGTGGGCTTGGGCGTGGGCAGCGGCTGGGCACTGTTCACCGGTGCGGTGTAGCCGCCCCCCTGCACCACGAAGGACCCGCCGGTGCCGGTGCGTGCGTTGCGGTGGAAAACCGTGTTGTTGTAGAAGCCGCTTTTCACGTAGGCCAGGAAATTGTCTACCGTGATCGGCGCGGCCGTGGGCGACAGTGTGATGACCAGTGAGCCCGACACCGCCACCCCATTGGTGATGAGCAGTGTCACCTGCGGCACCGGGGCGTTGAAGTTCAGCGTGCGCAGCGTGATGCCGCCACCGTTGACGGCGATGGTCTGGTCGCCCACGCCTGACACCGTGCAGTTGTAATAAGCCACGGTGGACGTGCTGGCCGTGGGTGCCGTGGTCAGGCGCGTGAAGTTGCGGCAGCCCGTGGTGTTGAAGGTGAGTGTCTGGTCGAGATTGCTGCCCAGCAAGGTGATCAGCAGGGCATCGCTGTAACGCGCGGTGCCCACCGTGGAACTGGTGATCGTGGGCGGCTGGCTGCCGGCATCACCACCACCACCACCACAAGAGGCCAGCAGCGTGGAGCTCAAGACCATGGCGGCCAGGGAACGGGTTTGCATCGACGGACCTTTCGCGTGAATCATTCGAACATCAGTTTGCGCATGCCGCCGAAGCTGAACAGGCGGCTCGGGTTCTGGGTTTCATCCAGCATGCCCGACATGCGGCGCAGGATACGCGGGCTCTTGCGAGCCCGCCACACCAGCAAGTCGGCGATCCAGGGCAGGTGGTTGAAGTAGGCGGCGGTTTCATACATATCGAAACGTGGCTTCAGTGCGGCCAGGCCCGCTTCGTAGCGCTGGCGCACATCGGCCTCGCTGGCCTGCAAGCCTTGCACGATGGCTTGGGCTGCCAGCATGCCGGTCTCCATCGCCTTGCCGATGCCTTCGCCCGAGAGGTCGTAGGTGCTGCCCACCACCTCGCCTGTGCCCAGCAGACCCGGGCGTGTCCAGCGCGCACCCTTCAACGAGCACCGAAGGGGCGCACCCTTGATCTCGCCCAGCAAGGTGCCGCCGGCCATCAAGTCACGTGCCGGCGCGTAGACGTCGCAGAAGGCGTCGAACATGTCGCGCAGGTTGAAGTCCTGCTGGCGGCCCTTGCCCTTGCCCTTGCGCTGCACCCAGTGGCCGCTGGTCACGCCGGCACCGATGTTGAACACGCCGTCGGGCTCGGGGAATATCCAGCCGTAGCCACCGCGCAGGCGGGGGTGCCACAACAGTTGCAGCTGCGTGATCTGCTGCGCCATGGCGGGATTCTTCACATAACCCCGCAGCGCCACCCCGCTGGGTGTGCGGCGCTCGCACAGGCCGGCCGCGATGCTGGCCTGCGGCACCGCACCGGTGGCCAGCACGACCCATTGCGCAGTGATTTCATGTGTGCCTGCCGGTGTCTTGAAGCGGCCACCGACGACACGTTCCCCATCGAGCAACGGCGCCTCGAAGCGCCAGGGTGTGTGCAGCTGTGCACCCGCGCGCTGGGCGGCCCGCACCAGCACGTGGTCCAGCACCAGTCGTGGCACCACCGACATCGTGCCCGGCACGTCCACCACACCACCACGCGGGCCGACGCAGCGCACAAACTGCACCGCTTGTGCCAGGGCCGCAACTTCGTCATACACACCCAGCCGGCGCAACGCCGCATGGCTGTCGGGGATCAGCCCGTCGCCGCAGATCTTGTCGCGCGGGAAGTTGTGCTGGTCGGCCAGCACCACCTGCAGGCCTGCCGCAGCCAGCAACTGGGCGCAGGCGCTGCCGGCAGGGCCGGCGCCGACGACCAGCACGTTGCAACGGGTGGGCATGGAAGGCAAGGCAGCGTCGTTCAAGGGCACAGATGCAGGGTCAGTCCAGGCGAAGCGCTGCATTGTAGGTAGCGCGCTGCACCTGGCGTAGGACAGGGCATGCGTCTGCGGACGGACAGGCGCCGGACTTGACCGCGCTCAAGTCAGACAGCGTTTGCGCGGCGCAAGATGGCCTGCCAAGCCTGCCAAGCCTGCCACTGAGGAGACACACGCATGACACAGCAGAAGAAGGTGTTGACACCCGGCCAGCATGCCCTGCTTGAGGCCAGCCTCCAGCAGCGCCAGCAGCAGCTGCAGCGGCGGCTGAGCGAACACCACGGCGGCCTGAGTCGAGCCGAACACGCCCACGAGGTGCTGCAGCAGGACGGCGACGACGCGCCGCAGCGCGAGGGCGAGCGAGAACTGGACATGGCGCTGTCGGACCTGGAAACCCGGGAGCTGGGCGCCGTTGGCCAGGCGCTGGCGCGCATGGCCGCCAACAGCTATGGCCGCTGCAGCGACTGCGGCATCGACATCCCATTCGACCGCCTCAAGGTCGAGCCCTGGGCCCTGCGTTGCGTGGCCTGCGAGACGCAGCACGAAGACAGCCGCTCCGCGACTTGAGCCTGCACCCAGCCATTCACCCATCCCCCCGCGCACCCATCAGGACACATTCAACATGACACTTTTCCACGCCGTCGTCTGGACCGATCATCAGAGCGCCCAGGTCCTGCAGTTCGACGAAGAACACGTGCAGTCCAGCAAGGTGAAGACGCAAACCCACCACACCAAGCAGCACGGCAGCACCGTGCGCACCGAGCACGAATTTTTCGGCCACGTCTGCGACGCGTTGGACGGCATACCCGAGGTGCTGGTCGTCGGCCCCAGCACGGGTCTGAACGCCTTCGAGCACTACGCCAAGAAGCACCGCGCCGAGACCGCCGGCCGCATCGTGGCCTACGAAGTGGTGGACCACCCCAGCGAAAACCAGCTGGTGGCGATGGCGCGCAAGTACTTCCTGAAGCACGACCGCATGAGCGGTACGCCGGTACCCAGCTGAGCAACGCCCGCCTGCCGCAGCGCGCGCGGCAGGCTCAGCGGGCTTTCACCTTCAGGCGCCAGGCGTGCAGCAAGGGCTCGGTGTAGCCGCTGGGTTGCTCCTTGCCTTTGAACACCAGGTCCAGCGCGGCCTGGTAGGCCATGCTGGTGTGGTTTCCTTCTTCCCATGAGCCGGCCATCGGCCTGTACAGCGGGTCGCCCTGGTTCTGGCCGTCCACCACCGCAGCCATGCGCTGGAACGAAGCGTGCACCTGCTCGGTGGTGATGACGCCGTGGTGCAGCCAGTTGGCAATGTGCTGGCTGCTGATGCGCAGCGTGGCACGGTCTTCCATCAAGGCCACGTTGTGGATGTCGGGCACCTTGCTGCAGCCCACACCCTGGTCCACCCAGCGCACCACGTAGCCCAGGATGCCCTGCACGTTGTTGTCCAGCTCCTGCTGGCGTTCGCTGGCGCTCCAGGTCACCTCGTCCACCACGGGCACGGTCAGCAAGCCTGTGAGCAGCGCTTCACGCTGGCCGGCGATGTCGGACTTTTCCAGTTCCTGCTGCACCGCCGACACGTCCACCTGGTGGTAGTGCAAGGCGTGCAAGGTGGCGGCGGTGGGGCTGGGCACCCAGGCCGTGTTGGCGCCGGCCTTGGGGTGGCCGATTTTCTGTTCCAGCATGGCCGCCATCAGGTCGGGCATGGCCCACATGCCTTTGCCGATCTGGGCCTTGCCGCGCAAGCCACATTCCAGGCCCACCAGCACGTTGCTCTTTTCGTAGGCCGCAATCCACTCGCTGTTTTTCATGTCGCCCTTGCGGCGCATGGGTCCGGCCAGCATGGCGGTGTGCATCTCGTCGCCGGTGCGGTCCAGGAAGCCCGTGTTGATGAAGGCCACGCGGCTGGCGGCGGCGGCAATGCAGCTTTTCAGGTTGACGCTGGTGCGGCGCTCTTCGTCCATGATGCCCAGCTTGACGGTGCTGTCGGGCAGGCCCAGCAGCTGTTCGACGCGGCCGAAGAGCTCGGCCGCAAAGGCCACCTCGGTGGGGCCGTGCATCTTGGGCTTGACGATGTAGACACTGCCGCTGCGGCTGTTGACGATGCCACCGGCGCCATGGCGCTGCAGGTCATGCAGGGCGATGGTGGTGGTGACCACCGCGTCGAGGATGCCTTCGGGAATTTCCTTGTTGCCGCCCCACAGCACGGCCGGGTTGTTCATCAGGTGGCCCACATTGCGCAGGAACATCAAGCTGCGGCCGTGCAGCACCACATCGGCGCCACCTGCCGGCGCGTGGTAGCGGCGGTCGGGGTTGAGTCCGCGCTTGATGGTCTTGCCGCCCTTGGTCACGTCCTCGGTGAGCGTGCCTTTCAAGATGCCCAGCCAGTTGCGGTAGCCGACGATCTTGTCTTCGGCGTCCACAGCGGCCACCGAGTCTTCGAGATCGAGGATGGTGGACAGCGCCGCTTCCAGCACCACGTCGGCCACACCGGCGGCGTCGGCCTTGCCGATGGCCGCCGTGCGGTCGATGCGGATATCGATGTGCAGGCCGTTGTGCTTCAGCAGCACCGACTGCGGTGATGCCGCGTCACCCTGAAAGCCCACCAGCGCCGACTTGTCCTTCAGGCCTGCCACATGGCCACCGGCCAGTGTCACCAGCAACTGGCCGCCGTCGATGCGGTAGTTGACGCTGTCGGCATGCAAGCCGCCTTCTTCGTGGTTCGCCAGCGGCACCGCATGGTCCAGGAAGTTGCGCGCAAAGGCGATCACCTTGGCGCCACGCGCGGGGTTGTAGCCACCCGCACGTTCTGCGCCGCCGTCTTCGCTGATCACGTCGGTGCCGTACAGCGCGTCGTAAAGACTGCCCCAGCGTGCATTGGCTGCGTTCAGCGCATAACGGGCGTTGAGGATGGGCACTACCAGTTGCGGGCCGGCTTGCAGGGCCAGTTCCGCATCGACATGGGCGGTGGTGGCCTGCACACGTGACGGCGGCACCTGCAGGTAGCCGATGCGCTCAAGAAACGCCCGGTACCCTGGCATGTCGTTGATGGGGCCCGGGTGCGCACGGTGCCAGGCGTCGATGTCGGCCTGCAGCCGGTCGCGATCGGCCAGCAGCGCGGCATTGCGCGGCGCCAGGTCGCGCACGATGGCATCGAAGCCGGCCCAGAAGGTGGCCGCCGTGATGCCCGTGCCGGGCAGCACCTCGTCGTCGATGAATCGGTGCAGCGCGGTGTCAACTTGCAGGCTGTGGAGGGTGGAGCGCATGGGTCGGTCCCTTGTCTGGATCAGGTGGTTCAAGCCGTTCGGGCGGGTGCGGGAAAGTGGTTCAGCACGTCGCGCAGGCTGCGCCCGGTGAAGGTGGGTTCGGTGCCCAGTTGTTCGGGTGGCAAGCCGCTGCGGTTGACCCACAGCGTGGTGTAGCCGTACCAGGTGGCGCCGATGGCGTCCCAGGCGTTGCTGCTGACAAAGAGAATCTCGCGCGCAGGCAGGCCCAGCGCCGCTGGCCCCAGTGCGTAGGCGGCGGGGTCGGTCTTGTAGCGGCGCACGCTGTGCACGCTGATGACGTGCTGCAGCAAGTCGGCAAAGCCTGCGCTCTTGACGGCCACGCCCAGCATGCCGGGGTCGCCGTTGCTCAGCACGCCGGCCAGCACACCACGCTGCTTCAGCGCCTTCAACACCTCGTGGTTCTCTGCAAAGGCGCTGAGGTGGCGGTACTGGTTCATCAGCTGCTCTTCGGCGGCGGCTTGCAGGTCCAGGCCCAGTTTGGCTGCGGCGTAGCGAAGGCCGGCGCGGGTGAGGTCCCAGAAGGGCCGATAGCGCTGCGTTTCCTGGCCCGGGGGCGAGGACATGGTGATCAGGCGCGTGTATTCGATCTGCTTTTCTCGCCACAGCTGCGACAGCTTGTCGCCGTTGCCCGGAAACAGCTGTTCGGCCAGCAAGGCCACGCTGTGCACATCGAACAAGGTGCCATAGGCGTCAAAGAGGACAGCGCGAATTTTCATCTTGCGAATCTATTCGATGTGCGTGGTGGCATTAAGTGTCCGTTCAGCGTTTGATTTGTGTGCTCCATAGGCATAATCCCGACTCATGGCTCGACTGAAACAGATCGAATCCTTTGTCGCCGTGTCTGCCAAAGGCAGCCTGACGGCCGCTGCAAACGCTGAAGGTGTGGCGCCAGCGGTCGTCGGCCGGCGCATCGATGCGCTGGAAGAACGGCTGGGCGTGAAGCTGCTGGTGCGCACCACGCGCCGCATCACGCTGACCCACGAAGGCAGCGCCTTTTTGGAGGACTGCCAGCGCCTGCTGGCCGATCTGGCCAACGCCGAAGCCAGCGTCAGCGAAGGCGGCGTCAAGGCCAGCGGCCATCTTCGCATCACCGCACCGGCCGGTTTTGGCCGCCGCCACGTGGCGCCGCTGGTGCCGGCCTTCATCGCCCAGCACCCGGACGTGAGCCTGAGCCTGAACCTCAGCGACCGGGTGGTCGATATCGTCAACGAAGGCTTCGACTGCGCCGTGCGCGTGGGCGACCTGCCCGACAGCAGCCTGGTCAGCGTGCGCCTGGCCGACAACCGGCGCTTGTGCGTGGCTGCCCCGGCCTACCTGCAGCGGGCCGGCATTCCGGCCACACCCGCCGAGCTGATGCGCCACCAATGCCTGACCCTGAGTTCAGACGCCAGCCAGACCCGTGGCTGGGCTTTCACGAACGAAGGCGAGGTGATCCACCTGCGCCCCGGCGGCCGCCTGGACTGCAGCGACGGCCAAGTGCTGCACGACTGGTGCCTGAGCGGCCTGGGCCTGGCCTGGCGCAGCACCTGGGAGGTGGAACAGGACGTGGCCGCCGGCCATCTGCAAGTGGTGCTGCAGGAATTTGCCGCCCCGGCCAACGGCATCTACGCCGTGTTCGCGCAGCGCAAGCACCTGCCGCTGCGGGTGCGCTTGTGGATCGACTTCCTCAAGCACAGCTACGGCGATGCCGAATACTGGCGCGGCAACGAAGCCACGCCACAGGCGTGACGCGCATCAAGTAGACACCGTGGATCCGGCGGCCGGGCCCGCTGGCGTCGCCCCTTGAGGGGAGAGCGGCGCAACCGCTCCGGGGGTGGGCGCTATTTCGCTTCAGCCATGCACTTCCTGATGTGGCTGGTCTTGGCGGCACCAGCCAGTTTTTTGTCGGTGGCGCTCTTTTCGCAGGCCGGGCTGGCGGCGGCAGGTGGCGCTGCGTCCTTTTCGCACTTCTTGACGAAGCTGGCCTTGGCAGCGCCGGTCAGCGCTTTGCCCTCTTTGCTGACCGCCTTGGCTTCGCAATCACCCGCCGCGTAGGCCGAAGTGGCAAACAGGCTCATGGCAGCGATGGCGGCGATGGCGATACCGATCAGGCACTTTTTCATGGCAAGACTCCTCTTGGGTATTGAATGACAGCGCGACCGTGTGACCGTGTGACAGCACCAGCACGCCGCCAGGGATTGCAGCAGACCGGCAGCGCCCGGCTACAGGTAAACGCACGGGTGTCGTGCGGCGCCGACCCCCCGACTTTGGTTGGTGGTCAGGCGTTGCGTTTGGCCGCAGCTTCGTGAGCCGCGTGCAGGCGCTTGACCAGCACGCGGATGAAAGCCTTGTCGAACAGGTGGCGCGTGGACAGCGACAGCCGTTGCAGGCTGTCGGGCGTGAACGACACCGTGGTGGCCGGCTGTGACACCAGGATGTCCACCGTGTGCACACGCAGCGACGGGTTGGGCGCCAGGTAGGCCATCTCGCCCACCGAGCTGCCTGCACCCAGCGAAGCCACCGAACGGCCGTCGCGGTAGACCTCGACCTGGCCTTGGGTGACGATGTGAAAGCTGTTGCCTTCTTCGCCCTTGCGGTACAGCGCCTGGCCATAGGTGTGGCGGTGCCAGGTGGCGCGGTGCACCACTTCCCAGAGCTCGACGTCGCCGAAGTCGGCAAAAAACTCCTGGCTGCGCAGCAGCGTGAAACGTTCGGAGTCCAGCACCTCTTGCAGCGGCCCGCGCAGATGCGGGTTTTGCGCGCTGACGGCCGACAGCGCGTGTGCAAACTCGTCCCAGCTGGCCGGGCGCAGTTCACGTTCCTTGGCCAGGCAGCGTTCGATCAGCGCCTGCAGCCCTTCGGGCACACCATCGCGCAGCGACGACAGCGGCGGCGCCGTGCCGTGGTAGATCTGGTTCATGATCGCCGGCTGCTGGATGGCGTCAAAGGGCGGACGGCCGGCAACCAGGTGATACAGCACCGCAGCCATCGAATAGATGTCGGCACGGCAGTCCAGCAAGTCGCCGTCCAGTTGCTCGGGCGACATGTAGGCCAGGCTGCCCACGCGGTAGACCTGCGTGTGGTCGGCGCCCAGGTTGAAGACGCTGCCGAAGTCGGTGACCTTGACCTCGCCGATGCGGTCACCGTCCAGGGTGACCAGCAGGTTGGCCGGTTTCACGTCGCGGTGCACCAGGCCCTGGCGGTAGCAGTAGCCCAGCGCCATGGCGCACTTGAAGCCGATTTCGATGACCTGCGTCAGCGGCAGCAGCTTGTCGGCGCGGCAGAAGCGCCGCAGCGTGAAGCCTTCGACGTATTCCATCACCAGGTAGGGTGCTTCGGCATCGGCCACGGCGTCCAGGATCTGCACGACGTTGGGGTGTTGCAGCTGGCCTACCAGCGCGGCCTCGGCGTCGAAAAAACGCTGCTGGAAGTGGGCCCCGCGGCTGTCGGCCGGGTTGCCGCTGCCCAGGCCCTGGCCCAGGCGTACACGCTTGATGGCCACGTCCTGCTTGCGGAAGGGGTCGTGCGCCAGGAAAACTTCGCTGGTGGCGCCTTCGCCGATCTTGGACTTGACGACGTACTTGCCGATGCGCGACGGCAAAGCCGCGCGGGGCAGTGACATCTCGGGATGGGCGAGCTGGGGCAGGGTCATGGTGGCCAGGGGATGCGGCACGATGGTCGCCCGGCGGCCGCAGCGGCGGTGGCCCGAACAGGGCAGGAAAGCCGCGCCTTCTTCAGCCTGCTTCATTTGCAGCCTGGTTCATCTCCAGCCTGCTTCAGCCCCCAAAAGTAGAATCGGCCGATGATCCATGTGAAGCAGGAGTTGCGGCAGGCGCTGCAGGTGGCGCTGGCGCAGCTGGCGGGTGAGGCTGGCGTGGCCGCCCCCGAGGCCGACTTCGAGTCGCCCAAGCAGGCCAGCCACGGCGACCTGGCCGTGACCAGCGCCATGCAGCTGGCGCGGCCCCTCAAGAAAAACCCGCGTGAATTGGCGCAACGGCTGGTTGACCTGCTGAACGCGCAGCCGGCGGTGCAACGCTGGGTGCAGGCGATTGAAATCGCCGGGCCGGGCTTCATCAACCTGCGCCTGGCCGCCGCCGCCAAGCAGGCCGTGGTGGCCGAAGTGCTGGCCGCACAGGACAGTTTTGGCAGCCAGCCGCGCAGCGGCAAGAAAGTGATGGTGGAGTTTGTCTCCGCCAACCCCACCGGCCCGCTGCACGTGGGCCACGGCCGCAACGCAGCTTTAGGCGACTGCATCTGCAGCCTGCTGGAAAGCCAGGGCGACGAGGTGCTGCGCGAGTTCTACTACAACGACGCGGGTGTGCAGATCAACAACCTGGGCCTGTCGGTGCAGCGCCGCCTGCAGGGCCTGAAACCCGGCGACGCCGGTTGGCCCGAAGCCGCCTACAACGGCGACTACATCGCCGACATCGCCGCCGACTTTGCGGCGTGCAAGACCGTGCAGGCCGATGACCGCAGCTTCACCGCCAGCGGCGATGTGGACGATCTGCACGCCATCACCCAGTTTGCGGTGGCCTTCCTGCGCCACGAACAAGACCTGGACCTGCAGGCCTTTGGCGTGCACTTCGACCACTACTTCCTGGAAAGCAGCCTCTACACCAGCGGCCGCGTCGACGACACCGTCAAGCGCCTGGTGGCCGCCGGCAAGACCTACGAAGAAGGCGGCGCGCTGTGGCTGCGCACCACCGACTACGGCGACGACAAGGACCGTGTCATGCGCAAGCAGGACGGCAGCTACACCTACTTCGTGCCCGACGTGGCCTACCACCTGGCCAAGTTCGAGCGCGGCTACAGCCAGGTCATCAACGTGCAGGGCAGCGACCACCACGGCACCGTGGCCCGGGTGCGCGCCGGCCTGCAGGCCCTGTCCGAAACATTCAGTCTGGGCATCCCGGCGGGTTACCCCGACTACGTGCTGTACAAGATGATTGCCGTCGTGAAGGATGGCCAGGAAGTGAAGATGTCCAAGCGCGCGGGCACTTCAGTGTCGGTGCGCGACCTCATCGACTGGACCAGCCGCGACGCGGTGCGCTTTTTCCTCATCAGCCGCAAGGCCGACACCGAGTTCACCTTCGACGTCGACCTGGCGCTGAAGGCCAACGACGAGAACCCGGTGTTCTACGTGCAGTACGCCCACGCCCGCATCTGCTCGGTGCTGACGGCCTACGCGGACCAGCATGAAGGCGAGCGCAGTTTTGCCGACGCCGACTTGCGCATGCTGACCGCGCCCAGCGAAGCCGCGCTGATGGTCAAGCTGGCCGAGTTTCCCGACATGCTGACCCGCGCCGCAGCCGAGTTGGCGCCGCACGACGTGGCCTTCTACCTGCGCGAACTGGCCGCGGCCTTCCACGCCTACTACGCCGCAGAACGATTCCTGGTTGACGACGTGGCGCTGGCGCGGGCGCGCATGGCGCTGCTGGCGGCCACCGCACAGGTGCTGCGCAACGCGCTGGCCTTGCTGGGCGTGTCGGCGCCGGCGTCGATGAACCGTGAGATTCCCAGTGCTGCGGCCCCGGCCGCCGAGGTGAGCGCATGATCAAGCAGCGCGGTGGTTTTGCAATCGGCCTGGTGGTGGGTCTGCTCGTCGGTCTGGCGCTGGCGCTGGCCGTGGCGCTGTACATCACCAAGGTGCCGGTACCCTTCCTCAACAAGGTGCCGCAGCGCACGGCCGAGATGGACACCGCAGAGGCTGCGCGCAACCGCAACTGGGACCCCAACGCGGCCCTGGGCGGGCGCACCGCGGCGCGAGCCGCCAGCGCAGCGGCCGGTGGCAGTGCTGCGGCGCAGCCGATCGTGCCCGATGCCCCGGCGGCAGCTTCAGGCCCGGCTGTCAAGCCGCCACCGTCGCGGGATCCGGCGGCCATCCTGGCCGACCGGGCCACCGCACCGGCCGCCAACGCAGCTTCTTCCGTGGCCCGGTCCACCGCAGCGGTGGCTGAACCGTTCATCTTCTTTGTGCAGGCCGGGGCCTTCACGCGCAGCGAAGATGCCGAACAACAAAGGGCCAAGCTGGCGATCGTCGGCCAGTCGGCCAAGATCAGCGAGCGCGAACAGGCGGGCCGCACGGTGTACCGGGTGCGCCTGGGACCGTTCAGCACGCGGGCAGAGGCCGACGCGCTGCAGGTCAAGCTGCAGGAACAGGGCATCGAAGCGCAGATCGTGCGCGTCGAGAGGGCGTGAGGCTCTGAATCGCCAGCTGGCCCGAGCCAGCCAAGAACCCGTACCCGGCCATCCGACTCCCGAACATCCCGTCATCTCGAAAGGAACTTCATGCAACGGCGCGACTTCTCCAAGCAACTGGCCGGCGCAGGCCTGGGCCTGGCCCTGACTGGCGCAGCCCGCGCCCAGGGCGCACCCAAGGAGGGGACGCATTACGTGCGTTTGTCCAGCCCGGCGCCGGTGACGCTGCCCACGCCGGACAAGAAGATCGAAGTGGTCGAGTTCTTCTGGTACGGCTGCCCGCATTGTTACGCCTTTGAACCCACGCTCGAGGCCTGGGTCAAGAAGCTGCCCGCCGATGTGAGCTTTCGCCAGGTGCCGGTGGGCTTCATGGCGCCGCACCAGCAGCACCAGAAGCTGTTCTACGCGCTGGAAGAAATGGGCCAGCTCGAGGCCCTGCACCGCAAGGTCTTTGCTGCCATCCACCAGCAGAACAGGCGCCTGGCCAGCGAGTCCGACATCGTGGCCTTTGCCACCGCCAATGGTGCGGATGGCGCCAAGCTGGCGGCGGCCATGAAGTCCTTCAGCGTCGCCACCAAGGCCAATCGCGCCAAGCAGTTGGCAGACGCCTACAAGATCGACGGTGTGCCTGCGCTGGGCATCAACGGCAGGTTCTACACTTCGGCCTCGCTGGCGGGCAACCACGAGCGTGCGGTGGCGGTGGCGGACTTTCTGATCCAGCTGGCGCGCCAGAAAGCCTGATCCGGGCGCTTTCGCGGCCCGGCCGCCGCCCAGGTGCCGCGGGCCATCTGCGGCTCGATTTCACGCCGCTGTCCACGCGCTTTCAGCCGCTGGCATAGATGTTGTGGCTATACTGCCCTGCAACTTTCATGCCGCATCAATGCCTCTGAGGCCCTCACTTTCCCTCCCCCACCTGCTGACCTGGGTGCTGACCCTGGCCTGGGTCTTGCTGCCCGGCCTCGCCTGGGCCGAAAAGGCCGACCGCACCAAGCCCTGGGTCGTGGAAGCCGACCGCGACGGTGTCATCGACCTGCAGCGCCAGGTGCTGGTGTACTCAGGCAACGTGGTCATCACCCAGGGTTCGATGGTGCTGCGTGCCGAACGGGTGGAAATGCGCGAGATGCCAGACGGTTATCGCGCCGCCACGGCCTTGGGTTCGGCCGCCCGCCCGGCCAGCTGGCGCCAGCGCCGCGACGGTGTGGACGAAACCGTGGAAGGCACGGCCGACCGCATCGAATTCGACGGCCGCGCCGACACGCTGCGCTTCATCGGCGATGGCGCCGTGCGGCGGCTGCGCGGTGGCGTCGTGGCCGACGAAATCACCGGCGCCAGCATCGTGTGGGACAACACCGCCGAGGTCTTCAAGGTCGAAGGGGGCGCCAAGTCGGCCAGCAACCCCACGGGTCGTGTGCGGGCGGTGCTGAGCCCCCGTGTGGAGCCTGCGGCTTCTGTTCCCAGCACGTCACCGCTGACACCGTCGCGCGCGCTCGGAGAGCGCCGCTGATGGCTGCTGCGGCGGACGCAACGGTGACCACGGCGGCAGTCACAAGCGCAGGCTCGCCCACATCGGGTAGCCGCCTGGAAGCCGAGAACCTGCGCAAGAGTTTCGGACCGCGCATGGTGGTGAAAGACGTGCACCTGGCCGTAGGCGCCGGCGAAGTCGTCGGACTGCTCGGTCCCAATGGTGCCGGCAAGACCACCACCTTCTACATGGTGGTGGGTTTGGTGCGCCCTGACGAAGGCCAGATACGCATCGACGGCCAGGCGGTTGAAGGTTTGCCCATCCACCGCCGCTCGCGGCTGGGGCTGAGCTACCTGCCGCAAGAAGCGTCGATCTTCCGCAAGTTGACGGTGGAAGAAAACATCCGTGCCGTGCTGGAGCTGCAGATCGGCCCCGACGGCCGCGCGCTCAAGCCGGCCTTGATCGAGGAGCTGCTGGAAAAGCTGCTGCACGACCTGTCCATCGACAAGCTGCGCAATTCACCAGCGCCGGCCTTGTCGGGCGGCGAAAGGCGGCGCGTGGAGATCGCCCGTGCGCTGGCCACGCAGCCCAGGTTCATCCTGCTGGACGAACCTTTTGCCGGTGTCGATCCCATCGCGGTGATCGAGATCCAACGCATCATCGGTTTCCTGCGTTCGCGTGGCATCGGCGTGCTCATCACCGACCACAACGTGCGCGAGACGCTGGGCATCTGCGATCGCGCCTACATCATCAGCGAAGGCAGCGTGCTGGCCGAAGGCACGCCGCAAGAGATCGTTGCCGACGCCCAGGTGCGCAAGGTGTACCTCGGCGAACATTTCAAGATGTGAGATGAGGCCCCCAAGCTTGTCGCTTCGCGCCTTCGCCACCCCCCAAGGGGGGCGATTCGGACGAGAAACAGTCCCTGCGGACTGTTTCTCGCCTGCGAGCGCACACAACGTCATCGTTGCGGGCTCACGCGGCGGCCCGGCCAAGCCGGTTCCGCGCGTGACCTTGATTTGTGCCCGTTCATGAAGCCGTCACTCCAGGTCAGACTCTCCCAGCATCTGGCGCTCACGCCCCAGTTGCAGCAATCCATCCGCCTGTTGCAGCTGTCCACGCTGGAACTGCACCAGGAAGTCGGGCAGATGCTCGATCAGAACCCCTTCCTGGAAATGGAAGAAGACGGCGCGGCCACGCCTTTCGAGACGCCGCCAGAACGCCAGGCCGCAGACCGTGTGGCTGACAGCACGGCCGATGCACCAGACGCACCCGACGCGGCCGAAGGCACGACCGAGTTGCGTGCCGAAGAATTTGGCACCACCGAACGAGATGACTGGGAAAACGGCACCGAAAGGGACGACTTCGACGGCATTCGCGAAACGCCCAGCAGCGCCGCGCCCACGGGCGAAGGCGACGACATGGACCCGCATGAACGCCGGGGCAGTTCGGTGTCGTTGCAAGACCACCTGCGATCGCAGATGGCGGGCATGCGCCTGAGCGCCGAAGACCACGCGGCCATCGAGGTGCTGATCGAATCGCTGGACGGCGACGGCTATCTGGCCGACACGCTGCAAGACATTGCCGAACGCCTGGCCGTGATGCTGGGCATCGACGGTGAAGAAGCGCGCGAGTCACTGGAAGAACGCCTGCGCTGCGGCCTGCGCTGGCTGCAGAGCCTGGACCCGCTGGGCATCGGCGCCAGCAGCCTGGGTGAATGCCTGGCACTGCAGATCAAGGCCACGCCCAAGTGCCCGGCGCGCCAGGTGGCGCTGCGCATCTGCGAACAGTACCTGGAATTGCTGGCCAAGCGCGACATGAAGCGCCTGACTGCGCTGACTGGCGCCGACGAAGACATGGTGCGCCAGGCGCAGGAGTTGATTCGCGCCTGCGAGCCCAAGCCGGGCCGCCCGTATTCGCCAGCCGAGGGCAACATCATCGTGCCCGATGTCATCGTGCGCAAAACCGGCCGCGGCCTCAGCGTCACGCTCAACCCCGACGTCATGCCCAAGCTGCGCATCAACGACATCTACGCGCAGGCCGCGCGCGGCCTGCGCGGTGCGTCGGCCAACCCGGGCATGAGCTCGCGGCTGCAGGAAGCGCGCTGGTTCGTGAAAAACATCCAGCAGCGTTTTGACACCATCCTGCGCGTCAGCAAGGCCATCGTCGAACGGCAGAAGGGTTTCTTCACACACGGCGCCATTGCGATGAAGCCGCTGGTGCTGCGCGAAATCGCCGATGAACTGGGCCTGCACGAAAGCACCATCTCACGTGTGACCACGGCCAAGTACATGGCTACACCGCAGGGCACTTTCGAGCTCAAGTACTTCTTCGGCAGCAGCCTCAACACCGACGCCGGTGGCAACGCCAGCAGCACCGCCGTGCGAGCGCTGATCCGGCAGTTTGTGACGGCTGAAAACAACGTCAAACCGCTGTCGGACAACCAGATCAGCTCGATGCTCGAAGAGCAGGGCATCCAGGTCGCGCGCCGCACGGTGGCCAAGTACCGCGAGGCACTGAAGATTGCGCCGGCCGGCCTTCGGAAGGCGATATGACGGCCTTGTTCCTGCCCTGTGGCGGTGGCGTGGAAGCGCTGCTGGCAGACGAGGTGCTGCGCATCACTGGCGTGGCCGCCGAGGCCACGCGCGGTGGCGTGTGGGTGCAAGGCGACGAGCGCATGGCCATGCAGCTGAACCTGGAAAGCCGCTTGGCCACGCGGGTGCTGTGGCCGCTGGTCGACGGCCCCTACCGCGACGAGCACGACCTGTACGCGCTGGCCCGGCGTGTCGACTGGAACCACTGGATCACACCCGAGCAGACGCTGCGCGTCGATGTGAGCGCACAGCGCAGCCCGCTGCAAAGCCTGAACTTCAGCGCCCTGCGCATCAAGGACGCCGTCTGCGACACCGTGCGCGAAGCCACCGGCGCGCGGCCCAGTGTGGACACGCGCTGGCCCGACCTGCCGATCGCGCTGTTCGTGGGCCCTGAACACGCCACGCTGTACATCGACACCTCGGGCGAGGCGCTGTTCAAACGCGGCTGGCGTGAAGACACCGGCGAAGCGCCGCTGAAAGAAACACTGGCCGCCGCCATGCTGGCCGCCGCCGGCTGGCAGGGCCGTGCCGAGGACGGCGCCTTGCTGGACCCGTGCTGCGGCGCAGGCACCATCGTCATCGAAGCGGCGCAGATGGCCTGTGGCATCGCGCCCGGCAGCCAACGCCGTTTTGCCTTCGAACGCATGTTGCCCTTCAAGCCCTTTGCGGCTGACTGGCGTGAACTGCAGCGCGCAGCCAAAGTCCGGGAGCACGCGCCCACGGTGGCGCTGTTTGCCGGTGATGTGAGCTTTCGCATGACCGACTTCGCCACGCGCAACGCAGAACGTGCAGGCGTGCGCCAGGCCATCGAGTTCAAGACGGCAGACGCCCTGCAGCGTCTGCCGCCCGTGGCCGGCGGTGTGATCCTGATGAACCCGCCCTATGGCGAGCGCATCGACGCCAAAGGGCAAGGCTCCGGGCGTGGCGAACGCAGTGAAAACCGCGAGTCACGCGCACCCCGCGAAAACTTCGAAGGCGGCGGCACACCGGCCGAGTTTTTCAGCAGCATGGCCGGCCATTGGAAGCGCCACTACGCGGGTTGGACCGCGTGGCTGCTGAGCCCCGAGATGAAATTGCCCACGCTGATGCGGCTGAAAGAGTCGCGCCGCGTGCCGCTGTTCAATGGTGCCATCGAGTGTCGGTTGTTCCGCTTTGACATGACCGCTGGCGCCGGCCCGGGTGGCCGTGCGGCGCCCGCTGGTGCACCGCCGCAGCAGGTCTAGCGCTGCAGGTCTAGCGCAGCAGATTCTGCGCCGCGATGCGGCGGTCGATCTCACTCAGCAGCTGCTTGTAGGCCGGCGCGCCCACGCCGCCGAAGCGGCGCAGGAATTCGGCCTCGGGCATGTACTCGGGCAGGTCTTGCACCAGCGGCACCAGGTCGGCGTCGGACAGGGCCATCGCCAGACGGTCCTGCATCACCTGCGGGGCTTGCAGCAGGCGTTCGCCAAAACGTGTGCCTGCGCGGTTGGCCGCCATATCCTGGAAGCTGAAGCCGCTGCCCTGGCGGGCATCGGTCACTTCTTTGTACAGACCGATGGCTTGCGACAGCGGGCCTGTGCCTTCGGTGGCCAGTGCGGCAGAAATCAGAAAGTGCTGCGGGAAGTCCGTGCGCCCGGCCAGCAGCAGCCGCACGCGCCGCGGTTTGGGCCACTGTCGCGCGGCCGGCACCACGGCGCCCATGCCCCTGCCGTTGGCCAGCAAGGTCAGTACCGTCAGCGCGGCGCGGTTTTCTGCCGCGGCGTCGGCGCCGGCCGCTGTGCGCTTGCGGGCCAGATCAAACACCGGCTGCAGCACGTCCACCAGCGGCATGTCCCAACTCTGTGGGTTGTTCCAGGTGACCGCCGTCACATGGTCGGAATAGACACGCAGCCGGGCCATTTCATCGTTAGGCACCAGGCCGTTGAGCAGCCTGAGCATGCTGTCGCCCTGCCAGGCGTAGGTGACCAGCGACTGTTGCGGCGCAAAGCGCACACGCTGCACCACTTCCGTCATCAGGTCGAATTCGGCGCGCACGCCCAGCCGGTGCGCCAGTTGCAGCGTGGCCCATTCGGCCAGCCGGGCCGGCACCGGCAGGCGGCCGATCCGCAGCCGCTGGACAGCCGGCAGGCCGCTGGTTTCGGCCAGTTGCAGCTCGATGTTCAACCAGCGGCCCAAAGGGTTGGGCGGCAGGTGGGCGCTGAGTTGCAGCGTGGCCTTGTTGCGCTGAAAGCTGACGCGGCTGGCGGCCTGCGCCCAGCGCCGCGCGCCGTGACCCACCAACACTTCCAGATCGCGTTCGCGCACCAGCGCCGTGCTCACCACGCCGGGCTGTGCGCGGCGCGGGTCGTGGGTGCGCAGCAGCGACAAGGCTCGCGCCACGTCCTCGTGCGCGATGTCCTGGTCCTGGGCCACGGTGGGCTCGGACTGCAAGGCGGCTGCCAGGGCTGCCAGGGCCGCCAAGGTCAGCGCCACCAGCAGCGCCAGCATCCACCACAGCAGGCGCCGCAGGTGTTTCATGCAGTCAGGCTGCCCAGGGAGGCGGTGCGGTGGCAACTTGGGTTCATGTGGCGATTCTGCCGACTTGCGTCCTGTGCACCCAGCCGGGCATCCGTTGCGCCAGAGGCATAATTTGGCACCGTTCTTTCGGAGAGACAGCTTGGACCCGAGTCACCCCGGGTGACCGTCCGTTCCGCGCCTGGCAACAGGCGCCTGGGGATGAGACGGCACCACCGCAGCATCCCCACTGCCAGCGCAAAGCCGCGCAGCCCCTGTCCCCCCGGAGAGTTTGCATGCTCAACGTCTTCACGCTGGCCAACGGCCGCTTGTTCCAGGAAGAGATCGACAACCCCGAAGCGCTGGCCCACCTGCAGCCGGTGTGGGTGGACCTGGAGAGCCCCAGCGAAGACGAAAAACGCTGGGTCGAGACACGTTTTGCGCTGAACATTCCCAAGGACGCGGTCGATGACGACCTGGAAGAGTCGGCCCGCTTCTACGAAGAAGACAACGGCGAACTGCACATCCGGTCGGACTTCCTGATCGACGCCGAAGACGTGAGCAAGGGCGACGATGCGCGCCCGGCCCGCAACGTGCGCGTGGCCTTCATCCTGCACAACAACGTGCTGTTTTCCATCCACGGTGAAGACCTGCCGGTGTTTCGCCTGCTGCGCCTGCGCGCTCGCCGCACGCCGGCGCTGATCGAAGACGCCAAGGACGTGCTGCTCAAGCTGTACGACGCCGACGCCGAGTACAGCGCCGACGCACTGGAAGGCATCTACGACAACCTGGAACGGGTCAGCGCCCGGGTGCTGAAACAGGACGTGAACGACGAAGCCGCCGGTGCCGCGCTGACGGCCATCGCACGCGAAGAAGACTTGAACGGTCGCATCCGCCGCAACGTGATGGACACCCGCCGTGCACTGAGCTTCATGATGCGCAGCCGCATGCTCAGTGCCGATCAGTTTGAAGAAGCGCGCCAGATCCTGCGCGACATCGACTCGCTGGACAGCCACACCGCGTTTCTCTTCGACAAGATCAACTTCCTGCTGGACGCGACGGTGGGCTTCATCAACATCAACCAGAACAAGATCATCAAGATCTTCTCCGTGGCCAGCGTGGCGCTGCTGCCGCCGACGTTGATTGCCAGCATCTATGGCATGAACTTCAAGTTCATGCCCGAACTGGACTGGGAGGCCGGCTACCCCTTTGCGCTGGGTTTGATGGTCTTTTCGGTCGCCGCACCTTTCATCTATTTCCGGGCCAAGGGCTGGTTGCGGTAGTCGTTACTTCTTGCCGGGAAGTACCCCCCCGAATGGATGGTTTGCTGGCGATGGTCGTGTAACCTCGATGGTGTTTGCCCCACAAGCTTGCCGTGCGCAGCAAGCGGCCCGCGCAGGGCCCGCCAGACCAAGGAAGATCACCGTGAACAAGCCCCTGCCCCTGACTCTGACCGCGCCTATCAGTGCCCGTCGCATCCTGCAAGGCCTTGTGCTGGCCGCCGCCACCGTGGCCGCGCCTGCGGCGCTGGCGCAGTTCAGCATGGTGCCCACGCCGCTGTGCAAGGAACCCGCCGCGTCAGGCCAGGAAGTGGAGCAGGAATTCCGCATCGACGCCGCCCGCCATCTGTACGCCTGTTTCCCGATGCGCGTCTACCGCGGCAAGCTGCCGCCCATGTTGTACGGCGTGATGATGGTCGAGACCGAGCTCGACGCCACCGGCAACGTGCTGAACATCAGCGTCGTCCGCAAGCCCGCCGCCGACGAGGTGGCGCCCTGGGTCATTGCCATGATCAAGCGCGCTTCACCCTTCCCGGCGCCAGCCAAGATGGCGGGTGGCACGGTGAGGTACACCGAGACCTACTTCGTCGACAAGTCGGGCCTGTTCCAGGCTTTCTCCCTGACCGAAGGCCAGCGCAGCAAGTAGGCCGCGGGCAGCGCAACCGCTTCAGCCGTTGACGCGCCTTTTCAGCCAGCGCATCAGCGCGCCCACCAGGGGCAGCTTTTCGTAGAGCTCTTCTGCCGCGTCCCAGTAGTCGCGGTGCAGGGCAATGCGGCGGTCGGCCGCCAGCACCAGGTGCGAGCCGCCGCGTATGCACTGCTCGTCACGGTTGAAGCGTTTCATGCGGAAGATGAAATCCCAGCTCAGGAAACACTGGTTGCCTTGCACGATGGTGTCGCGGATCACGAAGTGCGGCCCGTGCAGCGAAACGAACATGTGTTCGAAGATGCCCTGGATGGCGGCCAGGCCTTGCACTTCGTTGAAGGGGTCCTTGAAGCGCGCGTCGGGTGTGTAGATTTCGGCCAGTCGCGGCAGGTTCTGCGGCGACAGGCTTTCGAAGAGCAGCACGATGCGCTGCACAGCAGGGTCGGAGACCTGGGTCATGACGAAGTCTTTCACATCCCCGTGCTGCGGCGCACCGCTGCAAAGTACAGGTCGTAGGGCAGGAGGCGCAGGCCCTTGAGCCACAGCGTGAAGCGTTTGGGAAAGTGGATCTCGAAGTCGCCGCTTTCCCAGCCCCGCACGATGGCCCGGGCCGCATCTTCGGGGGTGATGAGTGCGGGCATCTTGAAAGCGTTCTGCGCCGTCAGCGGCGTCTCCACAAAACCCGGGTTGATGAGCGACACCCCCACGCCCAAAGGCTGCAAGTCCAGGTACATCGTTTCAGCCAGGTTGATCAGCGCGGCCTTGGTCGGCCCGTAGGCCAGCGACTGCGGCAGCCCACGGTAGCCCGCCACACTGCTGACCAGGCTGATGTGGCCCACGCCCATGCCCATGCCCTTGGGCTTTCCCTTCGGGTCTCCCGCCCGGGCCTGCGCCAGCACATGCGGCAGCACTGCGTCCAGCATCACCAGCGCGCCGGTGTAGTTGACCTGCACGTGCTGTTGCGCCACGTCGAAGTCGAATTCGGTGGCGCGCATCGCGCGGTAGGTGCCGGCGCAGTAGACCGCCAGGTCGATGCGGCCGTGTACGTTGACGATGTGCGCTGCCGCGTCGTGCACGGCTTCGCGGTCGGTGGCGTCCAGTGCGATGGCATCGCTGCGCGGGTGCTCGGCCACGAAGCGGTCCAGGGCTTCCTTGCTGCGCGCCGACACGATGACCCGGGCGCCCAAGCCGTGCAGTCGCGAAGCGGTGGCGCGGCCGATGCCCGTGGATGCGCCCACCAGCCAGACCGTGCGGCCGGCCCAGGACCTGATGCGGGGGTTCAAGGCCATGCGACTACTGCTTGGTGAAGGACAGCGTGACTTCGCCCAGGCGGATGCCGAACTTGCTCATCACGGCCTTGTTGAGCATCACACGCTCGTCCATCAAGTACATCCAGTCGTCGAACTGCACCTCGTAGACCTTGCCATCTAGCGGCAGCGACAGGGTGTAGCGCCAGTTCAGCGCATTGCCGGCAGCCTGGCCTTCGGCCACGCCCACCACGTCGTCGGCACGGCCGGTCCAGCGGCCGTTGCCTTCGTCGGTCAGGCGCCAGATACGGCGTTCGATCTTGCCATCGCTGTAGGTGAACCGTTCATCCAGCGTGCCGTTCTTGCCTTGCCAGGTGCCGGTCATCTGCACCGTGAAACGCCGTGCAACCTTGCCCGAACGGTCGGTGAAGATGCCGTGCGCCACCAGGTTGCCATTGAAGTAGGTCTTGAGGTCCAGCACCGGCTTTTCTGCGGCGTAGTCGCTGGCCGTGGGCGAAGCACAGCCCATCACCAGCGATGCGGCGCTGGCAGCGGCCAGCAGAGTCAGGCCGGACATCAGGGTCCAACGGCGATGTACAGATTGATTCATGATCGATCTTCCTTGCGGACCCACAGGGTCCAGAGCAATGTGGTGGCCAACAACTTCAGCACGCAGGGCAGCAGGCAGTAGGCCAGCGTCAGGGCCTGCAGCGCGTCGGGGCTGCGGCTGCCGGGTGTGTAGCCAAACTGGCCCAGCAGCGGCAGTGCGATGCCCGCGGCCAGCGCCAGGTTGAGCTTGGTGCAGAAGTTCCACCAGCCGAAGTACGCCCCTTCCAGCCGTTGGCCGTGGCCGGCGCGCTGGATCACGCCGGCCAGCAAGGCGCCGGGCAGCGTGAGGTCGGCGCCCAGCGCAATGCCGCTGGCGACGCAGACGGCGGTGTAGGCCAGCACGTCGCCCGCACCCAGCAGCGCCGCCCAGGCAAATGTCACGATGGCCAGCACCATGCCGGCCAACCAGGCGCGGGCCAGGCCCAGACGCGCCACCAGCCGCACCCACAGCGGCATGCTCAGCGCGCCAGCGGCAAAGTAGCTGGCCAGGAAAAGCGGTTCGTAGGCCTGCGCCTGCAAGCGGTCGCGGATGAAAAAAAGCACCAGCGTGGCGGGCACCGCGCTGGCCACGCCATTGACCAGGTAGACGGCCAGCAAGCGGCGGAAGGCCGGCGTGGTCAGCGGCTCGCTCAGGTTCGGCGGCGTGGCCGGTGCGGTGCCGATCTGCGGCTGCGGCGCCTGCCAAAGCAGCGCCACGCCCACCGCCAGTGCAGCGGCAAACACCGCCGACGTGACCGACAAGCCGGCCACCGAAGGCAGCACGCTGGCCACCAGCACGCCCACCAGCGCCAGGCCTTCGCGCCAGGACACGATGCGCGCCCGCTGACCTTCGTCGCCGCCCAGCCGCGCGCCCCAGGCCTGGTGCATGACGGTCAGCACGCTGTAGCTCAGGTAGGTGATGGTCAGCAGCGCCGCGCACCAGACCAGCAGCGCTTGTTCACCCTGCACGGCGGGAAAGAACAGGCCGCGAAAGCCCACCGCCAGCACCAGCGCCGCCAGCACGGCGGCCAGCAGCACCACGGCTGCGCGGCGGGTGAACCAGCCGTCAACCCAGCGGCCGATCAGCGGGTCGGCCACGGCGTCCAGCAGGCGCGCGCCCAGCAGCAGCGCGCCCAGCGTGGCCAAAGGAATGCCGAACTCGGCCGCGTAGTGGTTGGGCAAGACGACGTACAGCGGCAGCGCCACGAAGGCCAGCGGCAAGCCCAAGCCGCCGTAAGTCAGGCCTTGGCGCCAGCCGCCGCGCCACACCGGGGCTACCGCGGTCATGGAACCTTGCCGAGCAGCGCGTCGCGCAGCGAAGGTTCAGACGTTTTGGTCGACAGCCAGATGCCAAAGAAGAGGCGCGCAAACTCGGGGTCGCGCACATCGCCCTTGAGCTGGCCGTTGACGAAAAAACGCGCGCCCACACCGGGCACGTTGAGGCCGCTGATGCGGTCGCCTTCCTTCACCTCGGGGAACACGCTTGTCATGGCCGACAGCCAACGCGCGCCTTTTGCCGCTTCGATCTCGCCCTGGCGCTGCATCTCGCTGAGCGAGCTTTCGGCGATCTTCACACCGCCCAGTCTGCGGGCGTATTGCATCTCCAGCGCCAGCGGCACCGGCGCCCAGTCGGCGCCTTGCCTATCGACGGGCGTGGTGCCCACCCACAAACGAGCGTCATAGACCCTGAGACCCAGAAACCGCAGCCGGCCCTGGCCCTGCAACCGGGCGCCGGGCAGTTCCGCCGCCACCTCGGCCGGCACGGCCGGCGACTGCGACTGCGCCGGCGACTGCGCCTGCGCCGCCGCAGACCCTGCCAACAAGGCCAGCAACGATTGGCGGCGCGTCACCACCGTCAGGCCGCCCGGCGCAGCGTGAACTGCACGACGTTGGTGTTGCCGGTGATAAACGCGGCCTCGCAGTAAGCCAGGTAGAACTCCCAGATGCGCATGAAGCGGGTGTCGAAACCGAGCTGGCGCACCTGGCCGTCGCGCGAAAGGAAGTCGTGGCGCCAGCGGCGCAGGGTTTCGGCGTAGTCCTGCCCGAACGCCAGTTCGTTCACCACCTCCAGCCCGGCCTTTTTCGCCTCGGCCTTGAACACGCTGGCGCTGGGCAGCAGACCGCCTGGAAAGATGTACTGCTGGATGAAGTCGGTGCCGCGCACGTAACGATCGAACAGGTCATCGCGGATGGTGATGGACTGGATGCAGGCGCGGCCGCCCACCTTCAGCTTGCTGCGCAGGGTGGCGAAGTAGCTGTCCCAGTATTCGCGGCCCACGGCTTCGAACATCTCGATGGAGGCGATGGCGTCGAAGGGCTCGTCGGCAATGTCTCGGTAGTCCTGCAGCCGCAGTTCCACCTGTGCGGCCACGCCGGCGCGCTGCTGCCGTTCCTGGGCATAGGCCAGTTGTTCGGTGGACAGCGTGACACCGGTCACCTGCGCGCCAAACTCAACCGCCGCCGTCTCGGCCAGCGCGCCCCAGCCGCAGCCGATCTCCAGCAGCCGCTGCCCGGGTTGCACCGCACACTCGCGCAAGGCACGCCGCACCTTGGCGGCCTGCGCCTGCGCCATCGGCTGCTGTGGCTTGCCTTCGAACAAGGCGCTGGAATAGTTCATCGTTTCGTCCAGCCACTGGCGGTAGAACGCATTGCCGATGTCGTAGTGGGCGTGAATGTTCTTCTTGCTGCCCTGGCGCGAATTTCGGTTGAGCAGGTGCTTCACGCGATGGGCCAGCGAGCCCCACCAGGTGCCGTAGACCACCTTTTCGATGGCGTCTCGGTTGGCGATGAAAAGCTTGAGCAGGGCCACCAGGTCGGGGCTGGTCCAGCCGCCGGCAATCCAGCTCTCGGCAAAGCCGATGTCGCCGCTCTTCAGCGCCGCCGAACACACACTCCAGTCGTTCAGGCGCATGGCCGCGCGTGGCTCGGCACCGGGGCCGAAGCGGGCCTGGCTGCCGTCAGGGAACTGCATGTCCAGCGTGCCCACCTGCAGTTGCCGCAACAGGTGGACGATGGCCCGCGCTGCCGCAGGAGCGGCGCTGGGCAGGGCATGCGCGGTGCTTGGGGCGGTACCGGTGGACATCGTCGTCATGGAGCGGGCTTGGGGCTGGAGGGTTCGGGTTGGACTGCGTGACGGCAGACACGAGGGCAAGGCAACGAGGACAGGGTTGTCAACGGCTGGTGAAAGCCTGCGGCGGCGCAGGTTTGCTGAAAAAAGGTACGCGCTTGGTCCACAACTGGATGGCCTGCCAATGGATGCGCAAGATCACACCCAGCGTCATCAGGGGCATGCCGAAAAAGGCCTGGCGGGCCGAGCGGGCCGTCAGCGGCTGCAGATGGCCCGAGACGCTGGTCTGCAGCAAGGGGCCGGTATCGTCGTCGTGGTCCACGCGGGCCACCGTGCGGTCGCCGGTGAACATGAAGCGGAAGCGGTACTGACCCTGCACGTCGCAAAAGGGCGAGACGTGGAAGACCTTGCGTGCACGCAGCTCGCGGCCGTAGGCCAGGTCGGCGCCGTCCAGCAAGTAGCAGTGGCGTTCGCCAAAGGTGTTGTTGACCTCGACCACGATGGCAGCCAGTGACCCGTCGCGTCGCTGGCAGTGCCAGAAGCTCACGGGCTTGAAGGCGTAGCCCAGCACGCGCGGGTAAGTGTGCAGCCAGACCTCGCCGTCGGCGCCCTGCACACCTTCGCTGGCCAGCAATTCGTCCAGCCAGGCCAGTGCATCGTTGCGGCCGTCGCCGTGGTCGCGGTCGTGAAAGCTCAGCAGCGCAAAGCGGTTGCGTGCCAGGCCCGTGGCAGCTGCCTGCCGAAGCGAGCGCATGGGCAGCATCAGAAAATAAGTGGGGTAGTCAAAACCGTGTGCGCGCGGCTTCAGGCGGCGATGCCGCACCACGCCTGTGCCCAGCAAGGGTGCTTCTGGGCTCATGCCGCTGCGCGCTCGGGAGTGACGGGCTGCAGCTGCTGATCCTGTTGCCATTTCGCACGCAGGCCGTCCACCACCGCCAGCGCGGACATCAAGCCGTCTTCGTGGAAGCCGTAGCGTGTCCATGCACCACAGAACCACAGGTGACCATGGCCCTGGATGGCCGGCAGCTGTTGCTGCGCGGCAATGGCCGCCTGGTCGAACACGGGGTGGCTGTAGCTGTAGCTGCCGATGACCCGCTTCGGGTCGGGCATGCAGGCCGGATCGGGGTTCAGCGACACCAGCACGGGCTGCTGCCAGGGCAAGGGCTGCAGCTTGTTGATCAGGTAGTGCAGGCACACGGCGGCCTGCTCGCGGCCCAGGTCGGCAGCGCGTGCGTAGTTCCAGGCCGCCCAGGCCAGCTTGCGCCGCGGCAGCACCGCGGTGTCGGTGTGCAGCAGGGCCGTGTTGGGGTGATAGTGGATGGCGCCCAGCACGCGGCGTTCAGCGGCTGTGGATTCGTCCAGCAGCGCCAGGCTCTGGTCGCTGTGGCTGGCCAGCACGACATCGTCAAAACGTTCACTGCCCTGTGCGGTGGCCACCATCACACCACCCTGGCCGATGCCTTGAGGCAGGCGCTTGATCGACGTCACGGGCGTGCGCAGGCGGGCGTCGGGAATGCGAAGCAACAAGCGCTGCACATAGTGTTTGGCGCCGCCCCGCACGGTGTGCCACTGTGGCCGGTCCGCCACCTGGATCAGCCCGTGGTTGTGGCAGAAGCGGATCATGGTGGCGATGGGAAAGCGCAGCATCTGATCGGTGGGGCAGGACCAGATGCACCCGATCATCGGCAGGAAGTACCAGTCGCGAAACGGTGCTCCGAAGCGGTTGCGCTGCAGGAAGTGGCCGATAGGTTCAGCCAATTCGGCCTCGGCGCTGCGTGTGGCGATGGCGGTGGCCAGCTTGTTGAAGCGCACGATGTCGGCCAGCATGCGCAGGAAGGCCGGGCGCAGCAGGTTGCTGCGCTGGGCGAAGACGCTGTTCAGACTGTTGCCGCTCCACTCCAGCCCTTGCTGCGGCACCTGGACCGAAAACGACATGTCCGACGCGGCCGTCTCCACGCCCAGGTCGGCAAACAAGCGGATCAGGTTCGGGTATGTGCGCTCGTTGAAGACCAGGAAGCCGGTGTCCACACCGTGGCTGACACCGTCCAGCGTGACGTCCACCGTGTGGGTATGACCCCCAAAGTAGTCACCCGCTTCGAACAGCGTGACCTGGGCCTCGTCAGCCAGCGCATGCGCCACCGCCAGGCCCGAAATGCCCGAGCCCACCACCGCCACGCGCCGAATGGACTTCATGGGCTTCATGGGCTTCATGACACGAGGCCTGACCACGAAAATGGGGAACTGCCGATGGCAGTTCCCCATGCCGTAAAGCCTGTTGAGCGGCGCCCCCGGGCCAACGAGGGAGGGAGGAGGGAGGAGGAGAACGGCCCGGAGATTTCGGCCAGCAGAGCAGGCCGTCCGCACAACAGTGAAAAAGTTTCAGGTGCCGCCAAAGCAGCGCCCAGGCAAGGAGTCAGAGAATTCATCGCCCGTGAAGTTCCGTGGCTGGGCGCAACCCCGACGTAAAGAACTTCGACGACTGGACGCCGGCGGCGCACACTTGCGCTTGCGCGGCAAGGGCCGTACTGTTGAGGCGAGGATGTGAACTGATTGGTCATAAAGCGACTGCATAGTATCTTGAAGCTGGATCCTCCCCGATCGACAAGCCATGCTGACGGCGTGGTTTCTGAACGGACAACAGAGTTTTGCGCGTTTGTCCTGATCAACTTGCGGCCAGTGAGTGATTATCGTCAAAGCTGGTTGTTTCAGACAATCTTGTCCTGGACATCAGGATCGGAACTTTGATAAACCACCCCTGCCGGATTCGACCGCCACCTGAGCCCGCGCCGTGAATGACCGTTCCCGCCCGACCCTCATCACGCTGTCCATTGCCGCTGTCGAACGTGACACGGGTCTCAGCAAGGACACCCTGCGCGTCTGGGAACGCCGCTACGGATTTCCCACACCCGACCGCGACAGCATTGGCGAGCGGGCGTATTCGCTGCTGCAGGTCGACAAACTGCGGGTCATCAAACGCCTGCTCGACGCAGGCCACCGGCCCGGGCGCATCGTGCCGCTGTCGCTGGAGCAGTTGCAAGAGATCACTGAGCAGACCGTCGACCAACCCCTGCGCGCAAGCGAAACGGCGCTGGGCAACGAAGACATCCGTTCGCACCTGGCACTCATACGCACCCACGACGCGGCGCGGCTGCGCAGCGAGCTGACACGGCTGCTGTCCCGTTTTGGCGTGGCGCGTTTTGTGATCGAGGTGGTGGCCCCGCTCAACGTGGCTGTGGGCGACGCCTGGATGCGGGGCCAGATGGAAATTTTTGAAGAGCACCTGTACACCGAGACCGTGCAGGTGGTGCTGCGCGCTGCCATCGCCGCCATCCCAGATCCCGCAGACGGGGCAGCCACGCGGGTGCTGCTGAGCACCTTGCCGGGTGAACCCCATGGCCTGGGTCTGTTGATGGCCGAAGCGATGCTGGCGCTGGAAGGATGCCGCTGTGTGTCGCTGGGTGTGCAGACGCCGCTGTGGGACATCGCGCTGGCCAGCGCCGCCTGCCGCAGCGATGTGGTGGCGCTCAGCTTCACGGGTTGCATGAGCCCCAACCTCATCGCCGACAGCCTGGCCGAGTTGCGCAACAAGCTGCCTGCGCAGGTGGCGCTGTGGGCCGGTGGCAGCGCACCGGTGCTGTACCGTCGCCCATTGGCGGGTGTGCAGGCTTTCAGCGCCCTGGCCGACTTGCCGGCGGCACTGCGCCAACTTCGCGAACGGGGTTGACCCGAGACGGCTTCACGCTCCATCCCTAGAATGCACCCATCTCCCCGCGCGACTTGTCATGCTTTATCCCGAACTCTTCAAGCAACTCGAAGCCGTCCGATGGAACATGGACACGGACATCCCGTGGGCCAGCTTCGATGCTTCGTGCCTGAGCGACGAGCAGGCGCAGACCATCAAGATGAACGCCATTACCGAGTGGGCAGCGCTGCCGGCCACCGAGATGTTCTTGCGCGACAACCGCGACGACAGCGACTTCAGTGCCTTCATGAGCGTGTGGTTCTTCGAAGAGCAGAAACACAGCCTGGTATTGATGGAGTACCTGCGGCGCTTTAGGCCCGATCTGGTTCCCACCGAAGAAGAGTTGCATGCGGTGCGCTTCGAATTCGACCCGGCACCGGCGCTGGAGACGCTGATGATGCATTTCTGCGGCGAGATCCGGCTCAACCACTGGTACCGCCGCGCTGCGGAATGGCACAGCGAACCCGTCATCAAGGCCATCTACGAAACGCTGGCGCGAGACGAAGCCCGCCACGGCGGCGCCTACCTGCGCTACATGAAGCGCGCCATGGGCAAGTTCGGTGACGAAGCGCGCGCGGCGTTCGCCAAGATCGGTGTGCTGATGGCCAGCGCCCGGCGCACCGCGCAGGCGCTGCACCCGACCAATCTGCACGTCAACGTCAAGCTCTATCCGCGCGACACCGTCCAGAGCAGGATGCCCAATCCTGAATGGCTGGAGCAGTGGCTGGACAAGCAGATCCAGTTCGACGCCGTCTGGGAAAGCAAGGTCGTCGAGCGCATCCTGCACAACATGAGCCTGCTCATGGAACGCAGCTTTGCCAGCGTGCAAGAGCTCAACCGCTACCGCAAGGAAGTGACGGCTTCACTGGCGGCTGCCCGGCCTGCATAGATGGAGCCCCCAGGCTAGCCGCTGGAGCCCCCAAGCTCGCTGTCGCTCGCTACCCCCCCGGGGGGCCGTCCCCGGACGGACCGGCGGAGCCGGATCCGTCGGGGGAAGCTTGGTTCGGCTTCGGTTGGCTCAGGGGCTTACGGCTGACCGGCGGCCACCTGCGCCGCGCGCTCGGCCAGGTTGGCGTCCGCATCACGCTTGCGGTCGGCGTTCACCCTTTGCACCGAAGGCCGTTCAGCCAGCAGGCGCAGGTAGCTCTTCCAGTCGATGCCTGCGCTGGCGATCATGTCTTCGCCCAGCACCGCTTTGGTGGCCATGGCCACCGTGGGCAGGGTGGCGAAGGCCGACGCATCGGCCAGCGTGAACGTGTCGCCGGCCACATAGGGCGCAAAGCGCGCCAGGCGCTGGAACGCGGGGATGGTCGAATGCAGCCGCTTTTTCACACGCGCCTGGGTCGATTCAGCTACCGTGCCGCCAAAGTAGGCCTGCCCGTACAGATCACGCGCCACCAGTTCGAGGTACAGCTCCATGAACTGGCACAACTCGCGCACCTTGGCTGCGGCCATGGGGTCGGCGGGCAGCAGCGGCGGAAGCGGAAATCGCGCTTCGAGATAGTCCACGATGACCTGGCTTTCGCACAGTGTGCGGCCGTTTTCGTCCCGGATGAAGGGGATCTTGGCCAGCGGGGTGGCCTGCAGCACCGCGTCGTCAGTGGAACCCGTGCGCTGAGGCTCTTCGGTGAAGGGCACACCCTTTTCCAGCAGCACCAGCTTGACCTTGTTGTAGTAGTTGGACAGCGTCAGGCCGCACAAGGTGATCATCGGTGTCTCCTTCAGTTCTTTGGTGGTCGCCAGTCTATGCGGCGGGGGCGGCCGGCCGTGTCGCCAGGTTGACGACTGCAATGCCCGCGCACACCGCCAGCAGGGCCACCACCAGGCGCAGCGTCAGCAATTCGCCCAGCAGCAGCACACCGGCCAGCAAACCGAAAATGGGCGTCAGCAAGGTGAAGGCCGACACCCGCGTGGCCGGGTAGTGGCGCACCAGCCAGAACCAGGCCAGGTAGCTGGCGAAGGTGACCACGCCGATCTGGAACAGCAGCAGCAGTGACACCGACAGGCTCAGGCTGCGCGGCCACACCTCTGCCGACAGCGCAGAAGCGAGCATCAGCACCACGCCCGACACCACCAGCTGGTACAGCAACGTCTTTTCAGGCAGGGCCGACGCCAGCCGTGTGCCGCGCACCAGCAGCGTGGTCAGCGCCCACAGCACCGCGCCCACCAGGCCCAGCGCGTCGCCCAGCCATTGCAGCGGGCCGGCTGCCGCTTGTGTGAAGCCTTCGGCAAAGGCCCACACCACACCGCCAAAAGCCAGCACCAGCCCGGCCATCTGCAGCGGTGCCAGCTTTTCGCTGCGCGCGATCAGTGGCATGCCCAAAGCGACGACAAAGGGCGCCAGGTACAAAAACACCGACATGCGCGAGGCGGTGGTGAACTGCAGGCCCACGAAGATGCAGCCGAACTCCACTGCAAACAGCACCCCCGCCAGCAGTCCGGCGCGGCCGGTGCCGTCGCTCCCGAAGACTGACAGACCGCGCCAGCGCGACCACAGCAACAGCAACAGCGCCGCGCCCACCGAGCGCAGCCCTGACTGCAGCAGCGGCGGCACCTGCGTCAGGGTCACCTTGGCGGCCACCTGGCTCAGCCCCCAGATCGCGCAGCAGCTGAGCAGCACCAAAACTGCCAGCAGGTCCAGGTGGCTCTTGCGCTCGTTTGTCATCTTGTCCTTGTTCTTGTCAACGCCAGCGCCACGGCGCCGCACACAAGCCCGGCCAAAGCGCCGGTGCTGTGCGCAATGGGCGCCACGGCGATGTCCCACTCTTCGCTGCGCTGCAGCGCGGGACCCCAGGGCTGTTCACTGGCCAGTTTGATGACGAGGCCCAGGCTCACCGCTGCCCCCACGGCGCGACGGCCACCGCGGGTGCGCACCAGGAGCCAAAGGCAGACGATGGCCACGCCACCATGCAACACACCCGACAGGCCGCCGTAGTGGGCCAGTTCGGGTTTGATCAGCAAGGCCAGGTGGGTCAGCGGCCAGGCCGCCAGCCAGGCCCAAGCCTGGGCGCGTGGGATCTGTGCGCCCCAGCCGTAAGCACCCACCACCGCAGCAGCCAGCAAGTTGGTGCCCAGGTGCAGTTGACTCCAGTGCACCCAGGCGGCGGTCCAGGCGCGCCAGGGCTGCGACAGGGCTAGCTCGGGTTGCCAATCCAGCCACGCTGCCGGCAGCCACAACGCCAGCACGGCGCCGGCCATCAGCAACGCAGTCAACAACACCCAGGCCTTGTCGGTGGCTGGCGTTTTCGCCCGGTCTTTCGCCAGATCTTGCGCCAAGGTCAACCGAACACCACCCGCCACAGCACCAACACCGCCTGCTGCGAGGTTTGCAGCAAGGCCGGCTCAAACTGCGTGGCCTTTTCGTCCAGCCGGGCTTGATGCTGTGCGCGGCGCAACTCACGGTAGGCGTCGGCCGCGCCCTGGCCCACGCCGGCCGGCAGCAGGCTCGCAGCTTCTGCACGTTGCAACAGTGCGATGTTGCCGGCGTTGTCCAGCAGCGTGGGCTGTGCGGCACCATGCGCCAGCACCAGGTACTGCACGGCGAACTCCACGTCCATCATGCCGCCGGGGCTGTGCTTGACGTCGAACAACGCGGCTGGCACCGGTCGCGCCTGGCGCACCTTCTCGCGCATGCTGGCGATTTCCACGCGCAGCGCCGCTTGATCACGACTGGCCGTCAGCACCGCGCGGCGCGTGGCTTCGAAATGCGCCGCCACTCGCGGCACCCCGGCAACGAAGCGGGCGCGGGTCAGGGCCTGGTGCTCCCAGGTCCAGGCTGTGTTGCTGCCACGGCCCACCTGGTAACGGTCGAAGGCCTCGACCGAAGTGACCAGCAGACCCGAGTTGCCGTTGGGCCGCAAAGCGGTGTCGATATCAAACAGCTCGCCGGCCGCTGTGCGCAGCGTGAGCCAGGTGATCAGCTTGCGCACGAAGCCACTGTAGACCGCTTGGGCTTGCTGCTTGTCGCCGTCGGTGGCTTCGGCGCTGTCTTCGCTGTCATCGCTGTCGTCGTACAGGAACACCACGTCCAGGTCGCTGCCGTAACCCAGTTCCTTGCCGCCCAGCTTGCCGTAGGCGATGATGGCCAGGCCGGGCTGGTCGCGGTGCTTTTGCTTCAGCCGCGCCCAAGCCCAGCGCATGGTCAGCGCCAGGGTGGTGTCGGCCAGCGCGCTCAGGTCGTCAGCCACCTGTTCGACCGTGAGCTTGCCTTCGACGTCGCGCACCAGCGTGCGAAACACCTCGGCGTGGTGGGCGTGGCGCAAGGTGTCCAGCAGCTTTTCTTCGTCGTCTTCGCCGCTGCGCTGCCAGGCGGCCACGCGCTCGTCCAGCTCAGTGGTGTAGCCCTGGGCGTCGAAGCGTTGCAGCAAGAGCCTTTCGTCGGCCAGTTCGTCGATGACCCCCGGGTGGCGCATGAGGTACTGCATGGGCCAGCGTGCCATGCCCAGAAGGCGCAGCAGCCGGCGGTGCACTTCGGGGCGTTCCACCAGCAGCGCCAGGTAGTTTTCCCGGCGCAGCAGCGGTTCGACCCAATCGATGAAACGCAGCGCGGCGGCTTCGTTGCACTGGCCATCCACCAGTGCCTGGCCGGTGCGCTGCATCAGCTTGCCCAGGCGGTTGCGGCTTTCGTCGCGCAGCGACTGCACACGCGGGTGCTGGGCCCAGCTGCGCAGGCGCCCGGCCAGCGCCAGCGGCAGGCGTTCAAGCAGCGCTTCGCTGTCCACCGGCTGCGGCCCGGGTGTGCACTTGCGGCAGTTGCCGCGGCTGGCATCGGCGGGCTGGCCTTCGCTGAGCAACGCGTCGAATTCTGCCGCCACCAGTTCACGTACTTCGCCCAGGCGTTCGAGCAGCGCGCAGGCTTCGACCTTGCACGCCAGGCCCATGCTCTGGGCGATCCAGCGCAGGTCTTCGTCGTTGCCCGGCAGCAGGTGCGTCTGCTGGTCGTCAAGGTACTGGATGCGGTGTTCCACTTGGCGCAGGAAGACGTAGCCGGCGGCCAGCTTGTCTGCGGTGTCGGCCTTCATGAGGCCGCGTGTGACCAGGCGCTGCAGGCCCCGCAGCGTGCTGCGGGTGCGGATTTCCGGGAACTGCCCGCCGCGCACCACCAGCATCAGCTGCACGGTGAATTCGATCTCGCGGATGCCGCCGCGTGACAGCTTCACGTCGTTGGCCCGTTCCGGCCGGCCGGCGGCGCGGCGCTGGGCTTCGTCGCGGATCTTGCGGTGCAGCTGTCGCAGCCCTTCAAAAATGCCGTAGTCCAGGTAGCGGCGGTAGACAAAGGGTGTCACCAGCGAGCGCAGCGCCAGCGCGCGGCCGCTGGTGACGGCCGCGCGTGGCGCCACGACACGGCTCTTGAGCCAGGCAAAACGTTCCCACTCGCGGCCCTGCACCTGGAAATACTCTTCCAGCATGGCCAGACTCACCACGGGCGGGCCTGAATTGCCATTCGGCCGCAGCGCCAGATCGACACGAAAGACAAAGCCGTCGTCGGTGGTTTCGCCGATCAGCGCGTAGAGGCGCTTGACGACAAAGCTGAAGTATTCGTGGAAGCTGGTCGATCGCAAGCCGGCCGCGTCGCCTGCCGTCTGGCCGTCGTCTTCGTAAACGTAGATCAGGTCGATGTCGGACGAGACGTTCAGCTCGCGCGCACCGAGCTTGCCCATGCCCACGATCCACAGCGCCACGCGCTGGCCCTGCGCGTCCAGCGGCGCGCCGTGGCGGGCATCGGCTTCGCGTTCGGCCTGGGCCAGCGCCAGTTCCAGCGTGGCTTCGGCCAGGTGGGTCATGCAGCCGGTGACGGTTTCCAGACTGGCGCCGGCTTCGACGTCCAGTGTGGCCAGCCTTTCCAGCACCAGCTGGCGCGCCACTCGCAGCGCGCAGGGCAGGTCGCGGCCGCCGACTTGCAACTGGTGCACCAGCGCCGTGATGGCGTCGGCAGCGGGCACACCCGCCGGCAGCTGGTGCAGATCGTCTGCATACCGTCGTCGGATGCGCTGCACGTAGCGGCTGTGAGCCGCCAGCGCATGCACCAGCGGCGGGGCGGCGTCGTTCGCGCCGCCTTGGGCACTGTCGTGGGGAGCAGCCATGGCGGCGCGATCCCTGCGGGTCAGCTGGCCACGGGAGGCGCAGCCGCAGCTTTGCGGCTCTCGGTGAAAAACATTCTCGAATCCCTCGCGCTCGTTCTTGCAGGCTGCTTTCTAAGAAAACTGGGGCAGCTGTTTCAGGCAAGCGTAGTCCCCTTTTGCATGGCCGACTTTCTTGGGGGGATATCGGGCCCGGGATGGGAGCCGCGACGCCAGCCGTTGTGGCTGACGTTGTGCCTGACGTCCAGGTCACCGCCGCCGTACCATGGCGGCATGAAGATCGCCGCCCTGCAGATGGTGTCCACCCCCGACTGGCCCAGCAACCGCGACACCGCATCGCGGCTCATCGCCCAGGCCGCCGCTGCGGGTGCAGGCCTGGTGCTGCTGCCCGAGTACTTCTGCATCCTGGGCAAGCGCGACACCGACAAGCTGGCCCTGGCCGAAGCTCCCTGGGGCCGCCCGGGCGGCGCACCAGGGCCCATCCAGAGCTTCCTGGCCAACGCCGCGCGCGAGCACGGCCTGTGGCTGGTGGGCGGCACCTTGCCGGTGATCACGGGCGCCGCCGACCAGGTGCTGAACCGCTGCTGCGTGTTTGACCCGCAGGGGCAACAGGTAACGCACTACGACAAGGTCCACCTCTTCGCCTTTGACAACGGCCGCGAAAGCTACAACGAAGGCCGCACGCTGATGGCCGGCAGCGAACCCGTGGCGTTGCAGGCCGGGCCCCTGCGTGTGGGCCTGTCCATCTGCTACGACCTGCGGTTTCCTGAGCTGTACCGGGCGCTGATGAGCCCGCCCTGCGACCTGCTGTGTGTGCCCGCGGCCTTCACGCACACCACCGGCCAGGCGCACTGGGAATTGCTGCTGCGCGCCCGTGCCGTCGAAAACCAGTGTTATGTGCTGGCCTCGGCTCAGGGCGGCTTGCACCCCAACGGCCGCCGCACCTGGGGCCACAGCATGGTGGTCGGTCCTTGGGGCGAGGTGATCGACGTGCTGCCCGAGGGCGTTGGTTTTGTCATCGCCGAGGTCGACCCCGAGCGCATCGCGCAGGTGCGCCAGGAACTGCCGGCGCTGCGCCACCGCCGGCTGTAGCAAGGTGGCCGCCCACACCGCGCTGCTGCGGGCGCTGAACGCGGCGTTGGCTGCGCAGGCGCAGCCCGCCCAGGCTGGCGCCATGCAGACCTACATGAAGTCGACCATGCCCTTTCTGGGCATCGACACGCCGCTGCGCCGGCGGGTGGTGGCCGACGTGGCTGCTGCGTACCCCATCACCGACGCCGCCACGCTGATCGACACCGTGCTGCAACTCTGGCGCAGCGCCACCCACCGCGAGCAGCGCTACGGCGCGCTGGACCTGCTGCGTGTGCCGCGCCTGCGCCAGCTGATCGACCTGCAACTGCTGCCGGCGCTGCACGAGATGCTGCTCACCGGCCCCTGGTGGGACCACAACGACGAAATCTCGGGCCAGGCGCTGCCCATGCTGCTGCAGCGCCACCCACAGGACATGAAGCCCGTGCTGCGCGACTGGGCGCGCAGCGACAGCCTGTGGCTGCGCCGCGCCGCCATGCTGAGCCAGCGGGGACTGAAGACCGGCTTCGATGCCGCGCTGCTGTACGACTGCATCCTGCCGTCCTTGACCGACAGCGCACTGGCCAAGGAGTTCTTCATCCGCAAAGGCATGGGCTGGGCCCTGCGCGAACGCAGCTATGCCGCGCCAGAAGAAGTGTTGGCCTTCTGCACCGAATACCAAACGCAGCTGTCACCGCTGACGGTGCGCGAAGCGCTGAAAGCGATCCGTCGTGCAGCAACCAAGACCAGCTGAAACGAGGCACCCGACCAAGCTTCCCGCCACGGAGCCGGCTTTGCCGGGCCGTCGGCGGAGCGCCCCTTGGGGGCAGCGAGCGCCAGCGAGCTTGGGGCCTCATGTACCCGCCACGGAGCCGGCTTTGCCGGGCCGTCGGCGGAGCGCCCCTCGGGGGCAGCGAGCGCCAGCGAGCTTGGGGCCTCATGTACCCGCCACGGAGCCGGCTTTGCCGGACCGTCGGCGGAGCGCCCCTGGGGGGGCAGCGAGCGCCAGCGAGCTTGGGGCGTTCTTTTTGGGGTTAACGATTTCCGAACATCATGCGCCGCGCCAGCCATCCTTTCAGCGGCGGCAGCGCCTGCAGCGCCGCCAGGCCCAGGCCACGCGCCGTGGCGGCACCGGGCAGCTTCCAGGTGAAGCTGCGGGCCAGGAAGTCGGTGGCGCCGATCATGCTCCAGCGGTCGGCGGCGCGGGCCCACTCCACACGCTGCAGCGCACGGTCCAGGTCTTGTGCCCAGCGCAAGGCAGCGATCAGTTCGTGGGCGTCACGCAGCCCCAGGTTCAGGCCCTGGCCGGCCACCGGGTGCAGCGTCTGCGCGGCGTTGCCGATGCGCACCATTCGGCGCTGCACCAGCGTGCGCTCGGCGTTCAGCCCCAACGCAAATGACTTCAGTGGCGTGACACCCACCAGCTGCCCCGCCGCAGCCGGGAAGATGGTGCGCAGCACGGCCAGCCGCTGCGCGTCGTTCAGTTCGCGTACCGGGTCTTCCTGGCTGGGCACACACCACACCAGCGCGGCACGGGTGCTGCCGTCGTGGGCGCCCGGCGCAGGGGGCAGCGGCAGCAGCGCCGCTGGCCCGTGGCGCGTGAAACGTTCGAAGGCACGTCCGCGCACGGCGCCTTGCAGCGTCACGGTGCCCACCCACGCGGTCTGTTGGTAGTCGGCCACCACGGCCTTGCGGGCCTGGGCGGCAAACACGCCGCCTTCGGCCACCACGGCCAGGTCAAAACGTTCAGCGATGTCGGCGTCCACCTCCACCCCGTCGGGCAGCGGCTTGATGGCTGTCACCGGCGTGCCAAAGCGGCTGTGCAGGCGCCGCGGCTGTGCGGCCACCGCCGCATCCCAGGCGCGCTGCAAGGTTGCCAGCAGTGCGCCGTAGCTGAGCACGGCGCCCAGCTGCAACACGCCCAGGTCCGCGGCCTTGAGCTGCACTTCGGCCGGGCCGAAGGCCGTGTTCAGCGAAGGTGGCATCTGCGACACCTGCACTTCGGTGATGGGCTCGGCGGCAGCGGCCGGCCAGGCGCCCAACTGCTGCAGGAACTGCACGCTGCCCAGCGACAACGCAAGCGTGCGTGGGTCGGCCGAGATGTCGCGGTCAGCCGGGCGCGCGTCGAACACCGTCACCTGCGCGTGCGGCAACAAACGCGACGCCTGCAGCGCCAGCGCCAGGCCCACCGGCCCTGCACCCACCACCGCGATCTGCCACGCCGCTTTTGTCACCCGTACTCCCACCAAATATGAAGTTTATTATTCCGCCGCGCCCCACCACGCGGGGTGTTCTGGAAGGAGAGTCGCCATGGCCCTGATGGACTTCATCAAGAAACAGTTCATCGACATTCTGGAGTGGACCGAGTCTGGCGATGGCACGCTGGCCTGGCGCTACCCGATGGCCGGCAACGAGATCCAGTATGGCGGATCGCTCACGGTGCGCGAAAGCCAGGTCGCGGTGTTCGTCAACGAAGGCCAGGTGGCCGACGTATTCGGCCCCGGCATGCACAAGCTCACCACGCAGACGCTGCCGGTGCTGACCTACCTGAAAAACTGGGACAAGCTGTTCCAGAGCCCGTTCAAGAGCGACGTCTACTTTTTCAGCACGCGCCAGCAGCTGGACCGCCGCTGGGGCACGACGCAGCCGGTGACCATCCGCGACAAGGACTTCGGCGCCGTGCGCTTGCGTGCCTTTGGCAACTACGCCTATGCGATTGCCGACGCCAGGCTCTTCCACACGGCCATCAGTGGCACCCGCGACCGCTACACGGTGGACGACCTGGACGGCCAGTTGCGCGGCCTGATGCTGCAGCACATCAGCGACGCCGTGGCCCAGAGCGGCGTGCCCTTCCTGGACCTGGCAGCCAACCAGGTGGAGTTTGCCAAGCAGCTGCAAGAAGCCACAGCCACCGAGTTCGTCAAGCTGGGCCTGGTGTTGGCCAGCGTGACAGTGCAGAACGTGAGCCTGCCCGAAGAACTGCAGAAGGTGATGGACCAGAAGATCGGCATGGGCATGGTCGGTGGCGACATGGGCAAGTTCATGCAGTACCAGACGGCGCAGGCGATCCCGAAGTTCGCCGAGGGCGCGGGTGGCGGGGGCGGCGGTGTGGTCGGTGATGCGATGGGCCTGGGTGCCGGCGTGGCGCTGGGCCAGGTGATGGCGCAGCAGTTGAGCCAGGGGCTGCAAGGCAACAACGCCGCCGCAGCGGCGGCGGCTGCAGCGGCCGCGGCGCCGGTCGCGTTGAGGCCCGACGAGGTGATGGCGACGCTGGAAAAGCTCGCCGACCTGAAGGCCAAGGGCATCCTCACCGAAGACGAGTTCACCTCGAAGAAGGCCGAGTTGCTGAAGAAGCTCGTCTGATGAAGCAGAGCGGCCCTGCGCCGGGCCGCCCCAAGCAGGGCCAGCTCTCTCGGGGGGCTGCGCCCGCGCCGAGCGAGCGCCTGCGCGCTCGCGAGTGGCTGGCGCAGGATTGCCGGCTTGCAAGCCGGCAGGCGGAGAAGGCGCGTAGCGGCAAGCCTGGGGGCCAAAAGTGACTCGCGCCTGGCGCGCGCTGTGCCCGAACTGCGGCGCGCCCGTCGAGTTCGCGTCTGCGGCCTCGGCCAGCGCCGTCTGCAGCTTCTGCCGCAGCACCCTGGTGCGCGAGGGCGAGGCGCTGCGCCGCATCGGCGTCAGCGCCGAGTTGTTCGACGACCACTCGCCGTTGCAGCTGGGCGCCGGCGGCACGTTCCAGGGGCTGGGCTTCACGCTGGTCGGCCGCCTGCAGTACGGCTATAGCGTCAGCCCCCTGGCGTCGGCTGCGCCGCCGCTGCCCCCCGCGGGGGCAGGCTCGACCGGCAAAGCCGGATCGAGCCTGGACGGCAGCTGGAACGAGTGGCATGCCTTCTTCGTCAACGGCCGCTCGGCCTGGTTGAGCGAAGACAACGGCGCCTATGTCTTCTCGATGGACGCGCCGCTGCCGGCCGACGCACCGACTGAGCTCGACCCGCTGCGCGCCGGCAGCCGGGTGGTTGTCGACGGCCGTTCGTGGGATGTCGCTTCGGTGGTGCGCACCAAGCTCATTGCCGCACAAGGCGAACTGCCATCACCGCCGCGGCTGGAAGGCGAGTTCACCGTCGTCGATCTGCGCAACGACGCGGGCGACGTGGGCACGCTGGATGGCAGCGACCCGGCTACGCTGCACTGGTCGCGCGGCCGCTCGGTGCGCCTGGCCGATCTGAAGCTGCAAGGGCTGAAAGAAGGCGCGGCCGAGAAGACGTTGGTGGGCCGCGCTTTGCCATGCCCGAGCTGCGGCACCTCGCTCGAAGTCAAGCTCGGCAGCACCCAGAGCATCACCTGCCACCAATGTGCGGCGGTGGTCGATGTCTCGGCCGGCATCGGCGCCGACCTGGCGCACTACCAGCAGAACAACAGTGGCACGCGACCCGGCGGCTTCGGCGCCGAACCGCAGATTCCGCTCGGCCGCACCGGCACGCTGCAACTCGGCGGCGAAGCGCTGCCCTGGCAGGTGGTCGGCTACCAGGAGCGCTGCGACATCCCCGACAGCGCCGACGAAGAAACCACCTACTGGCGCGAGTACCTGCTGTACCACCGCACGGCCGGCTTCGCTTTCCTGGTCGACAGTAACGAAGGCTGGAGTTGGGTGCGCCCGCTGACCGGCGCGCCGCGGGTGCGCGGGGACAGCGCCGAGTGGCAGAGCGTCAGCTACCGCCAGCGCTTCACCTACGCCGCACACGTCACCTGGGTGCAGGGCGAGTTCTACTGGCGCGTTCAGCAGGGTGAGCGCGCCGTCGTCACCGACTACGAAGGCACCGGCTCGAACGCCACGGCGCGCCTGTCGCGCGAACAGACCGGCAACGAGGTCACCTGGTCGGCCGGGCAGACGGTGGACGCCGCCACCGTCGCCGAAGCCTTCGCCATCGCGCCCGCAGACCGCGCGGCGCTGCAACGCGACGCGTCGCCGGTCTCGTCGGTGGCGCGCGGCAGCAGCAAGGTGGTGATGCTCTTCATCCTCGTCGTCGCGGTGATGATCGTGTTGTCGATGTGCAGCGACAACGACTGCGACGAAGTCCGCAACACCTTCGGCGCCAGCAGCGCCGAGTACCAGCAGTGTCAGCGCAGCCGCGCTTCGGGCGGCGGTGGCTACATCGGCGGCGGTTCGTACGGCGGCTATCGCAGCGGCGGCGGAAGCCACAAGTGAAAAATCACATCCACTCGTACAGAGGAGCAAACCCATGATGGGAATCGAATGGCTGCGGCCCGGCGTGTTCTTCGGCTCGCTGCTCTACGCGCTGCTCGGCGTCGGCGTGTTCTGGCTGTGTTTCGTGATCATCGACAAGCTCACGCCCTACAACCTGTGGGAAGAGATCGTCGAGAAGAAGAACATGGCGCTGGCCATCGTCGTCGGTGCGATGTGCATCGCGATCGGGCTGATCGTCTCGGCCGCCGTGCACGGCTGAGCGGGCAGCGCTCAGGTGTACGTGATCCAGCCGTTGCGCGCCGGGGCTTCCAGGTGCGGTAGGTGGTTGAAGGTATTCAGCAGGTGCCGCTTGGGTGAGAACGCGAACTCGGTTAGCGCGGTGTTGCGCAGGCGCAGGTTCAGTTCGACCATGGTTTCGCCGGGCGCGCCGAGCACGTGGGCCACGGCGGTCGAGATCGGGCCGCCGCTGCTGACCAGCAGCACGTCGCCATCGTGATGCGTGCGCACATGGTCCAGCGCCGCGACCACGCCGCTGCGAAAGCCGTCCCAAGTGGGCATGCCTTCGGGCTGCAGCTCGCCGGCCATCCAGCGTTTCAGGCCGTCGCGCAGCAGCCGGAAATGGGCGCGGTAGATCTCCGGCGTGTCGGGCCGGGCGAGCTCGCCGGCATGCACGGTGCGGATCACCGCTTCGCTGTCGTACTCGTTCAGGCCCGGCCAGGGCAACGCAGCGGGCAGCGGCGTGCCGAAGCCTTCGGCCAGCGCCGCCAGCGACTGCTCGTGGCGGCGCAAGGTGCCGCACAGCACGCCCTGAAAGGCGATGCCGCGCGCGGCGAACCACGCCCCCAGCGCATGGCACTGCTGCGCGCCGAGCGGGCTCAGCTGGTCGTAGTCGGCAGAGCCGAAAGAAGCCTGACCGTGGCGGACGAGGTACAGCGTTCCCATGGTGGAGATTCTGCGTGGCGGCCGTTGCTAAAGGTGTCGCATGCCTGACAGTGGCGCGGGACGAGCGCCGGGCCGCTCCCAAGCCGGCCCGCATCCCCTTGGGGGATCGCCCGACGTACCCGGCGGGCGAGGGGCCCACGTTTCGCCGGGCCGCTCCCAAGCCGGCCCGCATCCCCTTGGGGGATCGCCCGACGTACCCGGCGGGCGAGGGGCCCACATCTCAGCGGGCGAGGTAGCGTTGCTGGCCAGCGTGTTCGTCGTCGCAGCCTGCGGCCTGGTCTACGAACTGGCGGCGGGCGCGCTCGCCAGCTACTTGCTCGGCGACTCGGTGCTGCAGTTCAGCACCGTCATCGGCGCCTACCTGTTTGCGATGGGCATCGGCTCGTGGCTGAGCCGCTACGTCGAGCGGCAGCTGGTGGCGCACTTCCTGCGCATCGAGCTGCTCGTCGGCTTCATCGGCGGGCTGATGCCGGCGGCGCTGTTCGTCGCGCACAGTCTGCTGCCTGAAGGCGCGGGCGCCCCGTTCCGCGTGCTGCTGTACGGCTTGGTCGGCATCGTCGGCGCGTTGGTCGGGCTGGAGATCCCGCTCGTCATGCGCATCCTGAAGCGGCACTTCAGCGAGCGTTATGCGCTGCGCGAACTGGTTTCGCAGGTCCTGACCTTCGACTACCTCGGCGCACTCGTGGTGGCGGTGGCGTTTCCGCTGCTGTTCGTGCCGCACCTCGGGCTGGTGCGAACCGGCCTGTTCTTCGGCCTGCTGAACGCCGCGGTGGCAGTGTGGGCGTTGTGGCTGTTCCGCGCCGAGCTGCGGCGCTGGCGCGCACATGCCTGGGCCTGTGCGGCGGTGATCGTGGCGCTGTCAGCGGCGATGTGGGGCGCCGACCGGTTGACGACCTGGGCCGAAGACGGCTTCTACGGTAACGACATCGTGCTGCGTGAAAGCAGTGCCTACCAGCGCGTCGTCGTCACACGCGGGCCCGAGGGCACGCGGTTGTTCCTCAACGGCAACCTGCAATTCCACTCGCGCGACGAGTACCGGTACCACGAGGCGCTGGTCCACCCGGCGATGGCTGCGCACGGCGCGCCGAAGCGCGTGCTGGTGCTCGGCGGCGGCGACGGCATGGCGGTGCGCGAGGTGCTCAAGCACCCCGCCGTGCAGCAGGTGACGCTGGTCGAGCTCGATCCGCACATGACGCGGCTGTTCACCGCCAATGCGGCACTCGCCGAGTTGAACGCCGGTGCGTTGTCGAACCCCAAGGTGCGCGTGATCAACGCCGACGCCTACGCCTGGCTGGAGGCCAACCGCGAGTTCTTCGACATCGTGGTCATCGACTTCCCAGACCCGACCAACTTTGCGTTGGGCAAGCTCTACAGCACCAGCTTCTACGGCCGGGTCGATGCAGCGCTGGCGGCCAGTGGTCTCATGGCTGTGCAGACCACCTCACCGCTGGTCGCGCGGCGCAGTTTCTGGACCGTGGTGGCCACGCTGGAGGCCGTCGGCTTCACCGCAACGCCGTACCACGCCAACGTGCCGAGCTTCGGCGAGTGGGGCTTCGTCATCGCCGGCCGCCGGCCGTGGACGGCACCGTCGGCGTTGCCGGCGGGGCTGCGTTTCCTGACCCCCGAAGGCCTGCCCGCGCTGATGCATTTCCCACCCGACATGGCCCGCGTGCCGGCCGAGCCGAACCGGCTCAGCAACCAGGTCCTCGTCACCACCTTCGAAGAAGAATGGGGCAAGGTCCAGCGCTGATGCCGCTGACGCCGCTGCGCCGCTTCAGCCGCCCGAACCGTCGGCAGGCGCTGCTCGCCGGCCCGGCCGCAGCGCTGCTCGGCGCCTGCCGCGGCGAGCCCGAACTGCCGCCGATCGACGCGCGCTGGGTTGGCGCCACGCCGGTCCGTGGGCACCGGTTGCGGGATGCGACGGCTGGTTGGCCTGCCGCGGGCGACGAGAAGCGCGTCGGCGCCGTGGTCGTCGGTGCCGGCATCGCCGGCCTGGCTGCTGCGCGTGCGCTGATGCGCCGCGGCGTCGACGACGTGCACGTGCTCGAACTGGAAGACGCCCCCGGCGGCAACAGCCGTGGCCACCGGCTGGGCGGCATCGCCTGCCCGCTCGGTGCGCACTACCTGCCGCTGCCCGGGCCGCAGGCGCGAGAGGTCAGCCAGTGGCTGCACGAGATCGGCTTGCTGAAGACCGAGTTCGGCCGCACCGTCGCCGATCAACGCCATCTGTGCCACAGCCCGCAGGAGCGCCTGTTTTTTGAAGGCGAGTGGGTCGAAGGCCTGCTACCGCCCGCCGCACCCGGCAGTGCCACGCTGACGCAGTACAGGCGCTTTGCCAAGGCCGTCGAAGACGCGCAGCGCATCGGCTTCGCGCTGCCTTCGACCCGCGCGCCGTGGACGCCTGCGCATGCCGCGCTCGATGCCGTCACCTTCGACGCATGGCTGTCGGCGCAAGGCCTGTCCGACGCGCCACTGCGCTGGTACCTCGACTACTGCTGCCGCGACGACTACGGCGCCGACAGCCGCGGCGTCAGCGCCTGGGCCGGCCTGCACTACTTCGCCAGCCGGCACGGCTTCCACGCGCCGGGCGACGAGAGCGATGCTCGCGAAGGCGTCTTCACCTGGCCCGAAGGCAACGCCTGGCTGGTGCAGCGGCTGGCCGCGCCGCTGGGCGAGCGCTTGCACAGTGCACGTACCGTGCTGCGCGTCGAAGAAGCCAGGGACCATGTCGCGCTGGCCGTGCACGACGAACGCAGTGGCAGCGTCGAACGCTGGCGCGCGCCGCTGGTCGTGCTGGCCGTGCCGCTGTTCGTCGCCACGCGGCTGCTGCGCACACCGCCGCCGGGCTTGAGCGAAGCCGCCGCCGCGCTGGCCCACACGCCGTGGCTGGTAGCCAACGTACTGCTCGAACGCCCGCTGTTGCCGCGCCCTGGCGCAGCGCCGGCCTGGGACAACGTTGCCTATGGCAGCACCTGGCTGGGCTATGTCGACGCCAACCACCAGAGCTTGGCCACCACGCCCGGCCCGACCGTGCTGAGCTTCTACCGGGCGATGCCGCCCGCAGAACGCATGGCGCTGTTGCAAGCCAGCGCTGACACGGCGGCTGCGCACGCGATCGACAGCGCCCGCGACATGCACCCCGAACTGCGGCTGCGTGTGAAACGAATCGACCTCGCCCGCTGGGGCCACGCGATGGCCATCCCCGCGCCGGGTGTGCGCGGCCACGCCGCGATCGCCGCCGTGCGCAACGCGCGGGGCCGGGTGCGCTTCGCGCACAGCGACCTCTGCGGCAGCTCGGTCTTCGAAGAGGCCTTCACGCTCGGCCACACCGTAGCCGAGCGTGCATGACCACATTCAATCCGCCAAAGGCAGCTCGCGCCAGTTCAAGCGGCGCATCCCGGTGCCCGTCAGTTGCCGGATGTCGATCGGCTTGATCTCACCCTTGTCGCTGCCCGCCATCAAGCGCAGCGTGCTGCCGCCGGTGGGCTTGTTCACGCTCAGCCAGCGCAGGTCGGTGACGACGCCGTTGATGGCGTCGTTGTAGGCCAGCGTGTTGTTACCCGAGACGATGGCGCTCTGCCCCAGGCCCACGTCGATGGCGAAGATGCGGCTCTTGCCCGAGGCGTTGCACACGTCGCCGTTGGGCAGCATCGCGGCGAAGGCGACGATGCCGTAGAACGCCGTCGGGTCCGAGATCACGCGCCAGCCCAGGCTGCCGGCGCCGGTGCCCAGGTCGTACCACCAGCCGATCTGCGTGACGGGATTGAGCAGGTTCTTGACCGTCAGGTCGGTCAGCTGCTTCAGCTTGCTCTGCGGGATCGGGAAGGTGAAGCCGGCTGGCAGCGTGCTCGGCGTGCTGAACACCAACGAGGTGCCGTCGATTACCCCGTAGAAGGTCTGCGGCTGGGTGCTGCTGACGTCGGTGCTGTCGAGGAAGCGGCCGCTGCCGACGGTGACGAAACGCTTGCCGGTGATCGGCTGGATCACGACCAGCGGCCGCGATGTCACCGGCACCCGCGCGCCGAGCGTGTCGGTCAGCTCGGCGATCTTCGTCGGCG